>Ga0256871_1001408_pt1 | contig 11685 bp, 6 predicted proteins | sample RumenRJG_07RNA_FD_185439 | JGI IMG/M metagenome (GOLD analysis project Ga0256871, IMG submission 185439) | Metatranscriptome of bovine rumen microbial communities from Lethbridge, Alberta, Canada - Rumen RJG_07 (Metagenome Metatranscriptome) | ecosystem: Host-associated > Mammals > Digestive...
GTTTTTTGCGGCAATTTCCTCGTCGCCCAGGAAATTGCGATTTGGGAGAACTATTCTTGCAAATTCTCGCTCTCTTTCTTTTGCTGGCCGACCATTCCAACATGATAGAATACACAAAGATACGAGATTCAAAGCCCGTCTTCCAGCGGGTTTTTGCATATACAGGAAGAGAGGGAAGCAACGGGAGTTGCGCTTGTTATGACGAACAAGGAAAGAATTACGGCGCTCGTTGCCGTTCTGGTTGTCACCATATCTTTTTCTGCCACGGCTTTTGCAAGGGATTTTCGCGGAATGTACACGGGAAATGATATTCCCGCACCAGCCCCAGTTTCTTCATCGACAGGCGATGGGATAGACGCAAAATCAGGAAACAACCCACATTCTGTGGCAGCTCCATCCCCAGCAGGCGTGGATACGACGCCATCTGCCAAGGAAAGGCAGAAAGCAAAAGCGGCAGCGATGCCACAGGCTCCGAAAGATGGCGAATCTGACAAGAAAAATATGGGAAAAGATGTCGATGGAAAAGGCAAGGAGAGCCTCGGTCAGCTTGGCGCTCATGACGATGAGGATGCTGTCCAACCTGGAGACGGAACTTATCTGACGGAAGAAGACCTTGCAAAGCTTGAAGAGGAAAAGCAAGAATCTATAAAGGTCTGCATCACATATCTGACGAACGAGAAAGGGCTCAGCGAAGGAGACGCAAAAGACAAGTGTTCCAGCAACGATGGCATGCGCCTTATTCTGGCATACCAGAACTGCATGCGAGAGGGAAAAGACTCCGGTGTATGCGCAGAAGAGATTTTTTCACATTATGCGGAAAAAGTGGAGGCTTCAAACGCGGATGATGAAGATGGCTGGAGCATCGGGAAGATTCTCGGGAAAATCAAGGACCTTGTCGTCGGGGCATTTGAAGAATATGGAGACTGGGCAAAAAGCTTTATAGAGCATCCATATAACACTCTGGTAGAGCATCCTGTTGATACAATACTGAACCTCGCAACAGCTGCGAGTGTAGCTTCTTCTATTGCGGCTTTGGCAGCCGCTGCAATACTTGCTGGGCCAGAAATTGCAGCCGTTGGAACTGTTGCTGGAGTTGTTGGTTCGTTGCTTACGGCAGCAGGAGCAGTTGTCCTTAAATCTGTCGGAAAGAAAGCTCTCATGACAACAGTTGGGTCCATCGGGAAGGCTATCATAACAAAGACGCTTCCAAAAGCACTTTCAAAAGATGCTTTGGCCAGCCTTGAGAAGACAGCTGTCGGGCAGGCTATGAAATCGAAAGAATTCTTGAAATTTGCCCCGAAAGCTCAGACAGCTGTGAGACAGGTAACAAACCTTGGTCGAGGAGGAACTGAAAAATCTCGCCTGAAAAATTATCTTGCAAAAAGAACAAATGCTGAGATGGAAGAGAGCCTCAACAAGATGAGGTCGAAATATGCAAAGGATGTCATGGGCGGGGCAAGAGAGATTCTGGAAAAGAAGATAAAGAAATCAGAAGGTCTCTTTGCTGAAGAATCGGAGATTGCAAAACTTGGTCAGCAAAAAGAAGCCCTCAATATTGCGAAAGACTGGGAGAAAGGAACAAAATCTATCGGAAAGGTTTCTCAAGACTACATCGACAAGTCCTTCAGCAAGATAAACGATTGCCTTGAAAAAGACGAGCTTCTTTCCATCAAGAGGAAGGCTACTCACAATATCGACAAAGAACAACTGAGAGAGTGGGTTGAGACTTACGACAAGGCAGGGACTAAGTCAGGACTTATGTCAAAACTGAGAAAGAGTGCTGTTGGAGCTGACTTGGCTTGGAATGGTGGTTGGCATTTGGCAGAAAAAGATGGCATCACCCCTCAAAACATCGGCAACCCGAAAGCAAGAAGTGAAGAAATGGCAAAGGCAAATGAAGTGGAGAGAAAGTCGAAGGCTGAAGTAAACAAGAAAATAGCAAGCCTCGTCAACAGTAATTCGCCGAGAGTCATGAAACCTTCGACCAAGATGTTTGACGCTCAGGAAGAAGCAAAGAAAGCCAAGGAGAAAAGACAAAAACTCCAGCAGGAAGCTACACAAAAGGTTTTGGAAACATACGGACTTGATGAAAACGGAAATCCTGTCAGCAACTAAAGGGAGGGGGATTCTCAGATGCAGAATATCATGGCATCAAACACAATGGAAGCACTGTACGAGAAATATGACAGGCATAATGACCTCCAGATTCTCGACAGTTATATCGAATACGACAAAAAGACGGACGACCTCAAGTACATGACGTATCTCCTCCGCAAGAGGGAGGACAACGGCACGCTTGGAGATGAGTCTGAGTGGAAGGAATATATCAAGGTTGTCAAGCTCTGCAAGGTGTTCAATGTGCCACGCGAGCTCCGAGAGAAGAAGGCTCTCATGGTGTCGCAGGATGAGTTCCTGTCGGCTATCTGGAGCAACCAGATTCGCTTCATCACGGTTTACTGCAATATTCCTGACAACACAAAGAAAGTGAAGGGCTTCTATTACCTGTATGGAATCCAGGTAATAGAGCCGCTCGAAGAAGAGAGCGACATCTATTCCCGCTTCAACACAGATGAGGAAAAGAAAGTCCTTCTTGCAAACTATGTCCGAAAGAAAGCAGACCAGCAATATGCTGCCGTCATCAAGGCACTCCGTGGCACGTTCCGCCAGGCGCAGTTCCTTCCCCTCACGCGCAGGGAGACAGATGCCGTTCGCGATGTCATTGAAAACGCGAAATACATGCAGGCCATCCGTGGCCTGCCAAAGACGCACATTTCGGCGGCCAGCGGTGTCACGACATCCCTCGAAGGTGTGACGACAACACCGGAAGGCATCGAGCAGAATGAAGAGTTCATCCGCACCCTGCTTCATGATACCTATGCAAACATCGTCATGGCCTTCCCTATCTCACATAGCGACATTCTTGCTTGGTCGAGCCGTGTCGCGAGAGAGTTTGCCCAGTACGAATCTCAGTATTCGGGAAATGTCACGCACAATGCAGGTATTTCTGTCCCCATGATTTTTGCTGGCAATCTTGGCAACGCGGCAGGAACGACGCAGGGCGTGACAGATACGACAGGCGAATCTCTCGGCGTATCGCAGGGAACATCTGACAATCTCACGCGCTCTCTTGGTGACAGTCAGACGCAGTCTCACAATATGGGATATTCGCAGGGCATGTCGCAAGGTTCGGCAGATAGTGTTTCTCAGGCAAATTCTGCTACGAACGCTACCGGATATTCCGACAGCCATTCCCTTGCAAATTCGAATGGCGTATCCAGTTCGGAAAGCTATGGCACGACGCATGGCACGACGGATACACAGGGCGTATCTCGCTCTCACGGTGTCGGACGCTCTGAAACATATGCAGAAGGGCGTTCTCAAGGGCAGAGTGTTTCCCGTTCCTATGGCGAGAGCTGGACAAACGGATACACGCATGGCATCACGAATGGCGTAACGAACGGTACGACGAATGGCACGACGCACGGCTTCAGCAATTCGTTTGGTACGACGACAGGAGATACCTATGGCCTGACGCAAGGGCATACAAGTGGGCACACTACTGGTCTGACGAACGGACTGACAACAGGAACAACGACGGGCCATACGACAGGCTTGACGCAGGGCCACACGACTGGCCTGACACAGGGCACCAGTATGACAATAGGCCATACGACAGGCAACACGATTGGCACGACGACAGGCCATACGACAGGACTGACAACAGGCCAGACGATTTCGGATGGCACGTCTATGTCAGACTCTACGTCCCACAGCATCACGAATGGAACGACGCATGGGACAAGCACATCCAGAAGCAACTCGATGTCGCAAGGACAGTCTTGGAACGCAGGCCATACGACAGGAACGAACTGGACGCAGAGCACGTCACATGGAAACACTATTTCAGATGGGTATTCCACCAGTTATTCTCATGGCCGCAGCCATACAGAAGGCGATACCAGTGGGAATTCTTTCGGCTTTTCAAATAACCATAGTGACGGGACAGGAGAAAATTCTTTAGCTTCTTCGAGTTGGAACGTCGGAGCAAATGCTGAAATAGTTTCAGGAAGTCATGGAGAAGGAACGACTCACGGAAACTCGACAAATCATTCCGACGGCTATGGAGATAATTATGGCTGGACAAATTCCCACTCTTCGTCCGACGGAACAACGGAATCCTGGGGACAGGGAAACAGTCATACGGAATCCTCGTCTGATACGACAAGCCGTGGGCATGGCGGAAGCAACGGTTATTCCTACAGCAGAGGTGCAACGCAGTCCTACTCACAGGGCATCTCGAACGGCACGACGGATTCAACGTCTCAGAGCTACGGGACGAGCCAGGGACACACGAGCGGGACAAGCCATACGGTAGGCCGCTCGACCTCGAATTCCTCGTCGGATTCCGTTTCCCAGTCTCATTCCCAGTCTTCGTCTGATTCCCTTTCGAGAGGCACGACGACAAGCACATCGAACTCGAATTCCGTCTCGAACTCTTCGTCGGATTCCATGTCGAATTCCCGCTCGACTTCCCGCTCGACTTCCACATCGAATTCTCTCTCGGATTCGCTCTCGAAGTCGCATTCGCAGTCTCTCTCTCACTCAAATTCCCAAGGAACAACGAACAGCAACTCCCTTTCCCGCTCGCTCTCGAACAGTCATTCTGCATCGCAGAGCTGGTCGCAGTCGCACGGGACGACACAGGGACTCAGCATCGGCAACACGGTCGGCTACACGCAGTCTCACGGTATCGGGCGCACGGTGTCCGATAGCGTCGGAGAGACGCATTCCCGTGGCGTTTCCAATTCCTCGTCGCATTCCCTCTCGAATGGCCTAACCCGTTCTCAGTCCATCGGGCACTCCGTCGGTACGACGCAGTCGACAGGCATGGGGCACTCCGCTGGCACTGGCAAGACGACGAACACCGGCCTCTCGGAATCGCTTTCCGACGGGCGCGGCGTATCTCGCGGCCAGACATCCGGCACGTCTCGCGGCGCAGGTAACACGACAACAAACACGACGGGCATGACGAACTCTCGCGGCCTCTCGAACGCGGCGTCGAGCACGATGTCGATGGGACAGGGGCTCACGATGAGCTTCGGCCCGACCATCGGCGTATCACGTTCTTACCAGACGTTCGATGAGGAAAAGAAGCTTCTCATCTCTTTGCTGGAACAGCAGAACCTCCGTGCATCCCTCGCCACCCGCATGGGTGCGTTCTTTGTCGATTCCTATATCCTCACGCAGGATGAAACGACAAAGGTGGCAGCAGCTATCGCGGCAAGGAGCTCCTTTGGCGGGGACAATGAGATGAGCACCATCCAGGTCGTGGACGCAGGAGACCTTGCTCCACACCTCCTGAAGCATGCCTCTGTCTGGGACCCCTGCACGATGAAGGAAGACACGGTTGCCATCGCGGACGGCTACTTCTGGTCGACCATCATGCTGACTTCGGAGCTTGCAGCTCTCACCCACCTGCCCCGTGTCGAGACAGGCGGTATCTCTACGGTGGCGACGAACATTCCGCCATTCTCGGTCTTCGCGAACAAGAACGGCGAAATTTATTTCGGCCGCCAGATAAACTACGAAGACGGCGAGCCGAACTTTGACTTCTATTTCTCGAAGTCGGAGTTCATGCACACGCTCATCTGCGGCGGTTCTGGCTGCGGCAAGACGACGTCCGCTGTCCGCATCGCGAAGGAAGTCATCATGAAGTACAAGGACATGAAGGTCCTTGCTCTCGATTGGAAGAACTCTTGGCGCGTTCTCAAGAAGTTCGCGACAAATGTCAAGGAAGAGTTCGAGTTCTACGGGCTTGACGACACGAGCATCCGGCCCATCAAGATAAACCTCTACGTCCCGCCGAAATACATCGGCTTCCGCCAGTGGCTCAACCGCGTCAACGAATCCATGTGCCTCGGCTTCGGCTTTGGCACGAAGATGTATTCCGTGCTCGACAGCGCGGCGATGACGCTCTTCGTCCTGAACGGCATCATGAAGGTCAAGAACGACGGCTCCGTCGAGGAAGTCCCAAGAGCCATTGTCGGCGATGCCATTTATAACGTCACGATTTCCGATGTTGCGAAAGTCGTCCGTTGCATGAAGGAAGGCAAGTGCCCAGGCCAACAGGGCGGCGGAGGAAAGGGAGGTTCTTTCGGCCAGCAGGGAGGCCACGGAAAAGACAATTCTCCGCGCTTCATCAATGACTGGGAATCTGATTTCATCCTGAAGCTCAACAAGCTCGACCCTGTCGCACAGGACTACGTGAAGAAGAAGTTCTCCAGCACGGGCATGGGCATGAAGGATGCCTTCGACTCCATCCTCCAGAAGCTCGCGGATTTCGAGACAGGCACGCTCTGCAACATGTATTGCGCGACAAACCCGGACGAGTGCATGACGATGGAATCCTTCATTGACGGCAAGCGCATCACCGTGCTCGAAGGCGGCGACCTTGGCGAAGCCGCGAAGAAGTTCATCATCGAGCTCATCAGCTGGGCGGTCTTCCTCTACTCGAAGGCCAAGAAGATGTACGAGAAGAAGGTCGAGAAGCGCTTCTTCATCATGGAGGAAGCGCACCGCATTATCGAGAACCCGGAGACGGGCAACGCTCCGCCTCTTGGCGTGACGGAAGACGTCTTCCAGATTATATTTAATGAGGGACGCGAATACGGACTCTACGCGATGCCTATCGTCCAGAGCCCGTCGCTCCTCCCGCCTACCATCATCACGAACTGCTCCATCCTCATCGTCCACCGCCTCGGCAACAAGGACGACCTTGACATGATGACTTCGGAGCTCTGCCGCAACGCACGCCTCGACAACCGCGATGTTCCTATCTGGATTGCGAAGCAGCCGATAGGCCAGGCCATCGTGCGCATCAACAACACGATTGCCCACCAGTACGCAGAGCCGTGCCTCGTCCAGGTCGCCCGCTGCGAGACAGACCCGCCGAGCAACGAGGAAATGGTCTTCGACCTCGACCTCCCGCTCCCCGAATACATGAAGCAGGCGGCCATGAACGACCCGTATCTCCCCCGCGACAAGATTGACGAGATGCTCAAGAAGATTTACGAGGAATACGAGGCAGAAAAGAAAGCCCGTGAAGACCAGCAGGCTGGATGAAAAAACAAATTCATTGAATGTTGATAGAATATAAAGAGAAGGAGGAAGAGGGGGCGTCCTGACGACGCTCCCTCGAATGTTATGAGGCACGAGAACAGCAAAAAAAAGAAAATCCTTTCCATGCTCATCGCGGCGCAGTTCATGACGAGCGCCTTCGTCCCATTCGCGTATGCGGCAGAAGCTACGACGGCGGCTCCAACACCGGCTCCCTATACGGAAGATGAGCAGAAGCCGACGGACAGCGACAACGAGATTCTGAAGAAGGTCTCGGACATCAACGGCGTCGCCGACCTCAAGAAGAATTTCGACAATGCCATGAACGGTAACGCGAGCGGGAATGGTGCAACATCCGACGGGACGGACATCGGCGACGCGAATGCTGCCGTTGCACAGCAGAGCCAGCAGAAGCGAGAAGCCAACCTGAAGGAAAAGAAAGACCAGCAAGTCAATGGAACATCATCGAACGGTTACACAACCTATCAGGCTGTCCGCCAGGATGGTTCCTTCGTGACGGTGACGAAGAACCCTTGCTATCACTCCACGAATGAGCAAGTCTGCCCGTCAAGCGTTTTGAGGTCTGTCCGGGAGAAGGATTCAAAGGGAGAATACCGTGACGTGCAGAGGCTCAACAATGACATGGAGTATTACACGTCGGACGGAATCGCCGTAGATGCAGCTGTCTTGCAGTCCATCGAAATCCAGAAGCAGCAGGCAAAGATGCTGAGCAGCACGAGCACGTCGAACCCGTCTGAGTATGCGTCGAACCTTGTCACAGCAACTTCCCTCTCCCTCCAGAACATCGACCTCCCTGCGGCGCACAAGCTTGCCATCCTTGCTATCACCTACCAGCAGGCGATGAACGAGGCCGAAATAGCGAATGAGGAAAAACTGGCGGCACAGAAGGCGAAGGAAAAAGAGAACGCGAAGCTTCAGGAGCGCATCCAGGAACGCAAGGACTCCATTCTCCGTAAGGAACAGATTCAAAAAGAGATGAACATCCTGAGCGTCGAGGACAACAACGGCAAGACAGACTTCAACAAGACGAGCTTCTTCACGGTCTCCATTGACCCAGGATTCCCGACGACCATCGACGGCAAGAACGTCGAGCTGACACTCAAGCCGAAGGACAAGGAGAAGGCCAAGAATGGCACGATGACGGCGTCTTTCAAGAACCTCAAGGAAGGCAGGACGCAGACGATTCCGGTCACGGAGCAATTCCAGAACGGAGACCCCATCATTGTCGAAATGGGCAACTGGGATGACCGCCCGGAGGGCCAGAGAACTGTCACGTTCACATATACGCCGAATGACGGAGGCAAGAAGGAAATCTACATCGTCCGCTACACGGTGTCGGCATATCTCAACACCCTCAACAGCGAGGGACAGACGACGCGCAACTCCGTCGTTTCCGCCATCCTGAACGCGCCGCTCTCGATGGAGACGGACGAACGCATCGCTATCGCTGGCAAAGTATCTTCCGCGACATGGGACACGGAAAGGAGTATCTGCCGCCTCGTCCTTGATGACACGACGGGCATCCAGAAGGATGCGCAAGCTGTCATCGAGACGTCTCACGCTACGAAGGATTCCTGCAAGAACGCTTCGGGAAAATACGCGACGTTCGATTCCGTCCTCGTGCAGGAAGCTGATGACAACAGCTACTTGTTCCGCGATGTCGGCGGCGGCGATGCAAGCCACATCGGCATCGACCTCGAACTCTACAACCAGAACCAGTCAGCTTATGCCCGTGAGGCGCAGGAAAACACGGCAGGATACACGGATGCAGACGGGAATTTTCATTCAGGACGCGATTCCAGCAAGGTTGTCCGCGTAGACCCTGCAACCGGCAAAACGGTTCTTGGCCTTGCAGGCTCTCTCGGCTATGATTACACGCTACTCCCGAATGGGCAGATGGTCAGCGTCCATACGGACGACAAGGGCGAGATGAAGATTCTCAAGGTCACGGGCAGCGAGTATTCCAACGAAGAGCTTGCCGACCTCTCGAACAAGAGCGGCGTCGACCTCTCGAAAGTTTCGCTTTCTACCGAAGACGGCCTCGTCATCATAAAGGACAGCGCTGGGAACAAGGTCAACAGCAATTCGTATGCCGACACGTCGGATTATGACCTCGTGAACCGCATCGGGAGCACCGTGTTCGACAGCCTGAAGCATGCGGTGAAAACTGACATCTCGAAGGCTCGCCAGCTTGTTTCAGGGCTTACGGGCTCGGCAACGGACAAGTGAACCAGCAAAAGGAAAGAATGGATTTTTTGGCAGGAGGGCTCTGGAAATCGCGATTTCCTCCCTCCTCCTTTTGCTGTCCTCTTGCTAGAATATTCGCAGAAAGGAGCATGGAACCATGCGGAAGAGCGTTTTCCTCCATGATTTGGAGAAGAAATACAGGAATGTCGACCTCGACGAAGTGCGGACGAAGGCAGAGGTCGCGGAAGAGATGTGCAGCGATGCGGCAGGGACGTTCAGCGTCACCTATGCGCTCCTGTTCCTCGTCGTCGGGGTGACGGCGCTCATCGGCGTCAGCTACCTCCTCATGCAGAATGATTCGCCTGCCGCGCTCTCGGAGATGGGATTTCCCTCCCTCTTCATCGGCGTCCTCCTCTTTGAAATCCTCGCGTGGCTTGCCAAGGGGTGCGCCGCGAAATCCGTCTGGAACCTCATGATGAAGGATGGCTACCGGGACCTCGCCATCTTCCTCCAGATTGACGCGGCATCCTATGTCATCTATGTTGTGGAATTCGTCATCTTCTTCCTGACGAGTCGCATTTCAGATAATCTTGCCGGGCTGACATTCGGAGGAGCCATCTTGCTGCGGCAGGTCATCCTGTATGTCCTCTACAAGAACAACCTGCCGGGAACGGCGACGGACAGGGTCATCCTGATTTTTACGAATCTGGCGATTTACATCGCTTTTCTCGCGCTCCCCTATCTCTTCCTTTCTTGATGGGAGGTTCGCTCGAATATGGCACGATTTGGCACAAATTTCACGGGGAAAAACAGTCCGAAAAAAGAAAGTTCCAGCCAGCCGACCTTCCCGTTCCATGTCGCAGAGCCTGCGGCTGACAAGAAGGAAGAACTTTCTCCTCGGGAATCGTCACAGGAAGCTCCTGCGGGAGAGGCTCCGAAAATCACGAAAAGCGAGGACAAGGATGCGGAAATCGACGATTCCCTCCTTGCCGGTGACATCCGTTCCCTGAAAGCCGAGATAGATGAAAGCGCTATGGCCTCTCCCTACGGAGACGAAGGCAGGCCGAAGTCCATCCTGTCGTCACAGAATACCGAGGCCATGACGGCGAAGAAGTCGTATGTGTCGCCCGTGAGCGAGGAGTTTGAGGAAGTCCTCGACGAGCCTGTGGAGAATGAGGAAGAGGAGCTTGTCTCCCATAACAAGATGGTGTTTTTCGGCATCCTGTTTGCGTTCCTGTATGCGGCGTTCCTCGGTATCGGCGTGCATTACACGAATGTGCAGGACGGCGTTCCGCAGAGGATAACGATGGCAGACCGACGGAACGCAACATTCCTGACGGAGCTGGAACCCTATGTCACCTACATCCAGGACCAGCACGGCATCATCGTTGATTCGTCGGATTCCTATACTGGCGGTACGATGTCAGCAGACGAGCTCTCCGAGACGATGAAGCAGGCAAAGTCCGCTCTCAGCAGCAAGAAAAAAGAACTCGTCGATTTGACGGCTCCCCAGGATTATGAGGGGCTGAAGTCCAAAGTGATAGAGCTCTACTCCATCCAGATGACATACTGCGACAATGTCGCCGGGTATCTGTCGAACCAGTCGGAGCGGAACCTCGAACTCACGAAGGAATCGAACAAGAATTACGAGGAGAAGGCGCAGGACTTCTTCGAGATGTACAACAATATCGAATGAGGAAGGTGTATAGGCATGGATGACGAGAAAGACATCCGACAGCTCCCGCCGCCCGATGGGAGCGGCAGGCAGGTCGTAGAAGCGGGACAGGTTAGTCCGCTCCCCGCACCGAAAAAAAATAAATTCAGAGACCTCGTCCTTGCGGGCGTTGTCGGAGGACTGCTGACGGCATGCGTCGGCTTCGGAATCTATCATTTCGCGTCCACGGACAAGGGCTATCCCGTGCAGGATGCACAGACCGTGATGCAGGAGACGACGAACCCGAAACTGAAGGCGGCTTCGACGAACAAGAAGAATGTCTATGAGATTTCGGATGCCTCGGATTCTATGAACGGGCTGACGGTTTCCGTCACAGGCATTCAGTTCCGGCGCGACCAGACGCGGCTCTTCGTTCATCTCAAGAATGAAGGGAAGGCGAACGTTTCGGCGATGCTCGCTTCTTCGGCGAAGCTCGTGGACAACGAGGGACACCAGTACGCGGCAGACCCGTTCTCCAGCTGGAGCGGGAGCCAGATTCCCGTCGGCATGGACGAGACGGTGATGCTTGTGTTCGACCCTATCCGCGACGAGGCTGGACAGCTCACGCTGATGGTCAGCGACCTCATGAACATGAAAGACCCGAGCTGGAACGTCGAGGTTGACTTCAACATTCCAGAATAATTGCA
>Ga0256871_1001420_pt1 | contig 11653 bp, 9 predicted proteins | sample RumenRJG_07RNA_FD_185439 | JGI IMG/M metagenome (GOLD analysis project Ga0256871, IMG submission 185439) | Metatranscriptome of bovine rumen microbial communities from Lethbridge, Alberta, Canada - Rumen RJG_07 (Metagenome Metatranscriptome) | ecosystem: Host-associated > Mammals > Digestive...
ACAGAACATTTGTCCCTCTAACTACCTTCGCGAAGCGAATAACTCCCCTAAATCATAAAAATATAGAATTATGACCAACGAATATCAACTCAGGGTTCTACCCGAGAATGCATACAGCGAAGACGCAATAAAACAATATCTTGCCAAGGAAAAGGGTCTCGACATCCGCACTTTGAATTCCGTGAGAGTACTGAAGAAAAGCATAGACGCACGCCAACGCACCATCTATGTCAACCTGAAGGTTCGTGCTTATGTCAACGAATATCCTCAGGAGGAGCAATTCGAACGCACCGAATACCCTAATGTTGAAGGCAAGCCACAGGTTATAGTTGTTGGCGAGGGTCCCGGTGGACTGTTTGCTGCGCTGAAACTCATTGAGCTTGGTCTGCGTCCTGTCATCTTGGAACGTGGAAAAGACGTTCGTGAACGGAAGAAAGACCTGGCACTGATAACGAAAACTCAGAAAGTAGACCCTGAATCAAACTATTGTTTTGGTGAGGGAGGTGCCGGAGCCTACTCAGACGGTAAGCTCTACACACGCAGCAAGAAGCGCGGGAACGTAAATAAAATCCTTAATGTATTCTGTCAGCATGGAGCATCTAGTTCCATTCTCTATGAGGCTCATCCGCACATTGGTACCGACAAACTGCCACGTGTCATTGAGAACATGCGCAACACTATCATCAAGTGTGGTGGTGAGGTGCACTTCCAAACAAAGATGACGGAGTTCCTTCTGTCGACCAAAGGTGAGGAGACCAAGGTTGATGGCGTCAAGGCTATATACCTTCCGACTGGTCAGGAGCTGGAGTTCAAAGGACCCGTCATACTTGCGACAGGTCACTCAGCACGAGACATTTACACGTATCTTGCTAAAGCAAACATCGAAATTGAACCGAAGGGCATTGCCGTTGGCGTCCGCCTTGAGCATCCAGCCCATCTCATCGACCAGATTCAGTATCACAACAAGAACGGCAAAGGCAAATACCTGCCTACCGCTGAATACTCTATGGTCACTCAGGTGGATGGTCGTGGCGTGTATTCATTCTGCATGTGTCCTGGCGGATTCGTCATCCCTGCCGCCACAGGTCCCGAACAGATTGTCACCAACGGCATGAGCCCTGCCAACCGTGGCACGAAGTGGAGTAATTCAGGCATGGTTGTAGAGATACGCCCTGAGGATACAACCTCCGCCGAACTCTCCATACAAAAGAGTACAGACACCGACAGTTCTGTGTATGAGAAATTAAAGGTTATGTATTTTCAAGAATCACTTGAACGGATGACATGGCAACAAGGTAATTATCAACAGACTGCGCCAGCACAGCGAATGGCTGACTTCGTGAACAACCGGCTCAGTTTCGACCTGCCCAAGTCGAGCTATGCGCCCGGTCTCATTTCCAGTCCGCTGCACTTCTGGATGCCGAAGTTCATCGCCTCACGCCTTCAGGAAGCCTTCAAGTTCTTCGGCAAGCATCATCACGGATTCCTTACCAATGAGGCAGTACTCATTGCCAGCGAGACAAGGACAAGTTCGCCGGTCAGGATAATCCGCAATCACGATAATCTTATGCATGTCCGTTTACAAGGGCTCTTCCCATGCGGCGAAGGCGCAGGCTATGCAGGGGGAATTGTCTCGGCAGGCATTGACGGTGAGCGTTGTGCTGAGATGTGCGCAGAATATCTGACAAACGAAGCCAACTAACCATTAGTTAGATTGTAATAGATGCCTAATTAGGTTGTAAAAGATATCCAATTAGATTGTAAAAGTTACTATGTTTGCATTGGCTAAACGCCCAGAGTGCTCTTTGGAGGCTTCACGCCTCCAGCCGCAAGGCAAACCTCTGTGGTGTTTCTCAATGGTATAGATTATTAATGTTAATCTAGCCATTCTTCTCAAAATTCACCTGTAAAGAGATGATTTATCGAGAAGAAGAAAGGCCTGTTAAATAATTGGCAGTACCTTTGCAGGTACAACACCCAATAATAACCAATTAAATAACAAGCCTTATGAGAGTACAAAGTAAAGCAATTTCCTTCAAAGGACAAAATATTTTTGTAGGAATTGACGTACATTTAAAAACTTGGGCTGTGACAGTCCTTACGGAATCAGGCGGCTACAAGAGCGCCTTTACGCAGCCGGCAAGTTCCAAATCGCTCTTTGAGCATCTGGCTAAGAACTATCCGGACGGCATCTATCATGCCGTCTACGAGTCTGGCTTTAGTGGCTATTCCAGCTGCTATGAGCTTCGAGAGCTTGGCGTGGACTGTATCGTGGCACATGCGGCAGACGTGCCGACGTCACAGAAGGAGCGTCTTGCCAAGACAGACCCGGTGGACTCTGCCAAGCTTGCACGTGAGCTGCGCAATGGCAGCCTGAAGGCCATTTACCTTCCTCCAAAGGAAAGGCTTGGCGACAGGGAACTGATGCGTACGAGGCAGACTGTGATGAAGGACATGCGCCGTGTCAAAAGCCGCATAAAGCACCTGCTGTATAATAATGGCGTACAATATCCCGAGCGCTTCAAGTCGTCGCGCTCTCACTGGACAAGGACCTTTATAGCCTGGCTTCAGAATGATGTCGAGCTGCTTTCCCAAAAGAGAATGGCATTGGACATGGAAATAGAGGAGTTGCTTCATCTGCGAGGGATGGTCTTGAAAATAAACAGGTCCATAAGGGAGATGTCAAGGTCCGATGTCTACAAGGACCAATACAATTTGCTGATTGGGATTCCCGGCATAGGCATGATTACAGCAATGACCGTGCTCACTGAGATAGTTGACCCGCAGCGGTTTTCTTCACTGAAGAAGTTCCTGAGCTATCTTGGCCTGATACCCACCATGGACAACTCCGGCGATACTGTCAAGGACGGAAGCATAACTCCACGGGGAAACCAGAAGATCAGAAGGATGATGATAGAAAGCGCATGGACTACTATACGATATGACAGAGAACTTGCCGCATCGTTCGGCAATTACTCAAAGTACATGAAAAAGAACCAGGCTATAGTACGCATAGCAAGAAAACTGGCGGGAAGAGTCTGGCATGTATTCAAGTACGGAGAAGAATATAAGAAATGTCAATTGGAATAAAAATAAAAGAAGCCCCTAAAAACAGCTTCGACTTAAGCGGCTGCCACGGTATCTTGGTGAGCTAAGGACTACACCTTTTCAAAAGTTTGCAGCGCTTAACCTGTCAATTATTGAGCAGTAAACCGTGAACCTTTATGGTGTCACTAATAGAAGTTTGTTTGACGGGGCTTTTTAATAGTATTTACGCTGACAGAACTCTATTGTTCTACAGCGTAATTATCGGATAGGGCAACACCCTGTCAGGTGCTTTATGCCCATACCCAAAGATAGAATTTATGCTAAAATGTTGATAATCAGAGTTAATTAAAAATAAATATAAGCCAATTATTTGGAATGCAACATAGAAGATACCGTTTTAGCTTCTAATCGGGTATCTTTCTCGTTGTAATCGGGTATCTTTCAGAGCACTGTTTGGCATCAATTTGCAACAAACTGTGAATCAACTAATTGCAAATGGCGTTCTCAATTAGGCAGGAATTGTTACTTACAATAAAATAATTGACAAATAATATCGAGTAACAATGACGTTAGGAAACAAAAAAAGGAGTAGAACGAACTTCTACTCCTCAATAATTGAATTGTTGCGGAAGGTGAGGGATTCAAACCCCCGATACCACGAAACGGGTATACCAGATTTCGAGTCTAGCGCATTCGGTCACTCTGCCAACCTTCCTTAGAGCCTTACGCTTTAGCGAATGCAAAGGTACGCATTATTTTGGAAACAAGGAAACATTAAGACGCATTTTTCTTCTTTTGCCCGAAAAACACGATATTTGTCGTTTCTTTTAGAGCAAACACAAAATTGCTTCGCACATTCTTCTATTGAACGGTGAACTTATAGTCGTTGTAGCCTACAAGTCGGTCATAACGTCCGCCGGGCTCACGATAATAGACTAAAGCCTGATAGCGGTTCTCGGTCTGATAGAAATTGCCCTCGTAAGGCAACCGGGAAACTTTTCCGTCAGGCGACATAACGAGGTACTGGTAATTGTAATAGCCGAACTTCATCAGCACTACTGCTTCATAGAGTTTCCTCTCGTGGTCGTAAGTCATCTTGTAGAAAGGCAGGAAACGGTCGTTGGTAAAGAATCCGTTGACATAAACATCGCCGTTGGTAACCTCGGGACACTGCATCTGGAAATGAACAAGGACGTAATCGCTCTCGGTTTCGGAATTGACATTATCGGAATTCCTCAGTAGATAAGCGCCATCGGCATCCTCGTCATAAATATAATGAGGACGAGGCACATTAATATATGGGAACGCATGATACTGTACCGAATCCCAAGAGATATGGTCAATGCCCATCGATGCGACATCGGTCTGAAGGATTTCGAACTTATGATATTCGTTGCCCGCATCGAAAATCAAGCCACGATTATGATCCCAACGGAGTCCGTCGCCCATGACATACTGCGGCTTAAGATTAACACGAGCGTCATGCCACTGACCATTCTGCAAGACTACGGTTTTAATCTGCTGGTCGGGTTGTGTCACCTTATATCCGGAATAGTTTACTTCCATGCTCACCTGCTGGTGTTTTTGGTTAATCGAAGCATCTGTATTGGTTGTAACCCTGAGGCTTACTCCCATGGAAGTTTCCTTTGGTTCGACAACCATGAAACAGGCTGTCAATACCGGACGGTCGTCGGCATTATTGTCATAAACGGTAACCTTATAGTTGCCTGACAGGCGTATGCCACTGACCGTGAACTTGTAGTGGGTGTAGTTTTTTGTTGTTAAGAGGGATTCCTGAACATCGTCAATAATGTTGTCAGATGAGAAGTCGCGAATAAAGTCGCTGTCAAAGAGTTCATTGTTTACTGTCCAGTCGGCATTGCAAGGCTCTATTTTGTAGGCATAACGGTGATATTCGTGAGTCATATCATCGAATGCTATATCAACGCTTCCACCAAGTTCAACGACAGGAAGACTCTCCCAATCGTCATCAGCAAGTACCGTTAACGACTGGATTCGCCCGTTGAAAATCTCATTACGTTGAGAGAATAAAGGTAAAAAGGTAAAAAGGTAAAAAAACAAAAAGAAATTCCTTACCAAAAGGTTATTCCTCACAAAACCTTCCCAAAAGGGAAGCTTTTGATTACATAAATATGACTGAGTTGACTTCATCAATTTATAAAAACGTCTGATAATCAAAATTAGCCCTCGAAGTCGAGTTTGCTTAAACGGTCTTTAAGTTGCTGGACAAGACTTTTACGTATAGCCAGAGTTATAGAGCATGTATTATCGAAATGCTGGTCGACTATCCGCACAGGCATTTCCTTTGTGATACGCATCACTGAATTCATCATAGGATAAGTGAAATCATACTTCACTTCTTCCTCAACAAGCCGTTCCTCAATCTTGGAATGGGCTATGGCATCGGCGGCAGCAGTGCGATAAGCGACGATAAGGCCACCGGTTCCCAGATTAACGCCACCATAATAACGGACAACTATTATTAGAATATTGGTAAGCTCATTGCTGTTTATCTGTCCGAGGATTGGCTTGCCTGCCGTCGACGAAGGCTCGCCATCATCATTGGCACGGAACACGTCACGCTCAGGTCCAATCATATAGGCATAGCAACAATGACGCGCATCATAATATTTCTTGCGGTACTGCTTGACAATGTCAATTGCCTCGTTGACCGTTTCGACATGATGCGCAAAGGCGAGGAACTTACTACGCTTCTCGGTGTAGTAGCCCTCGCCAATGTCGTTAGTTATGGTTTTGTAAGTATCCATCTATTGTAGTGAAGAATTAAGAGTGAAGAGTGAAGAATCAAATAGTTTTAAAGCAAATTGATTCTTCACTCTTCGTTCTTCACTCTTCATTTAATCGAGTTTGTGAACAATAAGTCCTGAGCGGAGTTTCGGCTCGAACCATGTAGCCTTAGGCGGCATAATCTTTCCGCTGTCGGCGATGTTCATAATCTGCTTCATGGTTACAGGATAGAGAGCAAGAGCCCAACGCATCTCGCCATCATCGACACGACGCTTCAGCTCTTTCAGTCCACGGAGTCCGCCAACGAAGTCGATACGCTTATCGGAACGCAGATCCTTAATGCCCATGAGCTTGTCAAGGATAAGACGGCTGGAGATGTCGACATCGAGAACACCGATAGGATCGGCATCATTATATGTGCCCGGCTTTGCCTTCAGGCTGTACCACTCGCCATCAAGATAGAGTGAGAATTCGTGGAGTTCCTTAGGCTTGTACTCGTCCTTGCCCTTCTTCTCGACAGTGAAGTCCTCGCTGAGCTTCTTGAGGAATTCCTCTGAGGTCATTCCGTTGAGATCCTTTACAACACGGTTGTAGTCGAGGATAGTAAGCTGAGACTCCTGGAAGCAAACAGCCATGAAGAAATTGAACTCTTCCTTACCGGTGTAAGTACCATTCTTCTTAGCCTCTGCAGCCTTCTCCTCACCTACTCTATATGCGGCAGCTGAGCGGTGATGACCATCGGCGATGTACAGGCTTGGCATCTTAGCGAACTCCTTGGTGATAGTATCGATGTCGTTCTTACTGCTGACAATCCAGAACTGATGGCGGAATCCGTCGATAGGAGCGATGAAGTCGTAGACTGGCTCTGTCTTTGCGTATCGGTTGAGCAGGTCGTTGAGGACACTGTTGTCTGGATAAGCAAAGAATACAGGCTCCATATTGGCGTTTGTTGCGAAGACATGCTTCATACGGTCGTCTTCCTTATCACGACGGGTAAGCTCATGACGCTTGATGATTCCGTTGCGATAGTCAGGAACGTATGCACCGAGAACGATACCATACTGAGTCTTGCCGTTCATTGTCTGAGCATAAATGTAGTAGTGCTCATCCTTGTCCTGAACCAGCCAGCCCTTGTCCTGGAACTTCTTGAACTGACGGGCAGCCTCATCGTAAACACGTGGGTCGTACTCGCTGGTTCCCGGCTCGAAGTTAATCTCAGGCTTAATGATGTGATAAAGGCTCATTTCATTGTCGCCAGCCTCCTGACGTGCCTCTTCGGAGTCAAGGACATCGTAAGGCCGAGACTCTACTTTCTCGACCAGATCTTTTGGAGGACGCAGTCCTCTGAATGGTTTTACTGTTGCCATAGTTAGAAAAAAGTTAAATGTTTATATTGAGTCTTGAATGTTGAATACTATTTGAATGTTGAGTGATGAGTGTTGAATGATGAATGTTGAATGATATTTTTCAATGTTCATTGTATTTCATTCATCATTCAACATTTCACATTTATCATTATTTTTGCATATCATAGACAATCTGCATAAGCTTCTTGCCGAGTTCATCAGCTTCCTTCATGGTGTGGGCTTCGCTGTAGACACGGATGATTGGCTCGGTGTTACTCTTACGAAGATGTACCCACTTGTCAGGGAAGTCGAGCTTAACACCATCAATGTCAGTTACCTGAACATCCTTCTCATTGCCATACTGCTCCTTTACCTGACGGAGAATTGCGTCTACATCAGTGGTCGGAGTCAAGTCGATACGGTTCTTGGCGATGAAGTACTCAGGGAAAGTCTTGCGGAGCTCAGAAGCCTTTACTCCCTTTTCAGCAAGTGAAGAGAGGAACAGGGCGATACCTACAAGGGCGTCGCGACCGTAATGCAGTGCCGGATAGATTACTCCGCCATTACCTTCGCCACCGATAACGGCTCCTACTTCCTTCATCTTTGTTGTGACATTGACCTCACCGACGGCAGCTGCATAATACTTGCAGCCATGCTTCTCTGTGACGTCACGGAGAGCACGTGTTGAACTGAGGTTGGAAACGGTTGAGCCTTTGACGTGGTCAAGGATATAGTCAGCCACAGTAACCAACGTATACTCCTCGCCATACATCTTGCCATCTTCCTGAATGAAAGCCAAACGGTCGACATCAGGGTCAACGACAATACCTAGGTCGTAGCCACCTTTGGCTACCTCGCCCATGATTCCACCGAGGTTCTTCTCCAATGGTTCGGGGTTGTGGGCAAAGTCACCGTTAGCCTCACCATTAAGGAACTTGTACTCAACATGCAATGCGTCGAGCAGTTTCGGAAGAATGATTCCACCTACGGAGTTGATTGAATCAACGATAACCTTGAAGTGGGCGTTGCGTATTGCGGTAAGGTCGACAAGGTCGAGAGCGGTTACAGCCTCAACGTGCTTCTGGTCGTAAGTGTTATCGTCGATATAAGAGCCTAGGTCGTCAACCTCGGCAAATGTGAAGTCTTCCTTATCGGCAATGGTAAGAACATCATTGCCGTCGTCCTTGGTAAGAAACTCGCCCTCGGCGTTCAGAAGCTTCAATGCATTCCAATGACGAGGGTTGTGGCTGGCGGTAATGATTATACCACCATCCGAATGGCTCATGCGGACAGCAAGCTCAGTAGTAGGCGTGGTTGCAAGACCAATGTTTATTACGTCTGCTCCCATTCCCATCAGGGTACCGCAAACTACATTCTTAACCATCGGACCGGAGATACGGGCATCACGTCCGACAACAATCTGAAGTTTCTTTCCCGGATTCTTGCGTCCGATGAAAGTAGTGTATGCCGCAACGAACTTTACGATGTCGAGCGGGTTTAATGTGTCGCCGGCACGTCCTCCAATGGTTCCACGAATGCCGGAAATAGATTTAATTAGAGTCATAATATTATATTTTACCTACCCCTTTCATACGTTATCTCATAAAAACACGGATATACAGCCGAGCTTGCGTTAGCCTGTCCCTGGGTCGAAGGAACGATAAGGCGCACCTTTGCAAGTTGGTCGGTAGCAGTTACCGGACGACCGATGTTGACGAAAGCGAACGGCACAAGCCAGCCCGAAGGCACGGCAGTACCATTACCACTGCTTCCGTAAGCGCTGTACATTACACTTGAACTGGAGTCAAAGTAGCCACTGAACGAACCACTGGTGTTCGTGATGGTCATCTTGTCGACTATAGCCTGGTAATACAGCACATTGTTAGAAGTCTGAATTGTGTCAGGACTTTCCAGAAGGTTGTACTCATCATAACGTGCAAGGACACGGACGGTCTCGCCACGCTTGATCTTCTCGCCGCAACCCTTACGGACTATCTGCATGTAAATACCCGTATTACTAAAGTATACATATTCGTTCTGTGTGGTGTCAGTAACAGAGTCTTTCCTGTAGAACTCCGACTCCGTGATAACCTTTATGCCGCGGTCGGCGATGAATCTGTTGATTGCATCACGCTCACGGTCAAGCTGGTCGGCGTAAGTCTCGTCGTCGCTACACGATGACATACCGAATGTAACAACGGCCAGAACGAACAGTAAAAAGAATTTTGTCAGTTTCATATATGTTATTTCAGTTGATCCTTATAAGCCAGAATTGCCTTCAAGGCAGTCTTCTCGGCATCCTCTATCGAGCAGTAAAGCTTTCCTCCGGCAGCATCTTCGTGTCCCCCGCCATTGAAAAAGTCGACCGCCATCTGCCGACAATGGAATCCACATGACGAACGGAGGCTCACGAACACGAGATTCGGCTTGTCGCGGTCCTCACGAAGGGAAATAGAGAGCTTATGTCCCTTCATTGTCAGTGGTATGTTGACAACACCTTCGAGATCGCCTTTGATGAAATGATAGTCTTTCATCTCCTTCTTCGTAACCGAGTAATAGGATGCGTGAAGCGACTCTACGATGTTTAGTTTCTTCAAGATTATGTAAGACCTGAACCGCAAAGCCCATGAACTGTAGTTATGGAACACGCGGTTATAGATAATGTCTTTGTTTATGTTCTTTCTCAGTAGCTCAGATATAATAAGGTATATGTCAGGACTAGAACTGTTGAATGTGAACCCGCCAGTGTCGGTCATCATTCCGCAATAGATGCAAACAGCCATATCATGAGTCAAGGCACTCAGCCCACTCACCTGCCTTATGACCCTGAATACCAACTCCGAGGTGCTCGAAGTATCAGGATGGGATATTGTCAGGATAGCCGGAATGGTCGGTCCGACATGATGGTCGATGACTATCCTCTTGTCAGTTGCCGATTCCAAAGCCGGTTGCATGTCCTCGGTACGTGGCAATTCATTATAGTCGAGGCAGAAGACCAGTTGCGCCTCTTTCAGAATTTGGGTTGCTTTGTCCTTATGTTTGTCGTATGTTACTATCGAGTTATAGCCCGGCAGCCAGTGCAGGAAGTCGGGAGCCACATCAGGCAAGACGACCGTTGCGTCCTTTCCCAGACCATCAAGGTAATGCTTCCAGGCAAGAGCTGAGCCTACAGCATCGCCGTCCGGCGACTTATGGGCTGTAACGACAATCTTGTTGGCGGAAGAGATTGCATCGCTAAGCAGCGTTTCCTCTTCTTCCGTCAACAAGTTCAGTGTGATATTTTGTGATTCTTCCATTATTTCTTAGGTAAGCAAACATCCTCCCACTATAGGGAGGGTTGTTAAGCCTAGAACAGTTTATTTGGGTAAACGCCCTCGTCGACAAGCTTCTGAATCTTAGCTACGACACCTGGACGGTCGGCTGAATATGTTACGCCAAACCATTTGCTGGTAGTGTCAAGAACCTCGCAAGTTGCTGTTCCGTCAGTTATCAGTTTGTTGACAACCCAAGGAATGAGGTATTCAGCTTTCGGGTTAGCCTTTGTCTCAGGCGCATCGAGGAAGTCCTTGAAGAACTTGTCGCTGTACTCGAAGTAGTCAGGAGTGAATCCCCAGACGTTCATACTTACCGGAGTAGTATTCGGAATGGTAACCCAATTGCCGTTCTCGTCTTTATACTGGGCGTTGTCGGCATCCTTAGGAACGATTTCCGTACGCTCAACTACACCTGTAAGATGGTTCTTGTCGTCCTTAGAGCAGACGCCACGGCTAACACTTCCGTTCTCAGAAAGAGTATTTCCTACACGGAAACCAACCATTGCGTATGTGTTCTTTGAGCCTTCAGGAAGTTCAGAGAGGAACTTGCCGATTACCTTGAAGCAATCACGATTGTAGAAGTCATCGCAGTTGATGACGCAGAATGGCTCGTGAATGACATTCTCTGCCATCATTACAGCGTGGTTAGTGCCCCACGGCTTCTGGCGACCTTCCGGCACGGAGTAGCCTTCCGGCAGCTTGTCGAGGCTCTGGAAAACGAGCTCGCATGGTACATGACCCTCATATTTAGACAGGATCTTCTCACGGAAGTCCTTCTCAAAGTCCTTACGGATGACCCATACAATCTTGCCGAAGCCTGCCTGTATGGCATCGTAAATAGAATAATCCATGATTGTTTCGCCGTTAGGACCCAGTCCGTCAAGCTGCTTCAATCCGCCGTAGCGGCTGCCCATACCTGCAGCAAGGAGTAACAATGTTGGTTTCATAGTTTATATTTTTTATATTAGATATTTTACATTCCTCATTAAACTTCCCCCAAGAGAGGCTTCTGACCACCTAAGTCAGTACGAGGTAAATTACCTTTTAACTTTGCAAAGGTAATAAAAAATTTGGGTATTTCTAATGGTCAATGATATATTTAATTGTATTTAGCAACTCAATGCACTGCAAGTAGGCATTAAATGCATTATAAATAGGCACTAAATACAATGCGAG
>Ga0256871_1001423_pt1 | contig 11637 bp, 7 predicted proteins | sample RumenRJG_07RNA_FD_185439 | JGI IMG/M metagenome (GOLD analysis project Ga0256871, IMG submission 185439) | Metatranscriptome of bovine rumen microbial communities from Lethbridge, Alberta, Canada - Rumen RJG_07 (Metagenome Metatranscriptome) | ecosystem: Host-associated > Mammals > Digestive...
AAGGGTGATGCCAATGACACAGAGGACCAGTTCCTTATAGACGAGGCCCGTGTCATAGGCAAGGTCAGCTTCCATGTGCCTAAACTGGGCTTTATTATCAGATTTATACAGCTCAGGTGGTACATTGTGGTACCGCTGACCGCTCTGCTGTTCGTGTTCTTTGCCCTGATGAAGCACTACTTCGAGCTCAGGGATGAGTCGGAGGATGAACAGGAGGATGAGCCAAAGGAAACGTCTGAAAGCACTGCGGAGCCCGTGACAGAGCCCGGACCCGAAGAAAAAGCTGAGGATGTGCCTGTGGACACACACGCAGAAGGGACAAAAACAGTTCCCGAAACTGAGCCGGAGGAAGTACCAAAGGCCGACGAGTAATTATTAAGGAGGATTTTCTATGGCTAATACTAAAAAAACTAAGACCTCTAAGGAAAAAAGAGTTCTTATCGCATCGCTGGTAGTTGCTGCTGTTATGGTAGGCGGCTCCACCTTTGCATGGTTCACTTCCAAGGATGAGGTTACAAACAGACTGAGCGCTAAGGCTGAGTACAATACAAGCATCGTCGAAGATTTCACACCTCCTCAGGACTGGCTTCCCGGTCAGGAGATAAACAAGGACGTTTCTATCGTCAACACGGGCAACATAGACGCTCTGGTTGGCATCCAGCTCAGCGGCAAGTATACCGTTATCAATGCAGGTACAGGAGCTGCAGTTGAAAGCAATGCAAATGCACTTCCTTCCGGCGTTACTACAGCCGCAAACCTTGATGCTGTTTCTGCTTTAAATACTGCTTATGCTCTTGAACTCTCAAGTAATTCCGCAGCCGCAACTCCTGCAACATCAACTTCAAATGCAGTTGACGGCATCGCAAATGAGGTAACAACTCTCCAGGCTGGCGGCACTCTCATCTGGAAGGCAGGCGCTCCTGTGACACCTCTGGATGCAAGCTCCGTAAGATCCGGCGATGATGCAACTGCTGCTGATTACAGCGGCGAGAACCAGTTCAAGCCTGATGCCTCAGGTGTTTATATCTTCCGCAGAAATGTTAAGACAGATGCTTCCGGTGCTGAGACTTACAAGTACTCCGGCTACCTCTTCATAAAGGGCACAACTGCTGCTGATGATAAGTACTACGCCTTCGAGACTGAGAAAGCAACTCTCACAGACGACACAGAGAATGCAACAACTCCCTTTATCAAGGACATCAATGTAACATATGCTGCTGACGGCACTGTTTCTACTGTTTCCGGATTAAAGCTGGCAACAGTTGAGAAGTCTGAGACCAATGCGGTTATTACATACGATATTGCTAACAATAAGGCTGTTGCAACTAACGGTGCCGGTGGCAAGATAGCAATAAATATCGGACTTGCAAACGTTGGCACAGAGCCAACGAATCCCTGGCAGTATGTGGATGGCAAGGGCTTCTTCTACACTGACGACCTCGAAGAGGGCGGCACAACAGCAAAGCTCGTTGATTCTGTAACTCTCGACAGCACTGTTACAAACGGTTCTTATCTGGCAATGGACTTTGACCTCAGCGTTGCTCACGAGAGCGTTCAGGTAACAAAGGACAGCTCAGGCAAGGAGGCAGTTCCGGACGGCGCTAAGCTGTTTGGTGCAACTCCCTCTGCAACTGCTGCTTCTGAGCTTTCAAACGTAAGCTGGCAGTGACACTGAAATTATCAAAGCAAACTATAAATGACGAAGTAAATTAAAAGGAGGAGGCGGCACGATGAGGGTAAAAACAATATTTACCGCTCTTGCGAGCTGTCTCCTCCTCTTTTCAGGCATTGGCTCCTCAGCCTTTGCGGAGACCGCTTTGCCGGAGGGTGCGGTAAAGGGGCTTCCGGAGAAACTGACAGCCATGGATTCGGATGGCAATCCGGTGAACAGTGCTACCGGAGAGTATTTCTTCCACGTTGAGAACATGGAGTACGGGGAGACCTATTCCAAGAACGTACAGCTCATGAACCTCCGTGATGATAAAGCATATAACATCTACTTTTTCGTCGAGCCTCTCTGGAAGGCCGGCGAGATAGACTTGGAAAAGGGCTGTGAATGTACCTTTTTCCTGGACGGCCAGGAGTTCTACCGCGGCACCGTTACAGGCGACGGCAACATCGACCTGACAGAGCAGGTGTGGGACTGCGGCTACTACGAACCCGGCGATTCCCATGTGCTCCGCTGTGAGGTCATCTGGAATGACCTGGACGTTATTAATAATGTGGACAACGGCCACCGCCTTGTGGATAAGGACGGCGAACACGTTCTGACCGGTCCCAGCGGCTCCGGATATTCCGAAGGTGAGATAGAGTTCAAGTGGATATTCTATGCCGCCGTGGATGAGAACTATGATCCTCCGAAAACCGGCCTTTTTATAACTAACAACAAGATATGGATGACAGCTATAGCAGTTCTTGCAGTATTGACAGGAGGTATGCTCCTGCTTGTCTTCTTCAAGAAACGTGAAAAGCAGAAAGAAAAGATGCAGGGAAAACCTGATGAAACATAAGAGCATATTTGCTATCCTTCTTCTGATGCTTGGTATCGGCGGCTACTGCGGTTACAGATATTATCGGGATGATGTTCTTCCCGAAAAAATCATAGACGAAACATATGATGAGCAGATAAAACTTTTTGAGCGGGTTAAGCCCGAAACCGGGGAAAAACCTTTATCGAATGAGGAAACGAACGATCCTCTGAAGCCTGCGGAAGAAGTAAATGATGCAGTAGTCGGTTGGATAACAATAGAAGGTACGCATATCGACTTTCCGATCTGTCAGGCGCAGGATAATGATTTTTACTTGCATAATGGTTTTGACGGCCGGTACAATAATGAATTGGGTTGTCCGTTTCTCGATTATCGCTGCGAAAGTGATTTCAGCGGCTTCAATTCCATTGTGTACGGACATCACATGACAAGGCAGAGGATGTTTGCTGATATTGCGATGTTCAAGGATACGGCGTACTTACAGTCACACCGGAAAGGGACACTCACGCTGAATGACGGAGTGCATAATGTTGATTTCTTCGCATATATGAATGTAAAAAACACCGCACCTGCTTATCATGCAGTGTTTGTCAGTGATTCCGAAAAAGAAGAGTATATTGACTATATTTTCTCGGATGCGGTATATATATTGAATTATTCGGCCGATGACTTAAAGCGGAATGACGATCTGCATCTCTTGCTTTTGTCAACCTGTACTTATGAGTTTACTGATGCGAGAGGTATCTTAATCGGTATAATAGAATAACAGAGTCTATCCCACATGATGCTCTGCTTATTATTTGAATAATAACAGATTTTATCTGAATACATATAAAACAGAGAAAAATATAAGGGCAGAGAGAATAAATTTCTGTCCTGAAGCCGCACTTGATTCTAATGGGGGAATTGGGTGAGTTTTTGTTATATTTACAGATGATTACAGAAGGAGTTGCTTATGCAGCAATATTATGGCAAGAAAGATATTCAATAAAGTATATGAAATACTATCAACGACTGTGATTACAATAGGCGTGATACTTGTTATAATCTACCTCTGCGGCATCCGGCTGTATCACGTTAAATCGGGCTCAATGGGAGAATTGCTCCCCGTCGGAAGTGTATGTTTTGTAAGCACTTACAGCAAGTATGAGAATATCGAGACCGGAGATGTTATTTCGTTCAAGGTTGATGATGATATGCTTGTAACGCACAGAGCAATAAGCGTGACGGAAGACGGAATAATTACACAAGGTGATATGAACAATGCACCTGATCCGGATTATGTCACACGTGATAATTATATCGGAAAAACTGTGTTTGCATTGCCGTATATAGGGAAAGCACTTGAATTTTTCCATACGATAAACGGACTTATCGTAATTGCTGCAGTTGTTCTGATTATGTTAATAACAGGAACATTCTATAAGCGTGACTGAAAATGAAAGGAGGGGGTTCCATGCGATTCAAAGCATTTATTGATAATCTGCTTAAAAAGAATAAAAGGCAGAAGATCACTATGATATCGGTTGTTTTTATTGTATATGTTATGCTGCTTGCAGGAATTTTCTCTTATTTTCAGAGTAAGGATATGGTTACAAACAGAATGGAAGCAAAAAACGGTTCTGTAACTATCATTGAGCCGGAATGGGACAGAAAAGGTCAGTATAAAGCGAGAGCGTCTGAACCCGGTATGGAGATAGAAAAAGACCCGAAAGGTCATAATAACGGACAGAATGACCTCTATATCCGCCTGAAGATGACGATAGATTTAGGCACTTATACAGCGAAAAATGATTCTTATGAGGAGAACTACCCGGATGATGACGGACGCCGGATCGATTCAATCCTGAAAGCAATAAAGCTCGAAAACGGCAATGACTTTTTGAATTCATCTTTAACAGAAACCAATAACTCTGATTTTAAAATGGATACAAAAACCCAATCGGGAAAAACAGTTTATTATTTCTATTATACCAATGGTGATACGGATAATAAGATGTGTATTGTTAAGCCGGATGAAAGTACATCAGAGCTTTTTGATCACTTAGAGATACCAATATACAAAAAGGATTATCTTGGTGTTTTTGATCAGCCATATAGTATAACACTGACAGCTGAAGGTATTCCTTCAGCAAATTACCCCGACGGACTTACATTTGATGAAGCGAAAGCTGAGAATGGTCCGTTCAAAGGATAAAGTTTTATCTGTAAATTATTCAGAAAGGTAGATGGCGTAATGTTTGATAAATTTGCAAAAAGAATAGTCAGTCTTACAGCGGCAGTTATTATGGCTGTGTCAAATGTACCGTCAGTTTATTCGCAGGGAATAATAACTACTGATATAAAGACAGAAACATTGATTTCAACAGGTACGACCGTATGTGAGACTGAACCGGCGACAGAAGAGACAACAGAGGGAATAACAGAAGAACCTGCAACGTCATATACTGAAGCCGATTTAACACATCAGAGCATTGAGATTCATCCTGATGAAGAAAACACTGATAAATCAGTTATTCTTGAAGGCCTTATGCCTGAGGGCGCAGAGGCTGTAGCTGTTGATGTTTCCGAGAATTATGGCGGAGTAGCTGCTTATGATATCACTATTACAAATGGTGAAGACGAGTATCAGCCCGGAGAGGAAAATCCTATTCTTGTTGAGATCGCCGATCCTGTTATCCCGGAAAGTGATACTATTGAGCTCTGGCATATCAGGGATGATGATACCTTTGAGCAGATCTTTGATTTCACAGTTGAAGCAGGAAAGATAAGCTTTTATGCTACTGGATTTTCGGTTTATGAAATCGTTCAGGCCGGTGAGGTGTATGAGCCGACTGCTGTTTATGCAACCACCATTGAAGAACTGGTGAGTACAGATGGTGAAGGGAAGCCGATTCCGTTTGTCATGGGCAAAGAAGATAATTATCTTACAAACAGTCTGAACAGCAAATCTGCATTCATAACAGTTACCAGTCCTTCGAATGCGAGCATGTGGTATTTTGAGTTGCTTCCGACAGGTTCTTATGGAATCTATACCTATGTGAACGGTCAGAAAATGTATGTTACGAATCCGAGCGGCAATTTGGCCGGCCTCGGCACCACTCCCGCAGAATTTGAAATCGACAAGGCTACCAGTGACCAGTTTTTTCTCAAATTAAAAGGAGTACAAAAATGGTTTCAGTTTTCAAACGGCGGAAACGGTTATCGTTTTTGGACAGATAAGAATAATGAACTTAATCCTAAGTTTGTAATGATTTATGAATCTTCGCTTGAGCCGCCGGATGATTCCTACCACCTTGACGATCAAACCTACGGCCTGATGGTTTATGACAGCATGCTCGGATATGCCATGACAGCAACGGGCAAGGTGGTCAATAATAAAGATGTTCTGAATGATGAATACTTGTTTGTCCGTCAGGATCCGGTGTACCAGAACTCTGAATTGTATATTCTGGATGCGCCGTCCGACAGAGAAATCACGAAGTGGACATTCCACAATGTGTCCGGTGAGATCTATAAAATATCAGCGGATAACGGCATGTATCTCTCTATTACGGCAAACGGAGTGAAGCTGACAGACGAAGCCGATGCCTCTGAAATCACTGTGACAATGGGTACCGGTGCGAACGCCGGAAAAATCAAACTGTCAGCAAACGGATATGAGCTTGCCGAGACAAAAAAGACCGGCTATGGCGCCGGCGCTGCATCAAGAGGATCCTGGCTGAGCTTTGTTCAGAATTCTGTTTTGACAAATGATGATTTTGTCATCTATTCTGCATCCAAGATCGGCATGTCTGATAAAGAAGATGTTGTTGTTGTTGAGGATGATGTGCAGACGCCTGAAGATGAAACCGAAACAGTAAAAAAGTATGTCATCAGACAGGATTCTGAATCATATAATCAGGTTATAATCTATACCCGTATGTGGAATGATACACTTAAGGCGTATGAGTTCTATGCCGTCGATCATGATGGCGATCTGGTTCCGTGCTATGAAAGAGGCAACGAAATCATGTGGGTTGGCGGCCAGATCAATACATTGCTGTGGGATTTCGTGGATTATTACTATCCGGACGGAGTGACACACACGAACTATTATGAGCTGATCAACACCTATTCCGGCAATGTTCTCGCACCGATGCCGGACGGAAGCGGCATATCCTCCAATACTATCGGTGTCAATCTGAATGCGAGAAGAAAGGATGAATACTCCGGTAAGATTATTGCATGGGATAAAGATGCCTATTCCTATTATGCGCTGGAAGCGAATCTCGAACAGAACAAGGTCGCTTCAGTCCTGAAAAAAGACGCAAGAGATGAAAAATCAGATTTCTATTTTGCAGTGATGAATCCCTATCACTCAGACCCCAGTACGGGAGAGCTGATACCGGTCCCGACAATTGATAATAATATGTACGGCATTACTATCAAGATTCAGGATTTTGCTAATAAGAAAAATAACGCTCCTACAAATCATAATTTTCAGGATCAGCTCCTCGGTGACAACGAGATCTGGACAACACAAACTGCATATACGGCTGTGAAAAATCTTTTATCGACAAATCTGGAATCAAACGGCTACCCGACAGCAGTGAATACTCAACAGTCATTATCAGATTTGTTCAATAATCCGACAACCGTCAATCATTTGTTTTTACAAAGCATTTATGACGAATCCGGTTACTTTGAATTTGACAGCTGCCAGAATTTTGCAACGCTGAAACAGCAGGACGGATCTTATTCTACCGATTTTACTGTTTTTAAGGAACTTGCGACCTCAAATGCTTCCGACAAACCGACATTACAGCACGGTCAGTTCCTGCCGTTTGACAACATTGGAACGGGAGAGTTTATTGCGGATTTGGAGAATCCCAGAAACCCGTATAATCTGTATGATGCAATCGGCAATGAACTTGATGAGAGCGATCCCCGGAAGTATGAAAAACTGTATAATATTGAGGATCCGGAATACTATTACGGCATGGAGCTTCAAGCAGGCTTCGTTCAGACTAAGGACGGAACGGATTCATGGGGACATGATATCATCTTTGAGTTCACCGGTGATGATGATTTCTGGCTTTATGTCGACGATCAGCTTGTGATTGATCTCGGCGGTATTCACTCTGCAATGAAAGGTACTGTGAATTTCCGGACGGGTGAGGTTGAGACAAACGGTTCCAACGGAGTCAAGACAACTCTGGAGCAGATATTCAGAGAAAACTACAGCCAGCAGAAGCATACCGATAGCGAAGCGCTCGCATATTTACAGGAAACAAATAATAACCCTGATCTGACAATGGATGACATCAACGCAGATCAGACACTGCTCACAGAATTCAATAATTATAAGGCAATTCAGCATTCGCAGGAAGAAACAGATGCGTATATCAACAGTCTGTTCCAGCAAAAAACCATTCAGGTTGGCAATACAACCAAGACAGTCTATGTGTTCAGGGATTATTCGCCTCACAAAATGAAAATCTTTTACATGGAAAGAGGCGCCGGCGCTGCAAACCTGCACATGCGCTTTAACCTCAGCTATATCAAGCCGGGCAGTGTTGTTCTGAACAAACAGGTCCAGGGCGCAGGCGATATCGACTACAGCCTGATGAAATATCCGTATCAGATAGAGGTTCTGGTTCAAACAGGAAATACGACAACTTGGAACAAGCTTACACCGTCCGATCCGGATTTTGAGATCAACTATCTCAATCCGTTCAAGCCGGTTGATGACTTCCAGCCAACTTATACGGTGGATTCGGAAACATATGAAAATGTATTTTTCATAACGCCCGGAAAAGAAGTGTCCGTAAAGTTCCCTGATGACACGATCAGTTACAGGATCACGGAATGCGGTCTGAATTCCGAGGTTTATGATACGTTAATCTGCAACGGCGAAACTGTGTCGGGAAATCCAAGTGCAACTAAAAAGACAAAAGACTTTACGACTTCTGCTGATACTGTTGAACACAGACCGACCATGCAGCTGACGAATGTAGTCAGCCCGGACGCATCCAAGACACTGACCATTGAAAAGAAACTGGTCGATAAAGACTGCAATGAGATTCAGGATGACAGCAGCACCTTTAATTTCCGGCTTTGGCTGGAGGACGGAAGCAAGCAGGATAAACCCCTGACGCTTACCAATATGCATACCTATTATGTTGTGGATGAGTACAACAGATTATGTGTATGGAACACCCAGTCCGGGGGCTTTCAGCCGACTACACAGTATTATAATGAGGCTTTTGAGGCACTGTCGGAAGAAGAAAAGCTATTTTATGCAAATGAAACCTCTCCGAACGGCCAGATTTCTAACATCCCTGCCAAATACAAGGTCAAGGTGCCTGGTCTGCTGAACGGAACGAAATTCATGGTCGAGGAGCGTGAAAGCGATAACCCGATCGGCTATCAGGTTTATAAGCTCGCTGGCTATGAATGTATGCATGACAGTTCAGGCGATGAACCCAGCAATCCGACCTACGAGGTTGAAAGCGGCACAAAGCAGAATGCCGGAACTGTAATAAAGGACTACTCGCCGCATCTGCGTGTTACAAACCAGAAAGGCTGGGGCATTGAAGTTACAAAGGAGTGGTCGGACGCCGATTATACATCCGAGCATGATCCGGTCTATGTAGCTGTTTATGTAAACGGTGAATTACAGCGGGATACTGTCAGAAAAATCGGCAAAATCAGCGATACGCTTACCGTATCCTCTCAGCGCTATTTCTTTGACGAACTCGAAAACGGCACGACTTTGGGACATACGAATCCGACTGATGAAGAATCAGATTATTATTACGAGGTTCGTGAGGTCAAGATCACGCCGGATGGCTCTCCCCTGACGGTGGATGAAACCAACGGTTATGTTACGCTGGCAGAGACTCAGAATGTTGTACCGCTTACAGAGTGGACGGATCAATCGGGAAATCAGTATACCGTGGAGTATTATCCGGGCGAGCCGGAGGGACATAGTGATGATCAGAATGCCCGAAAGGATACAATCAGAAATGTCCGGAACGACGGCATTGCTATCCGCCTGTTTGACTGGGGAAACGATACCCCGCTTCCCGGCGGTACATTCCAGCTGACATGGCAGGAAAATGAGAATAATGCACCGGTCGTTGTCGGAAAGAATCATTATACCTCAGACGAGCTGGGCGAAGTGATGGTTCTTTACGGCGCGAAAAAAACAGGAACTTATACGCTGACGCAGACTGCTGCACCGAACGGTTATGTCGGCCTGCCCGAAGAGCTGATTCAGTTTACTGTTCATTCAGACGGCAGCGGCGGCCTGAATGTAGTCATAACCAAAGATGAAAACGGCCTGGACAGCAGCGGCGGAGACAACGGGAATTACTGGGTAGATCCGTCAACGGCTGATCCGACCGGCGTTTATCAGGCGGTTATTGATGTTCATAACAGACCCTTTGGTCTGAAGGCTGTGAAAATCGACGGAGAAACCCAGGAAGTGATGAAGGGTGCGACATTCGCACTTTATAAAGGCGTTAAAAACCAAAAAGGCGAAATCATCAAAGACTATTTCCCGATGGCGGGCTATGAATCACTTGTGTCCGGTGCGGACGGCGTGATTCCGCAGATCACAAATGTGCTTTTGCCCGGTATCTACTTCCTTGCGGAACTCAGTGTTTCTGAACCTTACCTTCTTTTGGATGTACCTGTTGAGTTTTCAATCAGTAATCTTGGATATGTTACAATTTTAAATGCATCGCAGTGCGGCTGTACGCTGAAGGGCAGTCCGGTATCTGATCCGAACGCCAACCAGGCTTCTGCGGCAGAGGAAGCATTTGTTATCACAATCCCGAATGTGAAGGAAATCAATGATTTCTATTTCAACATCGAAAAGTTTGCATTTCTTGATAAGAATGTTCACGGCAGCACAGCCGACTCCGAACAGAAGTTTGTATTCATGGTTGAGCGATTCACGGATGAGGACACGGCGATGAATTCACCGCTGGAGACATTCTATGTTACACTGAACTGCGAAGAATTATGCAATGATCACCTTCACCCCGGAATTCTGAACAACTTTGCAGATCACAGCTATTCATCCGGCCGTGTGGAAATTCATTACGCTGACAGCGAAACCTATTCGTTCCCGACGGCAATCGAACGCGGCGTCAGGACTGTACATGTCAAACAGAAGGGTATTTACCGCGTGACGGAAATCAAAGGCTGGTCATCGACGGATTATGATTTCTGGGAAGGCTCAAACGGCTGCTTCGGAACAACTGCCGGCAATATTATTGCACAGGGTACAAATTCGAAAAATGCTGCCGGACCTTATGTCGCATTCAGGATTACTGATGCGGATTCTAAAAACGATGATTCTCTGACCACCGCAAGCTTTACCAACACAGAAACTGAATATGCTTACCTCAGTTCACAGGCATATGCAGAAAACACAATTTCCAAATAATCAAACGTCAGGAGAGGTGTTGAATGAAAAAAGACAAGAAACGTACAATCATCATAAGCAGCATCATTGCAGCCATGTTCATCGCTCCTCTGATTGTTTTCGCAAATGCTTATTACAGCAGTGAACGGACAAACAGCTTTATGCCGGGCAATGTGGATATTCTTCTGCATGAAGAAGGAAGCGAAATCCTGAATACAGGTGAAGACCCGGAATTGGAAAAAGAGTTTCACTGGGACGATGAGACCTATTCCACTGAAAAGCGTGTGAAAATCAAGGATACCCGTAAGAATCCGGGAGAAGTTCTCCGCGTCTGCCTTGTTCCGATGTGGGTTGACAGCGCAGATCAGGATATCATTTGCGGCGGTGTATTCAACTTCACAAATCCGGTCTGGAATGCATCCAACAATGCATTGACTTACACAGACGACGAAATGACGATTACACTGAATCTGGATTCAAACTGGCAGACGAACGGCTGGAGTTATCAGCCCGCGGACCATTGCTTCTACTATACCGGACCGCTGGATGAAACCAAACTGACAGCACAGCTGCTGCAAAGCGTGCAGCTGAATGAAAATGCTTATGTATTGACGGAAGACTATCTATTCCGCCTGGACGTTCTTGCAGATGCAATTCAGAGCACGGGGAATGCTGGTGCAGACAGAGGCTGGAACTCCCCACAACCATAACAGAAATCATTAAGCTGCG
>Ga0256871_1001427_pt1 | contig 11629 bp, 11 predicted proteins | sample RumenRJG_07RNA_FD_185439 | JGI IMG/M metagenome (GOLD analysis project Ga0256871, IMG submission 185439) | Metatranscriptome of bovine rumen microbial communities from Lethbridge, Alberta, Canada - Rumen RJG_07 (Metagenome Metatranscriptome) | ecosystem: Host-associated > Mammals > Digestive...
GATGCGGATTCTTCCAAGAAAATACCCTAACACGCCGATCCCGAACACCTGAAACAGCGGGTTGGAAATCAGCGAACTGAAATAGTTTGCGATCAAGCTCATCATCCCCCCATCATTCTCATTGATGAGAATGAGCCGGCGGAACACATGACCGGTTCCGCCGGCTGATCTGGTTTTTCAGCAAAAGTACCGGGCCTGCCGTGCGCGGGCGGGATCTCCCGCCGTACACGGCCTCCCGGTCATCGTCAAAGTCTGGTCATCGGACGTCTGTAATCCGGAAGGAGCTTCGGAGATACCGTATCGGTATGAATTCCGGCATCCTCGCAGGCCTTCTCGTACTGTGCCACATGATCCAGCGTCAGATCCGAAAGCGTCACATTCTTGTAAGCCTTGCCCGCGCTGCGGCCCGCATTGCGGCCGAAGACGATGACATCCAGCAGGGAGTTGCCCATCAGGCGGTTGCGCCCGTGCACTCCTCCGGATGCCTCTCCGCCGACAAACAGGTTCGGGATATCCGACTGGCCGTCCGCGCTGATGCGGATGCCGCCGTTCTGATAGTGCAGCGTTGGATAGACCACGATCGGCACCTTGCGGATGTCGATGTCCAGGCGTCCGTACATGCGGAGCATGCCGGGGATTCTCTTCTCGATGGTCCCCTCGCCGTGCAGTGCCTCAATCAGCGGGGTATCCAGCCATACGCCGTCCTGTGTCGGCGTGTGGACGCCCAGATGGCGCTCGGTCACCTCGCGGATCACGCCGGCCGCCTCGACGTCTCTGGTCTCCAGCGGATTGATGTAGGCAACGCCCTCGCGGTTGACCAGCTGTGCGCCGCAGGAACGGACCTTCTCGGTCACCAGCGCGCCAAAGATCTGCGCCGGGAACGCGACACCGGTCGGATGATACTGCAGGGAATCCTGATACAGGAGTCTTGCGCCTGCCCGGTAGGCAAGCACCAGGCCGTCTGCCGTCGCGCCGTAATGGTTGGACGTCGGGAATCCCTGATAGTGCATGCGGCCTGCGCCGCCGGTGGCGATGATCGTCGTCTTTGCCCGTGCAACCATCAGCTCGCCGGTCTCCATGTTCATCAGGACCGCGCCGGCACACTTGCCCTCCGTATCCTTGATCAGCTCGACCGCTGCCGTGTAATCGACCACCGGGATCTGACGGTTCTGGCACTCATCGCGCAGCACTCTCATGATCTCACGGCCTGTGTAGTCTCTCGCCGCGTGCATTCTCTTGCGGGACGTGCCACCGCCGTGCACGGTGATCATGTTGCCCTCGGCATCCTTGTCAAACAGAACGCCGAAGTTCTCCAGCCATTCCACCGCGGCTGGTCCTTCCATGACCAGCTTCTCGACCAGTTCCGGAACATTGGCGTAATGGCCGCCGCCCATGACATCGAGATAATGCTGTGCCGGGGAATCGTTGGCCTTGTCCGCCGCCTGGATGCCGCCCTCTGCCATCATGGTATTGGCATCGCCCATGCGCAGCTTCGTGACAACGAGGACATTGGCCCCCGCGTTGTGCGCCTCGATGGCTGCCGAGGTTCCGGCGCCGCCGCCGCCGATAATCAGGACGTCCACATCATAATCCGGGTGCGCCAGATCCAGCTTCACGCCCTCGATGCGGCTTCTCGCCTGCAGCATGGCCGCAAGCTCCTTCGGCGCTCTCTGGCCCTTGTTCGCACCAACCTTCAGAACATCAAACGCGTCATCGTTGTAGTCCGGATGGAACTTCCGAAGCAGCGCATCCTTGTCGTCTGCGCTCATGCGCGGAAGATCCATGCCCATGCGCTCCTTGCGGGTGGCTTCGACTTTCGCGACGGACGCCATCATCTCATCGGTATATGGAAAACTCATCTCTTCTCCTCCTTACTTTTCGATGACGCGGGTGTCGTACATCTCTGCCAGCTTTTCCTTCGGAAGTGCCATGATCTCCTTCATGGATTCATCGTACTTGCCATCGGCGATATCCTGTACGCGCTGTGCGAGGTGCTGCGCCTTCGGGCGGAGATACTTGCCGGTCAGTCTTCTGGCAAGCATCGCGACCTGCGCATGCGAAATGCCGGCCGGGCAGCGGTCCGAGCAGACGCCGCACATGACGCAGTCAAAGGATTCGTCCGCGCACTTCTCATACTCCGCGCGCTGTGCATAGGCGATGTACTGCATGACATTGAGCTGCTGCGTGCAGGCCTTGGTGCAGGCATTACAGCCGATGCAGGCGTAGATCTCGGGGTACAGCTGCATCATGATCTGCTGGGTCGGGCGGATGTCCTCGATTTCATAGATCTTCTTTTCCAGCGGGAAGAACGGGAGGGAGGCAACACACATGTCCGGCTGAACCTTGGTGCTGCAGGCAAGACATCCATAGAGGGTGGAAGATCCCTTGATCCGGTAAATGGTGGCGCAGGCTCCGCAGAAGCCGTTGCGGCATCCGCAGCCTCTGACGAGCTGATATCCGGAATACTCGAATGCCTCCATGATGGTCAGGCTGTCCGGCACGGTGTATTTCTTGCCGTACAGGTAAACGGTAATCATATTATCCATGTTTTCCTCCAAAATCAATACTCATCCGGAAGCTCATCGAGCTGATCAAACCGGAATACCGGACCGTCCTTGCACACATACTTGGATCCGACGTTGCAGCGGCCGCACTTGCCGATGCCGCACTTCATGCGCAGCTCCAGCGTGGTGTAGACCTGATTTCTCGCAAAGCCGAGGTCCATCATGTTCTGCAGCGTGAACTTGATCATGATTGGCGGGCCGCAGATCAGCGCCACCTTGTCCAGCGACGGATTGACTTCCTTCACGTAGTTCGGAACAAAACCAACATGGCCGTCCCAGCCTTCCTGCGGCCGGTCGATGGTCAGATGCATCTTGAAATTGTCCGCCTTCTCCCAGCTGTCGCGGATCTCCTGGATGTCCACAAGGTCATCCTTGGAACGGGAGCCGTAGACCACTTCGATCTCGCCGTAGTCGGCACGCTTGGCCAGGCAGTAGTCGATCACGGAGTGCAGCGGGGCAAGACCGATGCCGCCGGCGACAAACAGGAGGCTCTTGCCCTTGAGTTCCGTATCCACCGGGAAGCCGTTTCCATACGGTCCCCGGATGGTGATCATCGAACCCGGTTCCAGCTCATGGATGAACGAGGTGAGATGGCCGGCTTTCTTGATGGAGAATTCCATGTAGGACTCGACCGTCGGGGAAGAGGTAATGGAGAACATTCCCTCGCCCACGCCCGGGATCGAAATCATCGCGCACTGTCCCGGGATGTGCTCGAAGGGTTTTCTGCCGTCCGGCGTCACCACGCGGAACGTCTTGACATCCGGCGTGTCGCGGCGGACGTCGGTCACAATGCCGATCTTCGGGATCAGCTCTTCATGACAGCTGCTCACTGTGCGTCACCTCCGATCTTCTTGGCTACCTTGACAATGTTTTTCCCGACCGGGCACTTGCGCAGGCATCTGCCGCAGCCGACACAGGAAAACTCATTCTTGTTGAGCGGCGCATAGACCAGCTTGTGCATGAAGCGCTGGCGGAATCTCTGCATCTGGGTCTTGCGGCTGTTGACCGCGGCCATCAGCGTGAAGTCGCTGTACATGCAGGAATCCCAGCAGCGGTAGCGGGTGATCTGACCATCGCCGTTGTTGAAATCGCGGATATCGTAGCACTGGCAGGTCGGGCACACAAACGTGCAGGTACCGCAGCCGAGGCATCCCTGGGAAAGCTCCTCCCATTCCGGACGGTGGAAGATCTCCAGCTGGTCCGTGCTGGTGAAATAATCGAGGTTGAGTTTGCCGATCGGAAGCTTTTTCAGGATATCCCGGACGGATGCCTGCTGCTTTTCGACCGCGGAGACATCCTCCGCATCGGTGAGGACATCCTTCACGAGATCCGTGAGCTTCTGTCCCTTCTCAGTCTTCGGCTCCCAGTACAGATTCCCGTCCGCCAGCCAGGTGACCACATCGCCCTCCGGATTCGTCGGATCAATACCGAACGTCTGGCAGAAGCAGGTCTCCTCCGGGCGGCTGCAGGCGAGAGACACGACAATGCCGTGCTCTCTTCTGGCCGCATAGAAGCCGTCCCGCGGCTCGGTCAGGAAGACATGATCCAGAATGGAAAAGCTTCTCGCGTCGCAGGCGCGGACGCCCAGGATCGCGAAGTCCTCATCCAGCTCTTTTCCGGGCTCGATGGTGAAGCTCTTCTGCTCCTTGTGGAATTTCATCAGGTCCTCGCTGATCGGGAAAAACGCGTCCTTCGCGCTCTTCACGGTCTGAAGCGCATCCAGCCGGACCTTCGCCGCACCGTCATAGGGGCGGAATTCCACCTCTCCGGCCACTTCCACCGGAAGGTAAAGACGCATTGCCTGCGCGATCGCACTGTAGAGGCGGTCCAGATCATTGACAGCAATTTTCTGCATCTCAGTTCTCCCTTCTCAGCACGACGGACGCTTCCGCGTCGCCTTCGGTGTAGGAGACCAGCGGTCCGCGGACATCCGGCTCTGCGCCTGCCTGGAACGTTCCGTACAGCTCATCGATGTCCTTGATGAACTTGCGGTTGAGCAGGTGAAGCGGAATGTTCTGCGGGCAGACACGGCTGCACTCGCCGCAGTCCGTACATCTTCCGGCCACATGGAACGCGCGGATGATGTGGAACATGTTCTCCTCGAAAGAATTGACATTGACTTTCGCGGACACGCCGGACGCCGGGTTGTCGAACACGCAGGTGCGGCAGGTGCAGGCCGGACATGCGTTGCGGCAGGCATTGCAGCGGATGCACTTGGAAAGCTGCGACCGCCAGAAGTCAAATCTCTCCTGCGGGGCCATCGCCTCCAGGCGCGCCACCTCCGCCATGCGGTCTCCCGCCTCAGGCGTATCGGGTGCCTCCTCGTCGGGCACCAGCATCTCATCGCCGGCCACATGCTTCTTGCCCTTGCAGAAATAGCAGCGGTCCTCCAGCACGTCCTTCTTTGCGACGGTGCTGTCGCCGTAGATTGTGTGGACGGTCAGCATGGTTCCTGCCTCGTCCTCCTCGATTCCGGTGATACCGGCAATTCCCTTCGCGCGGATCTTGTCGATGTCGACCATGCCGGTGCACGGCACGCCGATCGCGTGAATCTTTTCGGGCTGGATGCGGTGCTCTGTGATCAGCTCGTTATAGCTGTAGCTGTCGCAGGGCTTCAGCAGGACGATGATCTTCTTGTCATCGCTCTTGGGCGCATTGACCAGATACTTGCTCTGGTTCGGGCCGCAGAAATCGTCAAAGATCATCTCGTCCACATTGTCGGCCGTGAAGATCTCCGGCGTGACGTCATAGCAGAACTCGCCGGCTCTCCAGCCGATCACGCGGTCACAGCTGCCGTCCGCGAGAAGCTCTTTGACACGGCTCACCAGTTTGTCTCTCATTTCGCGCATCGCAGATCCCTCAGCTTTCTGTTCTTTCCGAGACGGTTGATCGTCGCGGCGAAATCATTCATGACAGCAGCAAACTTCGCGCCCTCTGCAGCGGAGACCCACTCCATGCGGATTCTCTCCGGCTCAATGCCCAGATAATCCAGCATCGAGAACAGCAGCGTCATTCTGCGCCTTGCGTAGTAGTTTCCTGTCGTGTAATGGCAGTCGCCCGGATGGCATCCGCAGATGATGACACCGTCGGCGCCTCTCTGGAACGCCCGCAGAATGAACAGCGGGTTGACACGCCCCGAGCACGGGACGCGGACGATCTTGATGTTGGCCGGATACTGGAAACGGCTGCTTCCGGCGGTATCGGCACCGCTGTAAGAGCACCAGTTGCAGCAGAAGGCCACAATCAGGGGTGTATATTCTTCCTCCACAGCGGTCTCGCCTGCGGTTTTCTCTTCCGTTAATTGCATATCGCATCTACCTCCGCCATAATCTGGTTATTTGCGAATCCTCTCAGATCCATCGCGCCGGACGGGCAGGTTACCGTGCAGGCACCGCAGCCCTGGCAGACCGCCTCATTGACGACCGCGACGCGGCGGGTCTCACGCACACCCTTGTAGACGACCATCTGATCCTGATAGGAAATCGCACCGTACGCGCAGACATTGGTGCACTGCGAGCATCCGTTGCAGAGTGTCGGATCGGAATGGGCGATGCAGGGGTTGGACATCAGGTGATCCTTCGACAGAAGGCCGATGACCTTGGATGCCGCGGCAGAAGCCTGCGCTACCGTCTCGGGGATGTCCTTCGGGCCCTGGCACATGCCGGCCAGATAGATGCCCGCCGTCGGGCTCTCCACCGGGCGCAGCTTTGCGTGCGCTTCCGAGAAGAAGTCGTTGGTGTCCATGGAAGCCGTGAGCATCGTGCCCAGATGTCTCGCCGACGGATCCGGTTCGACCGCCGCGGCCAGGACGACCAGATCGGCGTTCATGTGGATCTGACGGTTGTTCAGCAGATCGGAGGCCTGGACCTTCAGGCATCCGTCGCCCTGCTCCACCTTGCCGACCATGCCCTTGATGTAGTGGACGCCGTACTCTTCCACCGCTCTGCGGTAGAACTCATCAAAGTTCTTGCCCGGCGTGCGGACGTCAATATAGAACACGGTGCAGTCCACTTCCGGCCAGTGATCCTTGACCAGAATCGTGTGCTTTGCGGTATACATGCAGCATACCTTCGAGCAGTAGGGCTTTTCACGGCAGGTATCCTTGCCGCGGGAACCGACGCACTGGATGAAGACGATGTTTCTCGGGCGCTTGCCGGTGGACGGCACGCGCAGATCGCCGGCGGTCGGACCGGAGGCGCTCATCATGCGCTCGAACTCGAGGGAGGTGACCACATCCGGGCTGTTGTTGTAGAGATATTCGTCAAACTTGGTCGGTTTGATCTGATTGTATCCGGTGGCCAGCACAATGGCGCCGTAGTCCTGTTCAATGTAGGTCGGCTGCTGGTCGTAATCGATGGCGCCCGCCTCGCAAACCTTCTGGCAGAGACCGCACTTGCCGGTCTTGAAATGAATGCAGGCCGTCGGGTCCAGGGTCGCAACCAGCGGCACCGCCTGTGCAAACGGAATGTAGATGGCCGGGCGCATGTTGAGGTTCATGTTGAACTCGTTGAGATTGCGCTTGCTCGGGCACTTCGTGGTGCAGAGGCCGCAGCCGGTGCACTTGGTGGCATCCACATATCTCGGCTTCTGCTTGATCGTTGCATGGAAGCTTCCGATAAAGCCGGAAACCTTCTCCACCTCCGAGTAGGAGTAGATCGTGATATTCTCGTTGGCGCCCACATCCACCATCTTCGGGGTGACGATGCAGGACGAGCAGTCAAGGGTCGGGAAGGTCTTGTCGAGCTGCGCCATCTTTCCGCCGATGGTCGGCTTCTGCTCGACGATATCCACCTTGAATCCGGCTTCCGCAATGTCCAGCGCGGTCTGCATGCCGGCGATTCCGCCGCCGATGACCAGGGCGCGCTTTGTGACCGGATTGGGGGATTCAAACAGCGGCGCGTTGAGCTGCACCTTGGCGATGGCCGCCGTGCCGAGGCTGATGGCCTTCTCGGTGGCAACCTTCCGGTCCTTGTGCACCCACGAGTCCTGCTCACGGATGTTCGCGATTTCCAGCATGTAGGGGTTCATGCCCTCCGCCGATACGCACTTGCGGAAGGTCGCCTCGTGCATGTGCGGCGAGCAGGCGCAGATGACCACCGCGTCCAGCCTGCTGTCGCGGATGGCCTCCCGGATCAGGTTCTGGCCGGAGGCGGAACACATATACTGATAATCTTTGGAAACGACGACGCCCGGCTGCTTTCCCAGCGCCTCGGCGACAGCCTTTACATCAACGGTGGCGGCAATATTGCTTCCGCACCAGCAAACAAATACACCAATTCTCTGCATATTGTCCCCCCAGCCTTATTTCTTGTACTTTCTGAACGCCGTGACAATAGCCTGCTGCGGGAGATCCTCATTCAGCATCCCGGGGATTTCCTCCGGAATCAGATGATCCATGTTCTGCTGACGGACAACCGCAAGGCGGACTGCCTCAATGAATTTGCCCGGCGCAACATTTCTGGGACATCTCTCCACGCATGCCATGCAGGAAAGGCACAGATACAGGGACTGCGAGTGAAGCAGCGGCTCCACGTCGCCGCGGTCTACCATGTCTACGAACTGATGCGGATGATACTCCATCTTGTCATAGGCGGGGCAGGTTCCGGAACATTTGCCGCATTTCATACAGAGGCGCGGATTCGAACCGCTGATCTGTACAATGGTCTCACGGTCAATTGCCATTTTCAACCTCCTCCTTGACGCCAAGGGCCTCCGCGAGCAGCTCGGTGAAATAGTACACCGGTACCTTCGTGACGGAATTCACGGTCAGGTTGTACCGGCAGAGCGGACATGCCGTGATCAGGCAGTCGGCTCCCTGCGACAGTGCGGACTGCACGATCGCCTCGCTCCGGGAGGACGCGAGTTCCTTGTCATTCAGCGTCTGGTATCCGCCGCAGCATTCGTTGCGCTGTCCGTAGATCACCGGCGTCGCACCGAGTGCGCGGATGAAATCCTCCATGATCTTCGGGTTCTCGGGATCATCAAACTGAAGCACTCTGCCCGGGCGGAGCAGAAGGCATCCGTAGTACGCCCCGATCTTCCTGCCCTTGAGCGGATTCTTCACGGCCTTCTTCAGGTTGTCAAAGCCGATGGTGTCCCGCAGCACCTCGAGGTAATGGACGACATTGACCTCGCCGTGGTACGCAACGCCCTCCTGTGCCAGATAATTGTTTGCCTTCTGGATGAAGTTCTCATTGCTCCGGCAGTCCGCGTTGACGCGCTTGATCACGTTGTAGCAGGCAGAGCAGAGTGTCAGGAGATCCTGTCCCTTGTCCCTGGCCTGCGCCAGCGCGCGGACCGAAGTGAGCTTTGTGGCAATCTCGTCGGTGGATGCCGTATAGGCGCCGCCGCAGCACTGCCAGTTTTCCACTTCCTCCATCTCGAATCCCAGCACCTTTGCGGAGGCAATCGCGTAATCGCTCAGGATCTTCGCCTTGGTCCGCAGTGTGCAGCCGGGATAATAACTGTATGTCATGTGTCAGTTCTCCTTCTATAGGGATGATGCGCAGGAAACGCCGTGCGCCCCGCGCATCCGGATCACACCCTTACGCCATCTCTTCCGGATGGAATACCTCGTCAAATTTCTCCGGCGTCAGGAATCCGAGTCCTGTGCACGCCTCGCGCAGGGAGATATTCTTCTCGAAGGCGTAGTGCGCGGTCTTAGCGGCATTCTCGTATCCGATGTACGGAGAAAGCGCGGTGACAAGCATCAGCGAATTGTGGAGGTTGGAATTCATCTTCTCCGGATTCGCCTTGATGCCGGACGCGCAGTGCTCGTTGAACGAGCGGATGACATCGGCCAGAAGACGCACCGACTGCAGGAAATTGTACGCGATCACCGGGATGAAGACATTGAGCTCGAAGTTGCCCTGGCTCGCCGCAAAGCCGATGGCTGCGTCATTGCCCATGACCTGAACCGCCACCATGGTCATGGCCTCGCACTGCGTCGGATTCACCTTGCCGGGCATGATGGAGCTGCCGGGCTCGTTGGCCGGAATCGTAATCTCTCCCAGGCCGCAGCGGGGGCCGCTGGCCAGCCAGCGCACGTCATTGGCGATCTTCATGAGATCCGCCGCCAGTGCAGCCAGCGCGCCGTGGGCAAAGCGGATGTCATCCTTGGCGGTAAGCGCGTGGAACTTGTTCTCCGCGGTCACGAAATTCTTCCCGGTGATTCCGGAAATCTCCGCCGCCGCCTCTGTGTCAAATCCCTTCGGCGCGTTGAGTCCGGTGCCGACGGCCGTGCCGCCCAGCGCCAGCTCCTTCAGACCCGGAAGCGTCTTCTGCAGCATATCCTTTGTCTTTTCCAGCATGTTGCGCCAGCCGGAGATCTCCTGCGAGAAGCGGATCGGCACGGCATCCTGCAGATGCGTGCGGCCGGTCTTGACATACTGCGTGTTCTCCGACTCCAGGCGGCGGAAGGTTGCGATCAGCGTGTCCATCGCGGGGAACAGGTTGTCCTCAATGGCGATGGTGGCCGCGATGTGCAGTGCCGTCGGGAACGTGTCGTTGGAGCTCTGGGACATGTTCACATGGTCATTCGGGTGAAGGATCTTCTTCCCGGCGATCTCATTGCCCCGGTTAGCGATCACCTCGTTAGCGTTCATGTTGGACTGTGTGCCGGACCCGGTCTGCCAGACAACCAGCGGGAAATTGTCGGAGAGCTTTCCGCCGATCACCTCGTCCGCCGCGGCGCAGATCGCGTTTTTTCTCTCCTCATCCAGCTTTCCCAGCTTGTAATTGGCCAGGGCCGCACCTTTCTTCAGGATTCCGAAGGCGTGGATGATTTCCGCCGGCATTTTCTCACCGCCGATCTTGAAGTTCTGGTAACTGCGCTGGGTCTGTGCGCCCCAGTACTTGTCCGCCGGAACCTTCATCTCCCCCATGGAATCGTGTTCGATTCTGTATTCCATCCGATTTTTCCTTTCCTTCCCGCGCGAAAAAGCCTCTCCCGGCTCCCTGCGGGAGCAGGGAAGCGCTGCCGTCAGTCTTTCTTCAGGCCGTTGATGATTCCGTGCAGAGAATCCGCGCTGATGTGCATCTTGGCGACTTCATCGTCCGTCAGCTCCACCGGAACCGTGCGCTTGACGCCGTTGGGTCCGATCACTGCCAGGCAGCTCAGGCAGACGTCCTCGATGCCGTACTCCCCGTGCATCATGGTGGAAACCGTGGTGATCGTCTCATAATCCGCTAAAAGCATGCCGATCAGGTTGACCACGGCCACCGTCACGCCGTAGAAGGTCGCGCCCTTCTTCTTGATGATCTCGCTGCCGGACTTCTTCACATACTGATGCATGGCCTCTTTGTCAAGCGGCGGGATGCCCTGGCCGGAAGCCTGCACAAATTTCTCATAGTCATCCAGCCGCATGCCGGAGATGTTGCAGACCGACCACGGGATGAAGGAGCTGTCACCATGCTCGCCGAACACATAGGCGTGGATGTTCTTCTGGGCGATCTGGTAGTGATTGGAAAGGCCGTAGCGCAGTCTCGCGGTGTCCAGCTGGGTGCCCGAGCCCATGATTCTGTTCTCCGGGATGCCGGAATACTTCATGAAGGTGTAGGTCATGATATCCACCGGGTTGGCGACGATGATGTAGAGGGCATCCGGTGCATACTTGCCGAGCTCCGGAGCGATGCTCTTGATGATGTTGACATTCGTCTGCGCCAGGTCCAGACGGGTCTGGCCGGGCTTTCTCGCAACACCGGAGGTGATGATGACAATATCGGATCCCGCCGCGTCGCTGTATTCGCCGGAATAGATGGAGATCGGATCACGGAATGCGGTGCCCTGCGCGATATCCGTCGCCTCTCCCTCCGCCTTGTCTTTGATGACATCGATCAGCACGATCTTGGAAACATAGGATTCCTGCGAAAGTGTGAATGCGAGTGTGGCGCCAACGGAACCGGCACCCACAATGGTGATTTTGCTGGCCATATTCAGTCTCCTTTCAGAATGTGTGAAGCTGTGGTCCGGGATTTGCCTGCACTCCCCCGCCCGCGTCAGCGGATCCGGTCACTCTGTCAGAAGCGCAGGATTTTTGTTTCCAGTTAATCGTTATTGTCAAAAC
>Ga0256871_1001432_pt1 | contig 11613 bp, 12 predicted proteins | sample RumenRJG_07RNA_FD_185439 | JGI IMG/M metagenome (GOLD analysis project Ga0256871, IMG submission 185439) | Metatranscriptome of bovine rumen microbial communities from Lethbridge, Alberta, Canada - Rumen RJG_07 (Metagenome Metatranscriptome) | ecosystem: Host-associated > Mammals > Digestive...
CTTTTCAATGAGCTTTAAATCAAATATTTAAAACTTGCGAAACAGAAGTATTTGAGAATCTATCTCTTTTGCGCAAGAAGTCGTCATGGGCTTCAATCCATTCTCCAGGAAGCCTCAGACATTAATGTCTACGGTCATTTTTTTATGATTCCGTTAATTAGTTTGCGTGGATAGCCGTAGATGAGGGCGAATAAGCAGAGGAAGATGTTCAGGATGGTTATGCGCAGGAAGTCCCTGAATGGGCGGAAGTGGGTGATGCGCTGGGACTGGGGAGGATAGTAGACTTGAATGGGGATTTCTTGGATGTCGACGCCTTTCCAGCATTGGGATACCAGCAGTTCCAGTTCGGCTTCATAACGGCTCGTGAGCAAAGCCATGGAGCCAAGCTTGCGTAGCTGGTAGAGGCGGAAGCCGCATTGGGTGTCAGAGAGCCTCTTGCCGGTCTGGACTTTGAACCAGAAATTCGAGAACCTGTTCGCGAAAGTGTTCCCGCCTGGCATATTTTCGTGACGTAAATTCCTGCATCCTACGAGCATGGAGCCTGGGTGCGTGTCAAGAGCGGCAGCGAATGCCTGGATGTCCTCTGGATAGTGTTGCCCGTCGGAGTCCAAAGTGATTGCCCGCTCGAAGCCGAGCGATGCGGCAATGCGGAATCCCGTTTTCAGCGCCTGCCCCTTGCCTCGATTCCGGTCATGCCTGACGACCTTGGCGGGAAGACCTTGCAGAGCGGCAGCAGGACCGTCTGTGCTACCGTCGTCCACCACGATGACGTCGCAGCAGAAGTTCAATGCCCTTTCAGTGACATCGCGCACCGTCCCGGCATTGTCGTAGCAAGGAATGATTACGCAGCATTTGAGCCGCTTCAAGGTGTTCATGGAGTCGGCGGGCGACAAGTATGTTGAATCAGACGATGGCATATTCAAGAAACATTTTGCTTCGGATGCCGTCATTGGCGGAAATTTCCAATGTGGCAGTGGCTGTGCTGTCAGAGGCTTTAATATTCGTAAATGAATATATTACCTCGTCATTCGGATAGATGGGCGCAATGAATTTCAGGTTCGAGATTCCTCGCAGCGATAGAGAGCCAAGGTTTTTTTCGAGCAGTTCGGTCGCCACCCTCACTTGGATGGCGCCAGGGGTGATGGGGTATCTTGGGAAATGGGCTTTGAATATGTCGTTGTCTGGGAGGAGCCGGAGGCGAAAACTTAGATCCTGAATCGAGTTCAGGATGCTGCGTGGATGCTGGGCTTCTTTCAGCATCTGATAGAAACATCCTTCAAGCTTCATTGTGGCACAGAGAAATATTCCGGATTTATCTCCTTGTTGTACTGGGCGTTGCAGATGTGGATCACAGTCTGTCCGTTATTCTCGATGAGATCCACCTGAACGACTTTCAAGTCCTTGTCGAAATGCATCCTGACCGACTTGTACATCTGCCGGAGATTCCGATTCAGAGGAACAAGTTCAGCGACATGCTTGCCCTCGTCAGAGAACATCTTAACCCTGAAATCATCCGTGCCCGAAAGCGCCTCTCCCGTGAGGCTGCCCCGAATCATGCCAGCAATGCGTTTGTATATCCTGTTCGACGAAGCATCAATCTTCTGGATGCCATCGCCCGATTTTAGGACAGTGTTGGCACCGTCTGAAACGAAGAGAAATGCGGCCGGAGACGTATATTCCCAGCGCAGCCTGCCTTCCTGATAGTACATCTTGCCCTTAGAAATCAGAGTCTCGCTCAGCATGGAATTGCTCCGTTCCTGAGTGAAATCGGCCTGGAGGCTCTTTATCTCGGCGCAAGCAGAGATGATCTCATGGATAGCCTTCTGCGTATCTTCAGGGCTCATCGGAGTGAGGTCCGCCGCCAGGCATGTCACCCCGGCGAAGAGAGCGGCGAGACCCAGTAATATATTCTTTAACATAGTCATTATCTTGCAATTAAAACGCAGCCACTGATTATTAGGAAAACCCCTATCCAGCGAGTGAGGGGGATGTTTTCGTGAAATATGAATATCGCAGCGAGCATGCCGAAGACATAGCTCAGGCTTATCATAGGGTATGCCATGCTGAAAGGGAATTTCTTGAGAATATACATCCACAGCACCGTGCCACCGACATAGCAAAGACCACAGCCGAGGAACCACCAGTTGACGAGAAGATGACCGAAGAACCTCCAGGTCCACTCGAATTTCCCCATTTGCTCCAGGGCAAACTTCAGCAGCACCTGGCCGCCAGAGAGCAGCAGGCTCTGCGCTACCGCCAGTCCAATCAGTTCCCACATGGCTTCTTAAGATGCACCAACCCGATGTCGGCTCCTAAATCATTAACAATCAATATATCTGAACATTTTCCATTCGCTATCAGTTCCGCTCCCGCGACGCAGGCGAGGCCAGAGACGGAGAAGTTCTTCCCGAACAAATTCAGATAATCAGGGCTTCTCATAACATATTCTGCGCCATAGCCGTCCACGATTTCGTCCAACCGTACTGCTTTCCCATCGGTACCTTTGACTGGGGTGCGGAAAATCTGTACGTCGGCAATCTCGCAGAAGGCATTTTCGGGAGAAGATGTAAGCATCAGCGCAGCCGAGCCCTCGGAAGCGATTTCCTTTGGGCTCAGCCAGTCAGACTTTAGCATAAATTCGTAGGCCACGTCCGTGATTTCATCGTGAGAACCCACCAGAGCGGTGTCGATTTCGCCAGACTGCAACTGCAGGAAAGCATCCAGCAAGGCACTCTCGAATGAGATTCCGTCCTGTGAATATGTGCAGTTGTAGCCAGTGCAATGAATATTTATTGCCACCAGCGAACCAATAGTGTTATGGGTGGACTGCATGAACTGTGTCGGAGGCAGCATTTCTTCGCCGTCCTTGCACATTTTCTCTAGGAATATCTCGGTATTCTCCGCGCAGCCAAGCCCCGTTCCTGTCATGATGGCAGCGGGGTTCCCTATTCCGGAATCCCTCATTGCTTGCAATGACGTGGCTAAGGCTCTTTTCATGAGGCTGCCCATGCGCCTGGACTGAATAGGAGTGAAGTACTGGCTCCAGTCCGGGTCTATGCAATGATGCAAGCCTTGGGAATATTCCAACGGCTTCCTCATCCAGTCGTCGCAGAGCGGCTTCTGGATGGAAATCTGGCTGGCTGCCCGTATGTAGGCTTTCTGTCTCATATTCTTGAAAACAATAGGCTAGTATCGTTGCCGCCGAAGGCGAATGAATTGCAAAGGACATGCTCTAGCTGCACCTTGCGAGCGGAGGATGCGCAACCGGAACCCGGATTTGCGGGTGTATCCACGTAAGGGATTATTCCTCCCTCGAACGGGGTCTTCCATCCAAGATTGGCGGGGATGAAGCCGTTCAGCATAGCCAGAAGGCATATCACCGATTCTATTCCGCCCGATGCGCTCGTGGTGTGTCCAGTGAAAGACTTCGTTGAAGAAACCGGAGGCATGTCCTCCCCGAACGTTCGCTTCAGCGCACGGCTCTCGCTCTCATCATTATTCACCGTTCCAGTGCCGTGAGCGTTCACGTAATCGATGTCCCGAGGCTCCAGCCCTGCCATGGCAATCGCTTCATTCATAGCCTTGTAAGCTCCGTCGCCATCCGGTGATGACGCCGTCTGGTGGAAGGCATCGCAGGCATTGCCGTAGCCATCCAGGAAAGCGAGCGGTTCCATCCCTCTGGCTTGGGCATGAGCCTGGCTTTCCAGAACCAGGAATCCGGCTCCCTCGCCGAGATTGAGGCCTGCCCTGCTGGCATCGAACGGCCTGCAAGGCTCTGAATCAAGAATCATCAGCGAATTGAAGCCGTTCAGGTGGTATTTCGTGAGGCATTCCGCCCCACCAGCAACCACGACATCCGCCCTGCCTGAACGGATGAGCCTTGCTGCCAGAATCAGCGAATTGGCTGCCGAGGAACAAGCCGTGGAAGTGGTTGTCAGTAAATCGAATATCCCGAAATAATCGGCAATGTCCCTTGTGGAGCTGCCGCAGGTGTGAGAGCGCATCATGTCTCCGTTTTCGCCAGTTCCCAAAGCTTCTAGAAAGAGGTCCTCGGTTATGTCCATTCCCCCCACCGTCGTCCCTGACACCAAGGCAACCAGGTCATGAGGCTCATCGTCGTTATTGGAAGCCTGCCCCAGAGCCTCTCTAATGGCATAAATGCCTAGCAGGGAAGTGCGGGCGATTTGTTTGTCGGAAGGGATTCCGAGAGTGGATTTGAGTTCGTCATCGGACATGCCCGCCTCTCCGCAAAGAAGAGCATGCGACGTGCGCAAATGGCGCAGAGGACCGATGCCGCTACGACCGGCAAGCAGCGAGCGCAAAGTCTCTTCCTTGCCAGCGCCTATCGCAGAAATGATTCCTGCACCGGTTATCGCAATCCTGTCATCCATATTCATAAATATAACCAAGTTCAGCAACCGCTCGTTGCTTTACCGATGACCGTGCGGAGCTGCCCCAAATCCCCATTGGCTATCAGCGAGTTACGCCACGCCCCTGCACGCTCCTCCAGTCGGTCAGGGGATCGTGCGGAACTGCCCCAAATCCCCATTGACTGTCAGTGACTTACGCCACGGCCCCGCACGCTCCTCCAGATACTATTTTGTCCTGTGGGCAGCGACATAGTCGGCGATGCACTTCACCGACTTGAATATCTCCTTTCCTTCCGCAGGACCTTTCAGCTTTATGCCGTAATTTTTCTCGAGCAAGAGCATGAGCTCCAGAGCATCGATGGAATCCAGCCCAAGCCCTTCTTTGAAAAGAGGGGCGTTCTCATCAATCTCATCGGGAGACATTCCTTTGAGGTTCAGCGCCTCGATAATCTTGTTCTTGATCTCCAAAACCAAATCTTCCATATTCATTATTTCTCCATTATTTTCAAATCGCATTCAAAATGCTCTTCATCAGGGCATTCCAGCCAGCCAGTGATGACAGAGCGAGTCGCCTCGTCTTGGAATGCCATCTCTACCATAGAATCCATCACGTTCTCATCCTTATGCTCCAGAACGTAGAATGAAGTCTCCCCATAGTACCTGTTGCGGATGGCAATTTCCCCTGTCACTATGTTCGGCAGCGTGTACACGAACAAGGACGGGCTGGGGTAATATTCGTCAGGATTCTGAATTGACTGCTGGTACAGCATGTCGTCGCAAAGGGAAGCCGTCTTGCCGAACAGTATCACCGCCATGTCTTCCCTGTCCTTCTTCCTGTCTTCGAGCCTGCCCAGAAGCATCTCAGAGGCAATGAAGCCAAGCTTCGCCATCGGATCCATCTTGTAGAATTTCGGATAGTCGGCGACATATTCGTCGTACAGCATCTCTATCAGAGCCAGCCCCGACGCATCAAATATAAGTTTATTTTCGTCAAGAACCACGCTTTCAGGTGTGATGACGACTCTGCGCAGCACTTTCATTTCCTTCCTCCCTTTATGAATAATGCCGCAGCGTTGCAGCCTCCGAATCCTGACAGGAGCTTGATGAAGGCTCGTTTTTCGGTTTGCCTGTGCTTTGGGGAAATATTCACCGGGCAGGAGACTCCGTTTTTTGAATATCCCCTCGTGCCAAGAACAGTATGGTCGTCGATGGATGCCATCGAGAGTATGGTCTCAAGTATTCCAGCCGCTCCCATCGTGTGCCCGAAATACCCTTTCAAACTGTTCACCGGCACGTTCTGCAGCCCTGCGCGGGTCAGGGCAATGGATTCCATTTCGTCATTGTAGGCAGTCGAAGTGCCGTGAACCGACACAAGCGCAAGATCTTCAGCGGGAAAATCTCCCATTGCGGCTTTCAAGGCTCTGTAGCTACCCTCGCCGGTTCTGGAAGGGCCCGAGATGTGGTTTGCGTCATTGCGAATGGCTCCGCTTTCCAATACCCAGTCATCTGCCGATGGCTTTTTGTAACTGAAAATGATAGTGGCTGCGGCTTCGCCAAGGTTGAGTCCGCAGCGGTCTGCGTCGAACGGGCGGCAATTTTCCTGCGACAATGCCTTGAAGGATTGGAAGCCGGAGATGATGAAACGGCTCTGTATGTCGCTGCCTGCTACGATAGCGTGCTCGAATTTGCCGGAACGCAGGCAGCGCGATGCGGTTATCTGTGCGCAAAGTCCTGATATGCAGGCGTTCGACACTACTATAGGAGGAATTGCATTGCCGAAGAAGCGAGCGATTTTTCCGGCGGATGCCCCCAACGGCTCTCTTTCATCAAAACCATGCTCTAATAGATCCACATTGCCCTTCGTAGAAGATATTATGAATATGACTTTGTCTGACGCTGGGTCGATTCCGGTGCCTTTCAACGCCTTCGCAATGGAAAGAATCAGCCTTTTTTCGAACCGTGTGCATGAATCCTGAACTGAATTCAGGGTGACAGGAGCGTTGCCGATGGCATCCGACTGGAAGTTCGGACCGAGCGGCATTTTCAGCCGCTCAGGATAACTTCCGGAGGAGGCCATGCGGCTCCATTCCGCATCGATGATTTCATCGTCTATCATGGAGGCGAAATATGCCTCCGGGAGGGCTTTCGTGGCCGGATAAAGCCTGAGTGCGGAGCGGCCAGCCTTGACAGCTTCGTAATTTTCGGCTGTCGTAGCGCCAAGCGGGGAAACTACATTGTCCGCCACCTTGACCACGGCATTCGGAATATTCATAGGCCTGGCCTCGTCCAAGGCAATCGTCATTGAGCCGTTAGCAACTTCATCGCATCCGGAACGCACCGAAGCGTCAGCCGTCAGCACCGAACCGAACTCGCTAGTCACGCAGATCTTCGTCACAAGCACCTCGCCAGAGTGAACTGGTCGCAAAACGTTGAATGATTTCACTGCGCAGACATAGCCGATACTCACTGGCTTATTTAGTATATACTTGTTGATGAACCCGATACGCAATGCGCAAGATTGCGCCACATTCTCTAACAGACCCTCGGCTTCCAAGAGATCCCCGTCCATGAAAGTATTGATGCCACCAACCTTAAACCACGTGACGGTCTCCTCCATCGAGAATGTCTGCAGTCCGCTGACCATCACGAATGGCCTGCGCTGCGGCAAGATCTCGGAGATATCCACCGAGGCGAAATCGAAATTATGCAGCTGTTCCTCAGTCATTCCAGAACTCGTAATAATTGAACCACTGATACGGCTGTTTCCGAAGCACCTTTCCCAGATTATCGCAATAGGACTGCGCCATCACCGCAACCTTGTCCCCAATGGAAGCATCTGCGGAGCCGCTTTTCACTCTATCAATGAATATCTTGTAGCAGTGCAGTGATTTCTTGACCACGAACACCGTTATCGCTGGCACGTCACCCATCGCAGAAATCGCAAACGGACCGAAAGGCAATTCCGCAGGCGAGCCTAACAGATCGGCATCCACCGTCTTGTTCGAACCGAAAACCCTGTCAGCATGCAGGCTCAGGATTTCCCCGTCCTCCAAAGCATTGCGAATCACGAACAGATACTCCATGTCCTCATCGGTTGGAATAAGGCGTATGTTATTGGAAGTAAGTACTCTGGAACGATTCCGAGAAATCGTCTCTGCCTCCCCGCCGTAGGCCAGAACGTTCATTCGCTTTGGAGCCACTAGTGAGTAACCGCAAATCTCGCTATTCCCCACATGGGCTGTCAGCATCAGGAAACCTTTGTCGGAGGAAGCCAGATCCTTGAATATATTCATGTTCTCGACCTCGACCTTGAATTTCACTCCAGCGTACGAGGCGAATTTATCCATGACTATGGCTCCGAATACGTAGTGGTTTGCTATCGTATGCAGCGAGGCTGCCAGCGGCGAATATCCAAGATGTTTCCTGAAATAATGATAAATGGCCTTGCGGGCCTTTCCATGAGCGATTAAGTAATATGGAATGGCGAAAGACATGAAAAAGTACATGACGGGAAGCGGAACGACTTTGAACATTGAAATCAATGCTCTGTGCATCCACGGAGCGCCGTCCGTCTTCCCTTGCCACTGTCTTTGCGCTGTCTGCTCCATTATCTATGCCTGAATTTTCTGCTTGATGAAATCGTACAAGTTCCCGAGAGTCTGGAGCCTGCCGAGGTCAGAAGCTTCCACTTTCACCCCGAACTCATTCTTAATCAGGACAATGATATCCACCAGATCCAGGCTGTCTATTCCCAGATCTTTCTTCAGAAGAGCATCATCGCTTATCTTCGCCTCATCTATCTCTAATTCCCCAACGAGGAAAGCATCTACCTTAGCCTTTATCTCCTGTCTATTCATAGCTGATTCATTTTCTACATATTAATATATTGTGCCCCTGGCCTATCCCGTCAACGATTTTCTCTATCCTGAGCCCTGCTTTCCCGATGAGGGCGATTAAGTCTTGGGAATAGTACATCTTGCTGTTTCCATTGGCCATGGCAGTGAAATAGAGGCTGGTCATGGTCAGGCAGAAGGCCGCAGGCTCGTATTTCTGCCTGTCCCAAAGCAGTTCCATTATGCAAAGCCTTGAGTATGCGCCCATGACGGCTGAAGCCTTCTTCAAGATGTTCACGATCTCCTCTGGAGAGAAGCAGTCCAGGAACTGGCTCATCCAGACTACGTCATATTCATTGGAAGAAGGGATATCCTCGTTGGATAAGATATTCATTCCCAGCCCTTTGATTCTCTCTGCCCCCACCTTTCCAGCTGTTGCTTCTCGCATCAAAGCAATCTGCTGCGGCAGGTCCAGAATGGTGACTTCCACGCCAGGGTCTTGCTTTACGCACTTCAACGCCCATTTCCCTGTGTTGCCGCCAATGTCGAGAAGGCTCCTCACAGGCCTGTCAAATATTACTTTCAGTGCCAGGTCGAATGCTTCGCTGGAATAGAAATGGTCGAAAGCGAACCAGCTTTTGCGAGCAGGCTCTGGCAAGGTTGAAAGGCCCTCGTAAATCGTATCCCAGTTACCTAGCGTCTTCAGCCCTTCGGGCTTCTCATTCCTGAAAGACTCGTCCAAGTAGAAGAAACCCCTGTAATTCACATCGTTGTTGAAGTCGAAATTCACCTTTGCGGCAGGGTCGGTCAGGAGGAACCACCCGATTTTGGAAATCCTCAGTTTGTCGGTCTCGGGACTTGTCAATATGGTGCCGATGCAGAGCGAAGCCTCCGTGAGGCATTTTACGATGTACGGCCTCAGGTTCAGCTTCTCTGATATCTCAGCCTGAGTCAACCCTTCGTCGTTGTCCCTCAGCAGCTGCAATATGCCATATTCAAGCATCAATCTGGTAGCTTGGAACACCACTGGTCCGAAAGCTATGAATTCAGCCATCCGCTGCGACTCGCGAGTGGAATACTGGTCTTCGGAGTATCTCTTTTCAAGTTCTGGGAAAAGTTTCATATTCAGTCAAGCGCTAAAGGTTTCTCCCTGAGGTATTCCTCAACCTTCGCTATCTGCTCGTAGAAAGGCCTGTCTTCCACGAACTTCGGAGCTATGTCCCTGATCTCAGAATATATCTTCTTGCTGGTCGGGGCCAGTTTGTCAGCTAAAGAGAGGCAGTCTACCGCCTGGGCAAGGGCAATGAAATGAATGGAAAACACTTGGTAGGCATTGTCTATCACTCTTTTAGTCAGCAAGGCTGAGTTCGTGCCCATGCTCACGATGTCCTGATTGTCATTATTGTTCGGGATGCTGTGCACGTAGTTCGGCATGGCGAGCGTCTGGCACTCGGCGGTCGTGGATGTGGCCGTGAACTGGCAGGCCTGCATGCCGTAATTCAGCCCGAGCGTCCCCATATTCAGGAATGGAGGAAGGATGCCGTTTATGCGGTCGTGGAACAAATAATTGAGCTGCCTTTCCGCCGTCATCGCCAGTCGCACGGTGGCTATCTTCACCTTGTCTTCCTCAAGAGAAATATAATCCCCGTGGAAATTGCCTCCATGATAGACATTTTTGGAAACAGGGTCTACGATAGGGTTGTCGCAGGCTGAATTCACTTCCTCTTCAAGCACCCTGCTGGCATTGGCGTAGGTTTCGTAAACCGGCCCCAGAATTTGCGGCGCGCACCTTAATGAATAGTACGCCTGCACTTTGTGATTGAATGTTCTTGTGCCCTCGTGCCCGCCGTCATAGAGTTCATGCTCGCGTTTCTCAAGGCAGCGGCTGCCTTTGGCGAGCCTGCGCATTCTGGCAGCGATGACCTGCTGGCCTTCATGCCTGCGCACTTCGTTCAGTTCTTCGGACATCAGGTCGTCAAACGAAGATGCGATTTCGTTCATCATCACGGATGCCAGCGTGGCCCAGTCCAGCAGGATGTCTGCGTAGTGCTGGTTTACCAGGCCGATTCCCGTCATGAAAGAGGTGCCATTGGAAATGGAAAGACCTTCTCGAATATGTATCCGGAATGGCTCCAGACCGTTTTCTGCCAGCACTTCGGCTGATGGCCTCCACTCGCCATGATAGTGGACTCTGCCTTCTCCGATCATGCACAGGGCCATGTGGGCGAGCTGCACAAGATCTCCGCTAGCGCCAACGCTCCCATGCTGCGGGATGAAAGGATATATGCCTCTGTTAATCATCTCGACGAGCAGTCTCACGAGATCTGGATGCACTCCGGAGCGAGCCTGGAGAAACGTCCCCAGGCGGGCTATCATTGAGGCTTTAACATAAATATCTGGCAGAGGCTCTCCGGCTCCTGTGGAATGGCTTCTGATTATGTTGTATTGAAGGTCGGTGAGATATTTGTCGTCCACTCGCCATTGCGCCATCGGACCGAATCCAGTGTTGATGCCGTAAATTATTTTCTTTGCGGCGAAATCTTTCAGGAAATCGTAGCATTCCTGAACTTTATCCATAGGCAGCTCGGAAAGGTCTATTATCTTGCCATTGAACAGGCAGTCTTCGATGCTCTTCAGGCTGATTGTAAATACTTGTGGCATAATTTTACGATACAACCTGCAAATTTAAGAATTTTAGCAGAGTATTCTTGTTAATTCAGTCGTAAAGTGTCGGAAAAAGAATCTATTGAGCCTGCTCCCAAGTTTCCAGAAAGGCAGGGAAGGACTTGGCGATGCAATCGGCGTCATCTATTTCGATAGGAGAGTCAGCGGCTAGGGAAGCGACTTTCAGAGCCATCGCCATCCTGTGGTCGTGGAATGAAGAATATTTCCCGCCTTGCAGAAGGCAATCGTTAGTCAGGCGGTATTCTAGTGAGTATCCGGATATGGTCATTCTGTCACCAAAGGACTCTGCTTCCACTCCCATCTGATGCAATGTTTTCAGAATAGCCTCGCCTCGGTCGCTTTCTTTGCTAGCTAATCGTTTGAAACCGAATATGGTGCTCCTGCCGTTGCACAAAGCTGCGAGAATAGCGACTATCGGGAAGAGGTCCGGGCAGTTGTTGAGGTCTGTGCTGAAAGCCCGCAGGGGAGTCTTCTGCACCGTTAATGCAGCCGTTGTTTCCTGGTCTTCATCTGCCTCACGCTCTTCCGTCTCAGAAAGCCTAGCCCCAGCTTCTGTTAGTATATCGATTATGGAAATGTCAGCCTGCAGGGAATGCATGTCCAGACCACTCAAGGAGGCCTTCCCGAACAGAGCGCCTGCTACAAGGAAATTTGCGGCGGCGCTCCAGTCGCCTTCGATGGAAAAGTCGGCTGCTTTATAGCGCTGCCCGCCTTTTATCTTGAAA
>Ga0256871_1001447_pt1 | contig 11569 bp, 10 predicted proteins | sample RumenRJG_07RNA_FD_185439 | JGI IMG/M metagenome (GOLD analysis project Ga0256871, IMG submission 185439) | Metatranscriptome of bovine rumen microbial communities from Lethbridge, Alberta, Canada - Rumen RJG_07 (Metagenome Metatranscriptome) | ecosystem: Host-associated > Mammals > Digestive...
CGGGGAAGGCGTTGAGGTTTATCCATGAATGCAAAGGACTGGTTCAATGCCGGCGACAAGATTAGCGATGCTGTGCAGGAAGCCGTTTTAAATAATGATTTTGGTTCTCTGAGCAAAAGTATTGAGGATATCGTGAAACAGACGATGCACACGACGGACACGCATGCCCAATACCGCGCAAAGGAGAATGCCTACGAAGCAGCGAAAAAGAAAGTCGGAATAAAACAGGATTCAAACATCAGCAAACGTGACATTAAGGATATCGCATCGATGTTTTTCGGATATGGCACGGCTCTGGTCAGCGGAGTGACTTTTCTGGTTATGACCGTCCTTGCTGCTGTTTCAGGATGGGGAGTTTTCACACTGATCGCTGCGCTGTTTCTGATAGTTACCGTAGCGGCTGTATGGCTGGGACATCACGGCGGAAGCGGCCGTGCGAGAAACAGGCGTCTGAAACGGTATATGCACATTATCGGGGACCGGGATGTTATCACGGTGCGTGAGCTGGCGGACGCAACGGCGCAGAAGGAAGCTTTTGTCCGCAGCGATCTGAAACAGATGATCAATGACGGAATGTTCAGCTCTGCTGTTTATATGGATCGGCAGGAAACAACGCTGATGATGACCCGGGAATCTTACATGCAGTATCTGCAGACGGAAAAAGCCTTCGAAGACCGGCGCCGGCAGGAAAAAGCTGAACGCAGGATGTCAGGGAACGAGCAGGAGCAACAGAAAGCCCGGGAAACAGCAAAAATGGAAGCTGAAAAGCATCTGAAGGAGTATCCGGAGGAAACCCGGAGAATTCTGAAGGAGGGCCGTGAATTTATCGATCATATCCATGAGGCTAATGAAAAAATTGATGATGAGGAATTCAGCCGGAAACTGGATACGCTGGAAAGGGTTGTGACCCGCATTTTCGATGAAGTGGAAAAGGATCCTTCCAGCGCCCCGGATCTGCACCGGATGATGAACTACTATCTGCCGATTACCAGAAAACTGGTCGATGCCTATGCAAAGATCGGGGATACGGTCGTTCCGGGCGGAAACGCGGATAAGACAAAGCAGGAGATTTCCGGGTCTCTGGACACGATTAACACTGCTTTTGAAAATTTCCTCGACAGTTTTTTTGAGGATATGGAGTGGGACGTCAGCTCGGATATTAGTGTCATGAAAACAATGATGGCCCGGGACGGGCTGACCGGAGGCCGTGATTTTGTGCCCGGTACGCATATTGAGACGGTTGCCCGGGATGTAACGGGCAAGGATACACAAAACCCAGAAAAGGATGACCGGGAAACAGGGAAGGGAACAGCAGTTTTATCCGCGGGCGGCGGAGCGGCTGCAGCTTATGAAGAAAAAAAATCTTGAAAGGGGAAACAGGATCATGAGCGACGAATTTAGGGACTTCGACAAGACACCTGCACTGACGTTTGGAGAACCGGAGGCAGGTGCGGCGGCAGCCGGGACTGCCGGGGAATCTGCCTCTGAAGCATCTTCACAGGCACCGGAGGCAAGTAAGGCAGTTCCGGCGGAAACGGCACCTGCGGCGAAAATTTCAGCACCCATTGCATCAGCCGCGGCGGCAGCAGCGAAGACGGTTGAGGACATGACCGGAAAGGAAGCATCCGCCGTGAAGGAAGGCGACACCGGACTTTCCGAAAACAGTCTTACTTTGGAAGAAAGAAAACAAGTCGATGAATTCAGCAGGAAGATCGATGTCCGCAATACGCAGGCAATTCTTTCCTATGGCGCCGGCGCTCAGAAAAAGATGGCGGATTTCTCTGAAAAGGCACTGGAGAATGTGCGCACAAAGGATCTCGGCGATACCGGCAATATGATTGCAAATCTGGTCGTTGAACTGAAAAGCTTTGATGTTACGGAAGAAGAGAAGAAAGGAATCTTCGGATTCTTCAAAAAGCAGACGGATAAGATGACGCTGATGAAAACCAGATATGACAAGGCTGAGACCAATGTTGACCAGATCTGCAAGGGACTGGAGGAACATCAGGCGACGCTGATCAAGGATATTGCCACACTGGATCGTATGTATGATCTGAATCTTACCTATTATAAGGAACTGACTATGTATATCCTGGCCGGAAAGAAGAAACTCGCGGAGATCAGGAATGGAGAACTCAGGGAACTGACGGAAAAGGCACGAAAGAGCGGTCTTGCGGAAGATGCGCAGGCAGCGAAGGATCTGGATTCTCTGTGCGATCGTTTTGAGAAAAAACTGTATGATCTGCAGCTCACCCGTCAGGTTTCTTTGCAGACAGCACCGCAGATCCGGCTGATCCAGGACAGCGACGAAATTATGGTAGAAAAAATCCAGTCGACACTGGTGAATACCATTCCGCTGTGGAAGAACCAGATGGTCATCGCCATGGGCATTGAACACTCCAATCAGGCGGCCCAGGCACAGCAGGCGGTTACCGATGTCACCAACCAGCTGCTGAAAAACAATGCTGCAAAACTGAAAACAGCCAGCATAGAGACAGCCAGGGCATCCGAGCGAGGTATTGTCGATATGGAAACGCTGAAACAGACGAACAGCGAGCTGATTTCTACGCTGGATGAGGTGCTGAAGATTCAGGAGGACGGCCATGCAAAACGTATGGAAGCGGAAAACGAGATGGCCAGGATGGAATCTGAGCTGAAGGATAAACTCATTGAGATGAGCAGGAATGAGAAGACGGTATGAATAAAATGCTGAGCCTGTTTAACTTTCTTGCTATTGAATGAACCATGTTATATAATGTTCAATAAAGTTTTTTCTTTAATAAGGAGAGTACCAAGATGAAAAGATGTATGTACTGCGGACAGGAAAATGATGATTCCGCTGACACGTGTGTTAAATGCGGAAATCCACTCCTGGATGTTCCCGCTAATGATTCTGAACCGATAGAGGAAATTCCGGATATTGATCTGGAAGAAACGTCGGTTTCGGGCGCAGAAAATGAATGTGCTGACCGGATGGAAACACAGGCACCGGGAACGAATGCAGATACAGCATCGATGCAGAACGGTGATAGCGATACGACACCGGATAATGAGCAGGAAGCTTCCGCACCTTCCCCTGAAGTACTGGAGGACGGTCAGATGGTTCCGGAGGAGACCGGGGATACAGTTGGGGAAGCTGAGGGACAGCAGCCTTATTATGACCAGCAGCCTTATTACGGGCCGGCAAATCAGCAGCCGTACCGGGGGTATGATCAGGAGGTTGCCTATGACCAGCAGAGTGCCTATAACCAGCAGCCTGGTTACTATGAGGAAGAAGCGGAGGAAGAAATTTCTCCGATTGGCCAGACATTTCCGGTTATTTTAAGAAAATCACGCAAGCGTGTAAAATCGGCACTGTTTTTCCTTGCTGCATTTTTCTACTCGGTTATGACCGTTGCCGCCATCGCCAATATCGTTGATTTTATCAGAAACAGCTTTATCAGAAACAGCATTGGCAGAAACGCTGTACAGGGCGGCTTTATTGACAGTATAGAAACGGCTATCCATACAATTGTTCTGACAATCGGAAATGCGCAGGCATCCGACTTCGAGAAAATAGTTTTTAAATATATAGAAAACATAGAAAACAAGGATCCGCTGACTGCACTTGCCGTTCAGGCAGTTTTCATACTTCCGGTGATCTTTATTATGATTGGTCTGTGGCTTGCCTTTTCTTCTACAAAGGTTCGGTCAAGAGAAGTATCAACGGGGGGGTTCACGCTCATTCAGACGATGGAAATCATCCGTTTCATCATTGCCTGCCTTGCCCTGGTAGCGGCGGTTACAGTTACCGTTTCCTATGTGGTAGTGGCAGCCCGCCAGTCGACACTGACTACACTGATTGTCGGTATCATTGTCCTTCTGGTCGTTGTACTTCTTGCTGTCATGACAATCATGTTTTATATGCAGCTGCTGTTTTCTATTAAGCTTGTTAAGCGCAATGTCCGCTCGGGAGAGTATATCGGAAGAATTCCGGTCTACCTTTTAGTCATAGGTTTTATTCTCTGCCTGCTGACAGCAGCGGCAACCGTACTGCTGACGGCGCCGGATGATTATCTCGGACTTGCATTTTCGGGAGCTCATGCGGTGTGGTACCTGCTGATCGTGCTTTGGGGGTTGGTATACAGAGCAACAGTAAAGGTAAAAATTGAAGAATAAAAATGGTACTATCCGGTGAAGGACGGTTCCTCACCGGATTTTTCAGACCTAAGAATTAGAAAATACAAACCTGTGTGTGCTCTGCACGCGCATGCAGTGTATGCCGCTTTTCTTCAGGGGACGCAAATAAAGATATAAGGGGAATATCATGAGTGCGGAAGAGAGAGCAGAAAAAATGCCGGCGGGGGACAGAATCGGCAGCCGTTATATGGATAAACGGATGCGCGATAAGGCAGATGAACTTTTGCGGAATAATCAGGTGCGCAGCGGTTCACGGTATGCAGACAAACAGAAAAAAGAAAAGGCTATTTACGGCGTCAGGGGCACCAAGGTTGTTGATATACGCCATGCCCGCAGTGTAAAAATAAAGACAGAAAGCGGCAGCAGTCTGAAAGCATTTGCATCCAGAGTAAAAGCGAAGGATCCGGGAGCAATTGCGCTGTGCTGCGCACTGGGCGTACTGGCAGCCGGCTATATCGGAGGGGCAGTTTATTTCCGTTCCCATTTTTATCCGCAGACAAAAATCGCGGGGATACCCTGCGCAAGGCAGACAGCGGATACGGTAAAAGAGGCTGTAGAGAAAAAGATCTCCGATTATACGCTGACAATTAATGGCCGGGAGGGCGGTGTCGATGTTATTTCAGCCGCCGATGTTAACCTGACTTATAAAGACAACGGCAGTATAGAGAAGGCTTTGAGAAATCAGAAAAGTTATCTATGGCCTTACATGATTTTTCACCCGGTGTCTCAGGTTATGATCGGAACGGATTACAGTGATGAGGCTGTTGACCGGGCCGTTCATTCCATGAACCAGCTGCAGCTGGAAAATGAGACAGAGCCGCAGGATGCGTGCCTGAAGGTCAATGGGGATGGCTATTACGAGATTGTACCGGAAGTTAAGGGAACGACTCTCTATACGAAAAAGGTAGAAGAAGCCGTCATCAACGGATTAAATCTGGGGGCGGCATCCCTCGATCTCGAGCAAAGCGGCTGCTATCTTTTCCCGAAGATCGTCAGTACAGACGCAAAGCTGAATGAGGAAATGACCGAAAAGAATAAACTGATGGGAGCCGTGCTTTCCTTTTCTTTCGGTGATCATGTTGAAAATATCAGTGTCGGCGATTTTATTGAGAAGAACGGATACGGAAAATACTATCTCAGCGAGAATGCTGCAGCCGGTTATGTGAAATCACTGGCGCAAAAGTACGATACCTACGGCATGGACCGGGATTTCCATACGAGTCTTGGTACAACGGTTCATCTGTCCGGCGGAGATTACGGCTGGGAGCTGGATCAGGAAGCGACGACAGAGGAACTGCTGGCGGCAATTAAGGATAAAAGGCATGGTTCGCTTGATCCCATTTACACGCACACGGCTATGAGCCGGGGAATGGATGATATTGGCGGAACCTATGTGGAAATCAGTATCTCCGGGCAGACCATGTGGTGCTATCAGAACAGCTATCTGGTGGTTGAAACGCCGGTTGTCACGGGGAATACCAGCAACGGTCACGGAACCCCGTCGAACGGCGTGTGGGCCATCGATGATAAGCAGGAAAATGCAACGCTTGTCGGACAGAATTACCGGTGCCCCGTGAAGTACTGGATGCCGTTTAACGGCGGTGTCGGTATTCATGATCTTTCATCGAGATCGGTTTACGGCGGAAATATTTACGAGTATGCCGGGTCGCACGGATGTATCAACACACCGCTGGACGCTGTATCACAGGTGTTTGATACCGTCAGTGTCGGAACACCTGTGATCGTATATGATTGAAATAAAATTTAATGCGCATTGATTAAAAAATTCAGAAAGCGGAGGGACTATGTACCAGTATCTGTTCTTTGACCTGGACGGAACATTGACAGATTCCGAGGAAGGGATCACAAAATCCGTTCAGGCGGCTCTGAAACGCTTCGGAATTGAAGTGAAGGATCCGCACGAACTGGTTCCTTTCATAGGCCCGCCGCTTACTTCGTCTTTCATGGGGTATTACGGATTTACGGAAGAACAGGCACAGGAAGCGGTGGCGGCATTCCGATCCCGGTATAATACAACGGGGCTCTTTGAGAATCGTCCTTATCCGGGAATAGAGAATGTACTGGCTTCTCTGAAGAAGGAGGGTAAGAAGCTTCTGACCGCATCTTCCAAACCCGAACCGCTGGTTCACAGAATTCTGGAACATTTCGGCCTGGCACCTTACTTTGACCTGATGGCCGGGGCCGGGGAAGACGAAAGAAAAGCAGAAAAGGCCTGCGTTATTGAAAATGCCATCGAAAGGTATGGGATCCCCGGGGAAGCACGGAAGGAAATAGTTATGATCGGTGACCGGCGTCACGACGTGGAGGGGGCGCACCGGTGCGGAATTGACTGCCTGGGGGTACGTTACGGCTTTGCAAATCCGGGAGAACTGGAAAAGGCGGGAGCTGATTACATTGTCAGTACGGTAAAAGAAATGGAGACATTTCTGCTGACGCATTGAAAAATAAAATAATACGGTTCCGGCTGCAGAATGCGGAGCTTAAGGATACATTTTATTTTCCGGCGGGACGGAAACCCAGCCGGCTGTATTTGCATGATGCCAGGATTAAAAGGGCATAACCCGATTATGCCGGCATGAATCGTGGCGTCTGTAGTATGAGGTGAAGGTTTATGGGGAACAAAGACGCTGCGAAAACGAATTATGGAAAATTATTCAGAGCTCTCGGAGATGAACACCGGCTGCACATTTTAAGACTGCTGGCCGAATGCGAGATGAACGCGCAGGAACTGCTCGTATCCTGCGATATTGTGCAGTCAACGCTTTCTCATCACATGAAAACGCTGCAGGAAGGAAGCCTCGTGCGTGTCCGCCGTGATGGGAAATGGACCTATTATACCCTGAATACGGATGCGCTTGAGATGGCAAAGCAGTATCTTGATGAGTTAAGGGTTGATGCCGCATCTGCACAGAAAAAAGCAGAGGAGCGGCAGGGCGATCAGCCTGCCGCGGCCGTAGCAGGGGAAAATGCAGAGCCGTCCGCATCGATGAAAGCAGAAAAGGCGGCAGAGCCGTCCGCAGCGGCGGAAGCAGGAAAAACGGCAGAGCGGTCCGCACCGGCGGAAGCAGGAAAAACGGCAGAGCGGTCCGCACCGACGGAAGCAGAAAAGGCGGCGGAAGCAGAAAAGGCGGCGGAAGCAGAAAAGAGCGCGGAATCTCATAAAATCGCGGAGAAAACTGAATCCGGAAACAGCAAAGAGGATAAAGCTGTACTGTATCCGCGTTTTGAGGACGATAAGGAAAAGCAGAAGGGAAAAGCTTCCGGAAAAGGGCATGGGAGGCAAAAGAATACAGAGAAAGCGGACAAGGACAAAACCGTAAAGGATAAGCCGTCCACCGTAAAGGATAAGTCCTCCAGGGATAAAGATAAGGCAAAAGATAAGAAGAAAGACAAGAAGAAAAAACATGGCAAAAAATAAAGAAGTAAAGACAAATGTAATGAGAATACTGGATCGTGAAAAAATTACATATACGGTACGCACGTATGAATGCGATGAATTCACAGATGGAATGGAAGTAGCGAAGAAACTTGACATCCCATGTGAAACAATGTATAAGACTTTGGTGACAGAGGGACATTCCAAAAATTATTTCGTATTTGTCCTTCCTGTAGACAAAGAATTGGATTTGAAGGCCGCAGCCAGGAGCGTGAGTGAAAAATCCGTGGAGATGATCCATGTTAAGGATATCAATGCGCTGACCGGATACATTCGCGGCGGCTGTTCGCCGATCGGCATGAAAAAACAGTATGTGACCAGAATTGACAGTCACGCGGAAGACCTTTCGGAAATTACTGTGAGCGGAGGCAAGATCGGGGTTCAGATCACACTGAAACCGGCCGACCTGATCAGAGCCGCGAAGGCGGAATACGCAGATATTATCGTACAGGAGTGATGGATGATGAGCAGTAACGAGGACAGACAGGCCAGAGACAGCCGGCTGGCGGAACTGGTGCATTATTGCATGGTTTCCGGAGCGATGGATCTTAATCTGTATCAGGAATATGATGTAAAAAGAGGCCTTCGCGATTCCAACGGAAAGGGCGTACTGACCGGTCTGACGGAAATATCCGATGTAAATGGGTATCAGGTCAGGAACGGCCGCAAGGTTCCGGTTGAAGGAGAACTTTATTATCAGGGCTATAAAATTAACGACCTGGTGAACGGATTCAGGAACAGGAAATTTGCATTTGAGGAAATTACGTACCTGCTGCTGTTCGGAGAACTGCCCACGAAGGTACAGCTGCGTGAATTTATTGATCTTCTTTCCCAGTATCGGGAACTGCCCAGCAAGTTTGTAAGGGACGTCATCATGAAGGCACCGAGTGCCAACATCATGAATTCGCTCCAGAAGAGTGTTCTGACGCTTTATTCTTACGATCCGGACCCGGATAACATCGAAATTGGCAATGTACTGCGCCAGTCCCTGACGCTGATAGCAACTATGCCGCTGATGGCTGTATATGGTTATCATGCTTACCAGCATTATAACAACGGCAAGAGCCTCATCATCCGTTATCCGAATCCGGAGCTTTCAACCGCTGAGAACCTTCTGCGCATGCTCAGGGATGATGGAGTGTACACCGAGCTGGAAGCGCGTGTCCTGGATATCTGCCTTGTTATTCACGCAGAGCATGGCGGCGGCAATAACTCTACGTTCACGACGCATGTAGTATCCTCTTCCGGAACGGACACCTATTCCGCGGTAGCAGCGTCCCTGGGGTCACTGAAGGGACCGCGGCACGGCGGTGCGAACCTGAAGGTTCAGGATATGTTTGATGATATCAAAAAACATGTCAGCAACTGGGAGGACGAGAGAGCGATCCATGACTATCTGGAAAAAATCGTGCGGAGGGAGGCCTTCGATCACAGCGGGCTGATCTACGGTATGGGGCATGCCGTCTACACACTGTCGGATCCACGCTGTACAATCCTGAAGCAGTACGCAAAATCACTGTCTGAGGAAAAAGGGTTGGAGGAAGAATTCCAGCTGTATGAGGCGGTAGAGCATCAGGCATCGGAGATTCTGAGAACCGAGAAGCAGCTTTCGAAGCCGATCTGTGCGAACGTGGACTTCTACAGCGGTTTCGTATATTCCATGCTCGGAATTCCGCGTCAGATGTATACACCTATCTTTGCGGTTTCCCGGATTTCCGGCTGGTGTGCACATCGAATCGAGGAACTGGTCAATGAAGGCAAGCTGATCCGTCCGGCTTACAAATACGTTGGCCATCATAAGGCATACCACAAACTGGAGGACAGAGTGCAGTAAATCATCACTGTGCAGTTTATAATGAAGAAAGCGTCAGAAAACAGACAGCCATGGTTTAAGGAAAAACATGCCGGAATCGGACGGGCATGGGAACATGCCGGAGTATGTTTTACCTTCCGATGTACCATGGACTCAATTGCTGAAATAGTGTAAACTATATTCGGCAATTTGTATAAAAATTTCAGAAAGGGATGTTGCTATGAACACACTTGAATTGCAGAAAATGGCAAATGAAGTCCGCAAGGGCATTGTCACTGCAGTGCACAGCGCAAAATCCGGCCATCCGGGCGGATCACTGTCAGCGGCAGATGTATTTACGTATCTGTATTTTGAGGAGATGAACATTGATCCGAAGAACCCGGATGATCCGGACAGAGATCGGTTTGTTCTTTCCAAAGGCCATACGGCGCCCGGATATTATTCTGCGCTCGCGCACAGAGGATATTTCCCGGTTGAGGAACTGACAACACTTCGCCATATCGGCACCCGCCTTCAGGGACATCCGTGCAAACAGGACCTTCCGGGTGTTGATATGTCCTCCGGCTCTCTCGGCCAGGGCATCAGCGCTGCCGTAGGAATGGCACTGGGCGGAAAAATCCAGAATAAATCCTACCGTGTTTACACTCTTCTCGGAGATGGTGAATGCGAGGAAGGCATGGTCTGGGAGGCAGCCATGTTCGCAGGCAACAGAAAGCTGGATAATCTGTGCGTAATTGTTGACAATAACAATCTGCAGATTGACGGAACGCTGGATGAGGTTAACTCTCCGCAGCCGCTGGACAAAAAGTTCGAGGCGTTCAATTTTCATGTAATCCGTGTAGCGGATGGCAACGACATGGATCAGCTCCGCGCCGCCTTCGATGAAGCGAAGACAGTGAAGGGTATGCCAACGGCTATCATTATGAAGACGGTCAAGGGCAAGGGAGTTTCCTTCATGGAGAATGCCGTTGGCTGGCACGGCAAGGCTCCGAATGACGAACAGTATGCGACTGCGATGGCAGATCTCGAGAAAGTAGGTGAATCATTATGCCAGAAGTAAAGAAAATTGCGACCAGAAAGAGCTATGGCGAGGCACTCGTCGAGCTTGGAAAAGAGCATGATGATATCGTTGTTCTTGATGCCGACCTGGCAGGCGCAACCCAGACAGGTATGTTCAAGAAGGAATTCCCGGATCGCTTCTTTGACTGCGGTATTGCAGAGTGTGACCTGATGGGCATTGCTGCCGGTCTTTCAACGACAGGCCTTGTACCGTTCGCCAGCACATTCGCCATGTTTGCTTCCGGAAGAGCTTATGAGATTGTCCGCAACTCCATCGGATATCCGCATTTGAACGTAAAGATCGGTGCTACGCACGCAGGCATTACGGTCGGCGAAGACGGCGCTACTCATCAGTGCCTGGAGGACCTGGCTTTGATGCGTGAAATCCCGGGCATGACCGTAATTGTTCCGTCGGATGATGTGGAAGCCAAAGCTGCAGTAAGAGCCGCTTATGAACTGAAAGGCCCGGTTTATCTGCGCTTTGGGCGTGCGCCGTCTCCGGTGATCAATGAGAATCCGGATTATAAATTCGAAATCGGCAAGGGCATTACCCTGCGGGAGGGTAAGGATCTTACCATTGTTGCAACCGGTTTTGAAGTAGCGCAGGCTTTGGATGCGGCTGAAAAACTGGCTGCGGACGGCATTGATGCGGAAGTCATTAACATTCATACAATTAAACCGTTGGATACAGAACTTTTGAAGGCATCTGCAGCAAAGACCGGCAGGGTTGTCACTGTGGAGGAACATTGGACGATCGGCGGCCTTGGCAGCGCGGTATGTGAGGCACTGGCTGAGACTAGTCCGGTTCCGGTTAAGCGGATCGGCGTATATGACTGCTTCGGCGAATCCGGTCCGGCTATGGATCTGATCAAAAAGTATCAGCTTGACGGCGATGGAATTTATGCTCAGATTAAGGAGTGGCTGAAATAAATTACTGCGTTCAGGAAAACAGAACAGCACTGCAAAAAAGCGCACCGGCGAAATGCGGCGGTGACTTAGGAAAACATTGAAGCAAGGAACGGTATAGCTTAACGGCTATGCCGTTCTTTGCTCTTTTTTAC
>Ga0256871_1001449_pt1 | contig 11549 bp, 13 predicted proteins | sample RumenRJG_07RNA_FD_185439 | JGI IMG/M metagenome (GOLD analysis project Ga0256871, IMG submission 185439) | Metatranscriptome of bovine rumen microbial communities from Lethbridge, Alberta, Canada - Rumen RJG_07 (Metagenome Metatranscriptome) | ecosystem: Host-associated > Mammals > Digestive...
ATAAGATATATAAAAATCAAAGGAGACTTGTGTCCGTACACAGCGGATAAAGGAATATGAACAAAAACAGAGATTTATATAAAAGATTTGTTACTTTCGTTTCAGCTCTTTTTCTTCTCGCCATACTCACAGGCATCTTTGCCTTTGCATGGTACAAGAATTACAGCGAACAGATAGTATTGCCTTATTACAGGCGAGGCAACTGGGTGCTCATCGCTATCTACTGCCTGCTCGTATGGCTGTTCTTCAGAGCATACGGCGGCTTTAAGCTGGGTTATCTGAAAAAAACGGATATGCTCTATTCTCAGATGATATCCATGATATGCGTCAATGTGGTGTCCTATTTCCTCATAAGCCTTATAGGACGACGCTTCATGCACGCCGCGCCTATAGTCTATATGACCTGCGTTGACATGGGAGCTATCGCCATCTGGACACTGCTGACAGGAAAGCTCTATTTTATGATGTACCCGCCGCGAAAGCTGGTCATCATCTACGGAAGCCATCAGGCGGCTTCACTGGTCCTCAAAATGAGTCAGCGTGTTGACAAGTATATGATATGCGAGTCTATCAGCATTAATGAGCCTGAGGAAAAGGTAACAGAGCTTATAATGAAATATGAGGGAGCTATTATCTGTGATATCCCTGCTGAGCAGAGAAACGATTACCTCAAATTCTGCTTCGAACATTCTAAGCGTGCATATTTAGCACCTAAAATATCAGATATTATAATAAGAGGAGCTGACGATATCCGACTTTTCGATACTCCTCTCATGCTATGCCGAAATTATGGTCTCGACTTTGAGCAGCAGCTCATCAAGCGTGTCTTTGATATAGTTTTTTCACTTATCGCACTTATCCCTGCATTCCCTTTCATGCTTATATCAGCTCTTGCTGTAAAGCTCTATGACGGCGGTCCTGTATTCTACAAGCAGAAGCGCCTTACTATCGGCGGCAGGGAATTCTATGTATATAAATTCCGCAGTATGATAGTTGACGCGGAAAAAGACGGTAAGGCAAGACTTGCCTCAGAAGAAGATGACCGTATCACTCCTGTAGGAAAGATACTGAGAAAATTCCGTATAGATGAGTTTCCTCAGCTTCTCAATATACTAAAGGGAGATATGTCCGTTGTAGGTCCTCGTCCCGAGCGTCCCGAGCTTGCCGAGGAATACAAGAAAACAATGCCCGAATTCGGTTTCAGACTCAAGGTCAAGGCAGGACTTACAGGCTATGCGCAAGTCACCGGCGCATATGATACTACCCCTTACGACAAGCTGAAAATGGACCTGATGTATATCGAAAATTACTCCATACGTCTCGATCTTCAGATAATTCTTATGACTATAAAAACCATGTTCTTCCCTCCAAAAAACAACGCGGAAACCGCAGAAAACCTGATTGTATCGAAGAACAGCGAAAAAAAGGAGAACAATAAATGAAAACCACAGCAGTAATCATGGCAGGCGGAAGAGGAGAACGCTTCTGGCCAAAGAGCAGAAACGCTTGTCCTAAACAGTTCCTCTCACTCACAAGAGACGGCGAGACCATGATACAAAAAACAGTAAAACGACTCCTCCCCATTGTTGAGGATGAGGACATCTACATCGTTACAAATGCCGCTTACACAGACCTTGTGCTTGAACAGCTCCCGAATATTCCCAAGGAGAATATCCTCGCAGAGCCATGCGCAAGAAATACAGCTCCGTGTATAGCTTTTGCAGCGTCCGTCATAAACAGAAAATACGAGGATGCAATAATGCTCGTACTTCCTTCCGACCACCTTATCGGATATGAGGATATTTACATCAATACCCTTAAAAAGGCTATCAAAGCCGCTGAAAAAGGCAAGCGCCTCATAACTATCGGAATTACTCCCGAATACCCCGAAACAGGCTACGGCTATATCAATTTCGGCGAGATAAAGGGCGATGTCTACGCTGTTGAGCGCTTTGTCGAAAAACCCGACCTTGCTACTGCAAAGGAGTACCTTGCTTCGGGAAAATATCTCTGGAACAGCGGTATGTTCGTATGGAAGATATCTTCTATCATGCTCAATCTTCAGAACCTGATGCCCGATATCTATGAGGGCGCTGTACGCATAGGACAGGCTTTCGGTACACCTGAATTCAACGAGACACTTGTGAAAGAATTCACAGCCTTCAGAAGCGAGTCAGTTGACTTTGGTATCATGGAAAAAGCCAAGCATATCTACACTATCCCCGGAAGCTTCGGCTGGGACGATGTGGGAAGCTGGCTGGCTGTTGAGCGTATCAACGAGACAGACGACGAAAACAACTACATCGACGGCGATGTTATCACCGTGGATTCAAAGCGCACCACCATCTGCGGCGGTAAGCGCCTTGTTGCCGCAGTAGGCACAAGAGATATAATCATCGTTGACACAGACGATGTGCTCCTTGTATGCTCAAAGAACAATACTCAGGACGTAAAGAAAGTCATTGCTCAGCTCAAGGAACAGAACAGAAACGAGTTAGTATAAAAGGAGATTATTCAGATGAAAAACGCACTTATTACAGGTATTACAGGTCAGGACGGCTCTTATCTTGCAGAGCTCCTTCTCGAAAAGGGATACAATGTTTACGGTATCTGGAGAAGAAAGGCTACTGTTGACTACGGCAATATCGCTCACCTCAAGGATAAGGTGCACCTTATCTACGCCGATATGACCGACCCTGTTTCACTTATATCAGCTATGAAGATATCACAGGCTGACGAGGTTTACAACCTTGCCGCACAGTCATTCGTTGCCACAAGCTGGGACACTCCTCTCGGTACTGCCGATATCGACGCTCTCGGCGTAACAAATATGCTGGAGGCTATCCGTATCGTCAAGCCTGATGCTCGTTTCTATCAGGCTTCTACTTCCGAAATGTTCGGTCTTGTACAGGAGACTCCTCAGAAGGAGACAACTCCTTTCTACCCAAGAAGTCCATACGGCGTAGCTAAGCTCTACGGCCATTGGATAACAAAGAATTACCGCGAGAGCTACGGTCTTTTCGCCTGCTCTGGAATACTCTTCAACCATGAGTCAGAGCGCCGCGGTATCGAGTTCGTTACACGTAAGATAACAGACGCTGCTGCACGTATCAAGCTTGGCGTACAGGAGTATATGGAGCTTGGAAATATGGACTCTAAGCGTGACTGGGGTCACTCAAAGGACTATGTCCGCGCTATGTGGCTCATGCTCCAGCAGGACAAGCCTGACGACTACGTTATCGCTACAAATGAGACAAGAACTGTCCGCGAATTCGTTGAGACTGCTTTCAGGCACGTCGGCATCGAAGTTGAGTGGCAGGGCAGCGGTGTTGATGAAATAGGCATCAACAAGGCAAATGGCAAGACTATCGTTAAGGTAAACAAGAAGTTCTTCCGTCCTGCTGAGGTGGATATTCTTCTCGGTGATCCTTCAAAGGCTGAAAAGACTCTCGGCTGGAAGCGCGAGATAAACTTCTCTGAGCTTGTTGAGAGAATGGTAAAGAACGACCTTCAGCTCGTTCAGAATGAGATCAAAGTAAAGGAAATTCTCGGCTGAGTTCTCAGCTGCCGATAAAATAACAGGGGGCAAGTGTTATGAGATATGAAGTGCTCAGAAGCGTTAAAGGCGGATACAATAAGACTGATGTCCTTACTAAGCTTGATGCGCTCAACGCTCTGCTTATGATGGCTGAGGAGGGCATTGACAGCTCAAAAATACTCCCCGAGCTTGAAAAGGAAATAGCCAATAAAATTATGCTCTGATCTGTGTTTTAATGCCGAAGGAGAAACAGAAATGGACGAGCGCAGGATACTATTCAAGGTAGATAACGGCTATGATATCTATTCATTCAGAGAAAGATCCGATGAATACCGTATGCTTTTCACAGGGCTGACATACGGCGGACTCACTGAGGACGAAGTAAGGAAAAGAGTAGAAGAATTAAAAGCAGAGCCGCTGCCTATATGCGGACCGGGCTATGAAATTGAAAAGGTCGATTTCATACTCGGAGAGTGGGAAAAGAAGCTTCTCATGTATAAAGCTGCGGATTTTGCCAAAATAGAGCTGGTAAGATGCGGATATACCATGGAAAGCGTTGAGGCAAAGGTCTTTGCCTACAATGATCTGATACTCGGAATAAAAGACGGCATGAACATGATAATCGCAATGAATGAGCTTGAACGTGTAAGACAGATTCCCTTAAAGAAAGCAAAATTTTTCCTTTTTATGCCAAACAGCTACGATCGTGGGCAGACCGACGCTTTTCTTGCAGAACTGGACTCTCATGTTTCAGGTATGATATAAAAAACAAAGGTGGAGAAGTTGATTTGAAAATAACCTTCGACGCTGTACCTATATGCAGCGATAAAATAACGGGAATAGGCTGGTGTGAGGTGGGTCAGACCCAGACTCTTGCACAGCTCCACCCCGAAAACAAGTACGAATACAGCTTCTTTACCAGCGGCGATGCTGAAAGAGTAAAGAGAGTAAAGCAGTTTGCAGGAAAGAACATAAAGCTCAATACATCGGCATTTTCCGGATATCTCTATCGTGCCGCGAGCACATTTTTCCCTGTGCCCTATTCCTTTTTCTTTGGCAGAAAATCCGATGTTACACACTTTTTCAACTACATCGTTCCGCCATTTGTTCACGGCAAAAAGGTAGTCACCGTACACGACATGGTGTACAAGGCTTTTCCCGAAACTGTCCGCGGACGCACACGCTTTATGCTTGAAATGGGTCTGAAGCGCTCAATGAAGCGTGCCGACCTTATTGTTACTGATTCGGAATTCTCAAAGGCTGAGATAATCAAGTATTTTCCTCAGCATGAACATAAAATAAGGGTAGTCCCCTGCGGTGTCGACCTTGAAAGATTTCACCCATGCGAGACTCCCGAGCGCATTCCCGAAGTAAAAAAATCACTGGAAATAGAGGGCGATTACTTCCTTTACCTCGGAACTATCGAGCCTCGCAAAAATCTGGAGAGACTTATTTCGGCATACGCCGCTTTCGCAAAAAAAGTTGGCGAAAATGCGCCTAAGCTGGTGCTTGCAGGCGGCAAGGGCTGGCTCAACGACGGCATCTACAGCCGCGTTGAAAAGCTTGGCATGACAAAAAATATCATATTTACAAAATACGTCCCCTCAGAGGATATGAACCCTCTGATGTGCGGTGCGCTGGCATTCGTTTTTCCGTCTATTTACGAGGGATTTGGTATGCCGCCCCTTGAAGCTATGGCTTGCGGAGTACCTGTACTCGCTTCGGGAGAAGCTTCTCTTCCCGAGGTCACAGGCGACTGCGCCGTTATCTGCGATGCTTACTCGGTAAAGAGCATAGCACAGGGACTTTACAGACTCTACAGCGATGAAAAACTCCGCGAAGAACTCAGCCGAAAAGGTCTCGAAAGAGCAAAAGGCTTCACATGGGAGCGCTCGGCAGAAATGCTTCTGGAGGTTTACAGGGAGCTTGTGAAATGAGTAAAAAATTGCGTATTCTTGAAGTAAACAAGGCTTATTTTCCGCATATCGGCGGTATCGAGACACTTATCAGACAGTATTCCGAGGAGCTTGGAAAGCTTGACGGAGTAAGTGTAAAGGCTCTCGTCTGCCGTGACGGCAAAGGCAAAGCCATAAAGGAAAAAATGAACGGCGTTGACCTGCTCAGGGCAGGAAGTCTGGGAACATATTTCTCATGCCCACTTTCGCTGTCGTTTTTCAGCTATTTCAGAAAGATGGCTAAAAAAGCCGATGTTGTACACATTCATGTGCCGTTTCCGCTTGCTGATGCGGCACTTATGCTGTCGGGATATAAAGGAAAAGTCGTTGTCTCATGGCACAGCGATATCGTCAAGCAGAAAAAGCTCATGCTTTTCTACAAGCCTTTCATGCGGTATCTGCTGAAAAGAGCCGATGTAATCCTGACCGCTACCGAGGGTCATGTAAAGCACTCTCTTTATCTCAACGAATTCAGCCAAAAATGCAAGGTACTGCCCTACGGCATCACCCCCGAGGATTATCTCTCTGTACCGCGCAGAAGTATCCTCACGGAAAAAGCCACCGACAAAAACAGCGTAAAGGTCTTCTTTACAGGAAGACTTGTCTATTATAAGGGCGTAGATGTCCTGCTGAAGGCTTTCACAAAGGTAAAAGGCTGTGAGCTTTTCATCGCAGGCACAGGTGAGCTTGGCGACAGTCTCAAAAGCTTCACAAAAGCACATAATATGGAGTCTAAAGTCCATTTTCTGGGATTTCTGCCCGACGAGGAGCTCCGTCAGGCATACGCCGACTGTGATATCTTCGTACTGCCGTCAGTTGCTCCGAGCGAGGCTTTCGGCATAGTACAGCTCGAAGCTATGGTCTATGGCAAGCCTGTGATAAATACTGCTCTCAAATCGGGAGTACCATACGTCAGCATAGACGGTGAAACAGGCATTACCGTGCCGCCATCATCGCCAAAGGCTCTCGCACAAGCTATAAATACCCTTGCCGAGAACAGCGGGCTTCGTGAAAAATACGGAAAAGCCGCCGCAGAGCGCGTGAAAAACGACTTCAACGAAAAGACCATTCTCGGAAAGCTTTACGATATTTTAAAATAACTTCGCAATAAAGGAGGCAGACTATTGAAAGCATTGATAATAGGTGCGGCAGGCTTCGTAGGAGGCTATCTCATCAGAGAGCTGAAAGCCGCAGGCTGGGAGGTTCACGCAACTTGTCTGCCAAATGAAAGTATAAGCGAGGAATGTCCCGTTCATCATCTGGATATCCTCAGAAAAGACGATATTCCGCCGCTTCTTGACGACATACAGCCGGATATCGTATATCATCTCGCCGCACAAAGCTCTGTATCCGTTTCGTGGAAGCGTCCGCAGCTTACGGCTGAGGTAAATGTTATCGGCTCGATAAATGTGCTGGAGTCAGTCCGTGACGCAGAAAAGAAGGACATAAGACTCATACTCATCGGCTCAGGCGAGGAATACGGCTATATACGCGAGGGAGCTTGTCCCCTTTCGGAGAGCGAACCGCTTAATCCGGGCAATATCTATGCCGCTACAAAGGCTTGTCAGGATATGCTCGGAAAAATATACACGCGCGCATACAAAATGGATATCGTCATGGTACGCGCTTTCAACCACTCAGGTCCTGAGCAGAGCAATATCTTCGTTATCTCGGATTTCTGCCGTCAGATAGCAGAGATAGAAAAAGGCATGAAAGAGCCTGTCATAAGCGTTGGAAATCTCTCGGCAAAGCGAGATTTCACAGATGTACGTGATGTTGTCAGAGCCTACAGGCTTCTCGGTGAAAAGGGCGTAAGCGGAAGCGTATACAACGTGGGCAGAGGAAAAGCTGTTGAGATACAGTTCATTCTCGATACTGCACTTTCCTATGCAAAACTCCCCATAGAAGTCAAGCAAGACCCCAATCGCATGAGAGCTTCGGATATACCGCTCATCGAACCCGATGTATCACATATCCTCAGCGATACAGGCTGGTCGGCTGAAATATCTATGGAGCAGACAATAAAGGATACTCTTGATTACTGGAGAAAAAATATATAATGCCATATACGGCTATCGGATAAGGAGTGAACAGAATGTCAGACATGAAGCTTACCAATGAAAAAATGCTGACCTTTTCGGGGCACGAAAAGATAGGCACTTTCAAGGCAGGCGAAAAACTTACGGAATTCGGCGAAAAACAGAATATCGCAAACGAGCTTCTCGCCGCAAATGTCAATGACCTTATAAAGAGAGTCTGCGCACTTGAAGACAAACAGATACAGAACGAAGATATAATGCGCAAGATCGCAAATGAGCTTGGTTCATTCAAGAAGGAGCTTGACCGCGTAAGGCTTACGGAAAAGCTGAATTCAGGCGCTATCGAACGCCTTGACAGAGCCGTAAAACTGGCTGAGGGCGACGGAAAGTAAACTGCTGTTTTTTATATATTCTTATTCCCAATGATTATACTAAATTTTTCGTCAAACTCTTGACAATATAGAGGTTTTGTTATATTATATAATAGTGTGGACAAGATATGCCCCGCAGCTTGAAAAAGTCCGCAGGACGTATATCTTAACCTCATCAAGACTCAATCAACGGAGATTTGTGTAATTGCAGTCTCCGTTTTATTATTTGGCAGTACAGCCATATTGAAAGAAGGTGTTATCGTGGCAGAAGAGTTAATGGAACAACTGGATAATCACACCGCCTTTACGATACCTATTTTCGGCGGAATTCCCGTTCCCGATTCCTGTGTGGTGACTTGGATAATAATGGCGGCGCTTGTGCTGCTGTCGATAATATTCACAAGAAAACTGAAAAAAGTCCCTACAGGCTCACAGTGTGTGCTTGAAGCTATCATGGACTTCCTCGACAATTTCTTCATCAATATACTCGGTGAAAAGGGCAGGAAGTACGTACAGATACTTGAGACTTTCATCATCTACATAGGTGTGTCCAACATCATAGGCGTATTCGGATTTGTACCGCCAACCAAAGACATAAATGTTACGGCAGGTCTGGCAGGCATGGCAATAATCCTCGTTCAGGCATCTTTCATAATCGAGAAAGGACCGCTGAAATGGGCGAAAAGCTTCCTCAACCCCATAAATCTGCTTGACCTTGTGACCCGTCCGCTTTCGCTTTGTATGCGACTTTTCGGAAACGTCCTCGGTGCATTCGTCGTTATGGAGCTTATCAAGCACGTTGTCCCCGGCGGCGTACCTGTTATCGCCAGCGCTTACTTCGACCTCTTCGACGGTCTGCTTCAGGCATATGTATTCGCATTCCTCACATCACTCTACATGGCAGAGGCTCTTGAGGAAGAGGAACATGAGGGCAAAAAAGTAAAAAAGGCGAAAAAAAAGCCACAACTTCTCGGAGGTAAATAAATATGGGAATAATCGCATTAGGCGCTGCTGTTGCCGTTCTTACAGGCGCAGGCGCAGGTATTGGTATAGGTCTTGCTACTGCTAAGGCTACTGAGTCTATCGCTCGTCAGCCTGAGGCTAAGGGCGATATAAGAACAGCCCTTCTTCTGGGTTGTGCTCTTGCAGAAGCTACCGCTATCTACGGTTTCGTTATCGCACTTCTCATCATCCTTTCCCTCGGCGGAAAGTAATCAAAATACACGGAGGTAAATATCATGGGAATCATTGCATTAGGCGCTGGTGTTGCCGTTCTTACAGGTGCAGGCGCAGGTATAGGAATAGGTCTTGCAACTGCTAAGGCTACCGAGTCCATCGCTCGTCAGCCGGAGGCTAAGGGCGATATAAGAACAGCTCTCCTTCTGGGCTGTGCTCTTGCAGAGGCTACCGCTATCTACGGCTTCGTTATCGCACTCCTTATAATCCTTTCTCTCGGCGGCAAATAAGCCGTAACCAAAAAACATCCAAGGAGGGCATAGAATGCTTGATTTTAGTTTCTGGAGCATTTTCTGGGCAGTTTTCAACGTTATCGTGCTGTTCATACTGCTCAGGATATTCCTTTTCAAACCTATAAATAAGATCAGGGACGAGCGTACCCGCACCATACAGAACGATCTGGACTCCGCCCGGAAGGCTAAGGACGAGGCTGAGGAGCTCCGTCAGCAGTATGAGAACTCTATCAGCGACGCCAAGGAACAGGCTAACCAGATCATGATGAAGGCGCATGAGAACGCTGAGTCCGAGAGAGCTGCCATCATCAGAAAGTCTCAGGAGGAGGCTGACAGGATCGTTGCAGACGCTGACAAGACCATCGAAAATGAGAGGAAGCGCGCGCTCCGTCAGGCTCAGTCAGAGATCGCTGATCTGGCTATCGAAGCCGCTTCCAAGATCATCGGCGAGAACGTGGACGACGAGAAGAACCGCAAGCTCGTTGATAAGTTCCTTTCCGAAGAGGAGGGAAATAAATGAGAGATTCAGACAGAGAGTTCCTGAAAGAGCTTGTCCGTCTTGATGTTTCTCAGACAGACTGCTCCAATACCAGAAAGATCCTCGAGACCTGCGGCGACGTGGGAGATACACTGGCTAATCCCCTTGTTACCCACGACGAAAAGCGCGGTATCATAAATAAACTCTTCCCCGAGTCCATGCACAAGTTCCTGCTCAATGTTGTCCGCGGAGGCGCCATCGAACGCCTTGAGGAGATACTTGACGAGTATGAAGAGCTGCTTCTGGACAAGCAGGGAAGCATCAAGGCGGTAGTCCGCTATGTTACGCCCCTTACAGAGGCTCAGCAGGCAGACCTCCGTCAGTTCATCATGGACAAATTCGTGAAAGAGGACGTTGATATAGAGTACAAGCATGACCCCGATATCATCGGCGGCTTCATACTCAATGCAGGCGACCTTGAATACGACAAGAGCTACCGAACAGGTCTCCGCCTTATGAAGGACAGCCTCCAGACAAAGGCTGCGGAGTACGTTGACGGCGGCGCTTCCAAGAATACAGGCAAGAACAGCGATATCATCTCAGTCCTCAAAACTGAGGTAAGAGACTTCGAGGTAAAGTCGGGAGCTACCGAAACAGGCTTCGTTACCCGCCTCGGTGACGGTATCGCAAAAGTACACGGCATGAATTCCGTTATGTACGGTGAGCTGGTAGAGTTCGAGACAGGCATCAGGGGTATCGTTCAGAACCTTGAGGAAAAGTCGGTGGGAGTAGTTCTCCTGGGCGACGACCACGGTCTCACAGAGGGCTCATCGGTCATAAGAACAGGCAAGAGAGCAGGTATCGGCGTAAGCGATGAGCTCCTCGGACGAGTTGTTGACGCTCTCGGCTCTCCCATAGACGGTCAGGGACAGATAAAGGCTGACGACTACTTCCCCATCGAGCGCGAGGCTCCGGGCGTTATCGAGCGTAAGCCCGTAAGTACTCCTCTCCAGACAGGTATACTTGCCATAGACTCAATGTTCCCTATCGGCAGAGGTCAGCGTGAGCTCATTATCGGTGACCGCCAGACAGGCAAGACCTCCATCGCCGTTGATACCATAATCAACCAGAAGGGTCAGGACGTTATCTGTATCTATGTTGCCATAGGTCAGAAGTCCTCAACAGTTGCACAGATAGTCAATACTCTCAAAAAGTACGGCGCTATGGACTATTCCGTAGTCGTATGCGCTTCTGCCAGCGACCCTGCCCCCTTCCAGTATATAGCTCCCTATTCGGGCACTGCTATTGCAGAATACTTCATGTCAAAGGGCAAGGACGTCCTCATAGTATACGATGACCTTTCAAAGCACGCCGTCGCATACAGAGCCATGTCACTTCTGCTCCACCGTCCTCCGGGACGTGAAGCCTTCCCCGGCGACGTTTTCTATCTCCATTCGAGACTTCTCGAGCGCTCCAGCCGTCTTGACGACGAGCACGGCGGCGGTTCACTGACGGCTCTCCCCATCATCGAGACACTGGCAGGCGACATCTCCGCTTATATCCCGACCAATGTTATCTCTATCACAGACGGTCAGATATTCCTTGAGAGCGAGCTCTTCAACTCAGGTCTCCGTCCTGCGGTGAACTACGGTCTTTCCGTATCCCGTGTAGGCGGTGCCGCTCAGACAAAGGCTATGAA
>Ga0256871_1001453_pt1 | contig 11537 bp, 12 predicted proteins | sample RumenRJG_07RNA_FD_185439 | JGI IMG/M metagenome (GOLD analysis project Ga0256871, IMG submission 185439) | Metatranscriptome of bovine rumen microbial communities from Lethbridge, Alberta, Canada - Rumen RJG_07 (Metagenome Metatranscriptome) | ecosystem: Host-associated > Mammals > Digestive...
CTTTATTATGTCATTTCCAATGATGTCCGATGATAGAGCAGTTATCAGTCTCTCTTCTTTCTTACAGCGAGACCTGTGATGCCTGCAGCTCCTGCGATAGCTGTAAGTACAGCAGCCGGGAATGTATCGCCGGTCTTAGGGGAATTCTTGCCGGACTTTGCAGTTGTAGTTGCTGCCTTTGCTGCTGTTGTTGTCTTGCCTGTTGTTGTGGAAGCCTTTGCTGCGGCAGTTGTTGCAGCGGTAGTTGCTGCTGTAGTTGCAGTTGTCGCAGATGCTGTTGTGATGTCGCTGTCAGAGGAGCCTGTAGCTGTAACTGTAGTTGTTATAGCTGTTGTTGAGGTGGTGATGTCAGCGTCAGAGTAGCCGGTAGTGGTCATAGTTGTTACAGCAGGCTGTTCCTCAGCAGGTGTTTCCTCAGAAACAGCAGCGGGCTCAGCGGCAGCAGCGGGAGCTTCCTCGGCGTTTGCAGTGAACTGGTTATTAACTGCGGCATTGCCTCCGGCTAATACGAGTACTGCTGCAAGTGCAGCGATGAATGTTCTTGAATTCTTTTTCATATTTGTCACTCCTGTAAAGTTGATATTACAGGCTTTTGGCCTGTTCAATAAGTACACTCGAAGCCTTCGGAGGAAATCGGACATGATCTTGAAAATTTTTTCAAAAAAATTTTCCCGGAGTCTCAAAGGCCCCGGAAAACAGGCAGATTTCAGCAATTATTTTTTTCTGGAGTCATATCTCCGCTCTGAATGAGGCTACTGGCAGACCGTTCTTTCCGAAAAGCGGCACCCCTGCATAGTTGGTCCACAGCCAGCGGACCTCACGGAAGGGACGTTCTGCGGCGGCAGTCAGGAGGATAGTGTCTCCCTGAACCTCTGCACTTGCCGGGACTGTTTTGCCGTCAGCACCTGAAAGCTCAAATCCGGTGAGCTCACCACGTACCTCAAAGCCTGTGCAGTTATCGAAGAAAAGTCTCAGGCCGTCTTTTTCATGTACTGCACATCTGAACAGAGGAGGAAGGGTCTCACTGCGGTCAGCAAGGCCGTACACCTCTGAAAGTGCCTGCAAATAGAGCCTGTAGGCTACTGCGGACTTGTCACGGGGATGTATCTCGTTGAACTCTCCGCAGTCAAGGGCAGAGGCAAGTCCTGTATTCTTCACGGTCCTGAAAACGTCGTACTGAGCCTGACGTATCACCGGCCAGTTCTTGTAGTCCGGGTCGGCGGCATAGCGGTGCATGGGGAGCTGTACCAAAAGGAAGGGCAGCTCCTTGTCCTTCCAGTCGCTGCGCCACTGGTCTATCAGCGCTTTCAGCAGGACCTCGTATGTATCCGGGCGGTGGTCGTCGGACTCACCCTGGTAGTAGAGGACTCCGCCAAGTGTATAGGGAGCCACACGGCTTATCATAGTCTCGTGGAGCCCGCAGGGACGCATGGGGTTCATTATGCCGGGAGGTCCGGGATAGAGGTTCTCACCGCACTTTTCAAGTACCTGGTCCCAGGAGATGTCCGGGTCCTCGGCATAGCATTTGTTCTTCCTCTGCTCCCATTCCCACTGGTAGCGGCCGTACTCCTCGTACTCCGCTATCATCTCGCTGTCGGACTTCCCTTTTATTGCCTGGTCATATTCGTCGATATATATGCGGATACGGCTGTCCTGGAGGAGCCTTTCCCTGGGGATCCATGCAGATGCTGAGGTACCTCCCCAGTTGCAGCCGATGACTCCCACTGTGACTCCCAGCCTGCGGCTGAGGTGCTTTGCGAAGTAATATCCGACTGCTGACCAGGCTCTGGAGTTTTCCGGTGAGGGAGCCTGCCATGAGGACTCGGCCTCAGCTTTGATGAGCTTGTCGTCTGACATCTCACACTTTGGAGTGTAATAGAATCTGACGTTCTCACTGCCGCACTCCGCAAGGGCCTGTGAGCCGTTCAGCTCGTTCTGTAATTCGTACTCCATATTTGACTGGCCGCCAGCCAGCCATACCTCGCCTACTGCCACGTTCCGGAACTGTTTTTTAACAGCTCCTGAGATTATCTCAAGGGTGCATACCGGACAGGCCTCCATAGGGGGCAGGACTGCCTCCCAGCGGCCTCCGGAAACTATAGCCTCTCCGGAAATGCCGAGCTCCGGGACTCTGACTGTTATCGGCCCCTGACCTTCGCCGCAGGTACCAAATATCCTTACGGGGCGGCGGCGCTGAAGGACCATGTTATCGCTGAATACTGCTGCTGCCTTCATTTAAGACTCCTTTCGGACGTTCTGACAGAGGGTTCAGAAGGACGTCCTTACCACGTTATTTTTCTGTAAGCGGAAATAGAGGTCAAGTCTGGCCTCGTCACGGCATTCCGGCTTTATCATGTAGTACATATAGTGCTCGATGAGGTTGAAGAGCTCGATAGTACGGCCCTCTATCTTGAACTGGCTGAATCCCATCGGGATGTACTTTTCCCAGATGTCGTCGGGACTTATATGAGAGCTCAGCCCCTTTATCTGGAATACGGACCTGCTCATGCACTTGCATCTGAGTATGTCCTCATTTATGTAGTCCTTGTACTTTACGGCTTTACGGAAGTCGAATTCGCCGTTGGGGTTCCTTTTCAGGTGCTCTGCATAGGCGAGCTGTTCTGCACCTATGGAGCGGTAGTGTTCGGACCTGAGCCTGCATCCGGGGTTGCAGCAGGCATTTACCAGCAGCTCGCACTTTTCCTTGTCCGGTATCTTTTCAAGGACGTCGAACTTGTTGTTGAGGTCATAGTCGATAACGACTATGTGGTAGTCCTTGTCCACCTCTTCGTAGAGCTTGTCCGGGTCTGTGATGCGCTTGCAGGTGGAGCTTGTCAGCTTGTAGCTGGGGTAGTTCTTTCTGATGTAGTCCTCCAGTACAGGTGATGCAACGATGACCTCATTGAGGCCGTTGTCTGCAAGGTGCATTATCATGTTGCAGTACTCGTCATGGACGTGCTTTTTCTCCAGCACCGGATTGGTGAAGGTGAATCTCAGGGGGATACCTCTGTTGTTGAATTCCTTGATGACCTGCTTTATGAACCCTTTGTCGCACTGTCCGTACTGGAAGCGTCCGCCGTTCCAGATAGCGGGGGGAAAGGTGCCGTAGACAGAGGCTATCTCCACTCCCTCCCGGAAGTAGTCCGGGCATTCCTTGAGGAACTCAGCAAAGACGATGTTGAACATGAAGTGCTTGGTGAAGTCCGGAAGGTGAAAACGTGCTCTCATGGCGTACCTCCTTAGCTGAATGTGAGGGCACGGGAGCTCTCCATGCCTTTGAGGAGGGTGAAGCGGGCCTCGTCACGGCGCTCCGGCTTGGCCATGTAGTACATATAGGTCTCAAGGACGTTCAGGGGACTTGCGGTGCGGCCCTCTATCTTGAACTGCTCGAAGCCCATAGGCACGTACTTCTCCCAGATGTCGTCAGGGGAGATGTGAGTGCTCAGGTCTCTTATCTCGAATATGCCTCTCTGTGAGAACGGACATGAGCGGAAGTTCTGGGGGTCGTACTTCTCAACGTTGAATGGAGCGTTGGGGTACTTCTTTATGTGCTCGCAGTAGGCTATCTGCTGCTGACCAATGGACTTGTAGTGCTCCAGTCTTCTGGGACATCCGGGCTCACAGCAGGCATTTACCAGGAACTCTATGTCCTTTTTTCTGGGGAGCTTTTCAAGGACGTCGAACTCGTTGTTGAAGTCGTAGTCTATAACGACGATATGGTAGTCCTTTTCCAGCTCTGCAAGGAGAGCCTCTTCGGTGTCAAGGCGCTTGCAGGTGGAGGAGGTCAGCTTGAACTTTGGATAGTTCCTGCGGAGGTAGTCCTCCAGTATGGGAGAAGCCACGATAGCCTCGTTGAGACCGTTGTTGGAGAGGTTCAGTATCATATTGCAGCGGTCATCGCTGAGGTGTTTTTTCTCCAGCATCATATTGGTGAAGGTATATCTCAGAGGGATGCCCTTGTCGTTGAATACCTTTATCACGTTTTTGATGAAGTTCTTGTCAGTCATACCGCCCTGAGTTCTTCCTCCGTTCCAGATGCAGGGAGGGAAAACTCCGTAGAAGGACGCTATCTCAACGCCCTCACGGAAGAGGTCCGGACGGCGGCTGAGCAGTTCTGAGAACATGAAGTTGAGCTTGAAATTTCCCGAAAAGTCGGGCAGGTGGAATCTTACTCTCATAGTTTTCTCCTTATGTCTTGGACAGTGCCGCACAGCTCTGAGCGGTACTGTCTTTGTTGGTATTCTTGAGTGTTCATATAGGGTCACGGGAGCTTTTGTCAGGTATTATCAACACAGTCGCCGCGCTCGTTTGCCACAGTATAACCTGCGGACTCTATCCTTCTCTGCAAGCAGCCGCGGCACTCCGCAGCCTCTTCTCCGGTGCATATCTTGTTGTCGTAAAGGTCGTACTTCTTCCTTACCTTTACAGGCGAAAGGTTAGGCATGACCACGTTGCAGCCGGTCATCAGACCGAGCTCACGGCCGTTGGGAGCGATAGTGCCCAGTGCAGTAGTGGCTGGCAGGAGCACCTTTGGAAAGAGGAGCCTGAGTATCCCTAAGAGTCTCAGGGTAAGCTCCAGTGTACCGCCCTTTTCCTCTGCAAATGGAGTGCTGTGGTGGGGGATGAACGGGCCTATGCCTATCATCTGGGGCCGGAGCTCCTGAAGGAAGCGCAGGTCCTCGATAAGGTGAGAGGTGGTCTGGAAGGGAGCTCCCACCATGAATCCTGCACCTACCTGATAGCCAAGCTCACGGAGAGCAAAGAGACATTCCTTTCGCCTGCTGAGACTCATGTGCTCAGGATGGAGCTTTGAGTAGAGCTCCTCTGATGCTGCCTCATGGCGGAGCAGATAGCGGTCAGCGCCGGCATCCTTCATACGTCTGTAGCTCTCATAGGAGCGCTCTCCGAGGGAGAGGGTCACGGCGCAGTCGGGGTACTTCTTCTTTATCTCAGCGATGAGGGGCACCATTACATCGTCGGTGAAGAAGGGGTCCTCGCCTCCCTGCATGACGAATGTCCTGAAACCAAGGCTGTAGCCGTTTTCGCAGCAGGAGAGGATGTCCTCCCTGCTGAGGCGGTAGCGGTCAGCGTCGGAGCTGCTCCTGCGTATACCGCAGTAAAGGCAGTCGTTCTTGCAGTAGGAGGATATTTCGATGAGACCTCTGAGAAAGACCTTTGTACCGTAGTACTTCCGGCGGGTCTCGTCGGCATATTTTTTCAGCAGCTCTGCGGCATCGCTGTCATCGGAGGTGATGAGAGCAGAGAGTTCCTCATCGGAGAGGTCGCCGGAGGTGTACAGCTTTTCGACTATATCCCTCATATCAGCCGCCGAGCCTTATCATCTCGTCGATGCACTTCCTTGCCTGTGTGATGAGCTCATCATCCATGAGTATCTCAAAGGCATCGCCGCCCTTTCCTGCTATACCCAGCAGCGAGCGGTATACATCGGGGAGGGTGGTTATCTTCATATTGTGGCACATTATGTCCTTTGTCACCGGATAGAAGCTCTTCTCAGGACATTCGTACTGGAGATGCTCTGCGATAGAGGTCTCGGTGCCGATAATGAACTCCTTTGCGTCGGACTTCCTTGCAAAGTCCATTATGCCGGAGGTGGAGCCCACGTAGTCTGCAAGAGCAACTACCTTAGGCTGACATTCCGGGTGTACCAGGAAGAGAGCATCAGGATGCTGGGCCTTTGCCTTCTGGACCTCTGCCACAGTTACCTTAGCATGGGTGGGACATCCGCCCTGGAGGAGCTTTATGTCCTTATCGGGGCAGTTTCTTTTTACGAAGTCTCCCAGGTTGCAGTCAGGGATGAATAGTATCTTTTCTGCGTCGAGGGCCTTGACTATTTTAAGCGCACTGGATGATGTTACGCAGACGTCGCAGACAGTTTTGAGCGAGGCAGTAGTATTGATATAGGCAACTACTGTGCGGTCTGGCTCGGCCTGGCGGAGAGCTGATATCATCTCCCTGTCCATCTGCTCGGCCATGGGACAGCCTGCCTCCTTATTGGCGAGGAATACTCTTTTCTGAGGGGAGAGCATCTTTGCTGTCTCAGCCATGAAGTGTACTCCGCAGAAGAGTATGTTCTCGGCATCTGTTTTGGTCGCATCAACACTGAGCTTGTAGCTGTCACCGGTGAAGTCGGCTATCTCCACTATCTCCCTTGCCTGATAGCTGTGTGCAAGGATAGCGGTGTTGGTCTCTTTTTTCAGTTTCAGGACTGCGTCCTGCAATTCACGTAGCTCCATTATTTTCCTCCTGTTCAAAGACTGCTCTCAGCTATTACCTCTACCTCTACAAGCACGTTCTTGGGGAGAGTCTTTACAGCAACACAGCTCCTTGCCGGAAGTCCTGTGAAGTATCTGCCGTATATCTCGTTGAAAGCAGCAAAGTCGTTCATATCAGCCAGGTAGCAGGTAGTTTTTACAGCCTTCTCAAAGGAAGAGCCTGCTGTCAGGAGAATATGTCCCAGGTTCTTCATTACCTGCTCTGTCTGGTCCTCTATAGTTTCAGCTCTTACGGAATTTGTGGCGGGGTCGATAGCTATCTGTCCGCTGGTGTATACCATTCCTCCGGAAACTACTGCCTGTGAATACGGTCCCACTGCTGCGGGAGCCTTTTCTGTGTGTATTTTTATCATGGTATATCTTTCCTTTCTGAATATAGATCAATAAAGATCGGGTGAATTGATTTTATCTTCAAAGTAGCTGAAATCAGCATCGTCGTCATCGTCCTCGGTAACGGGGGTCATGGATATTGCCCCATATGAGTCTGAAACGTTTTCAAATGCGAAGTATATCGAAACGAATATCATAGGGGTATCCTCGCCGTTTATAGTAGCGTGGCTGACCTCGTATTTTACGGCTGCGGGTCCGTCATAGTCCTTGGATGCGCTGATGCCGTTCCTCTTGAACTCCTTCAGATTAAAGCCGCTGCCTTCAACGCTGAGAGTGGCAGTTTCGTCCTTGAGCTCCTCCGGGATGAGCTGGTAGTCTGCACCGTCATAGTGGAGCACTCCCTCGCCGGATATGGTGATAGGGTCACTTTCAAACTTCTCGTTCAGACCGTCGATAGTGAGTTCCTCGAATTCCTGCGGAACATTGGAGCCTATCCTTGTAGTTCCGTTTACTGTGTAAGTTCCGGCCACAAGTCCCAGGATAGTCGAAGCATCATCACTGCTGACGCTGCTTCCGGTATCGGATACTGATGAGCTTGTGTCCTTGGATGAACTGCTGTCCTTGCTTCCGCAGGCTGCAAGGGGAACTGTGAGTGTCAGTGCAGTAAGTGCTGCCAATAATCTTTTCATGTGAGCCCTCCGTATATCATGCGTTATAGTTGAGCACCTTGAATCCCTCAGCGGCAAGAGCCTGCTTTATCATTTCGATGTGCTCATAGTTTCGTGTCTCAAGAACTATCCTCAGGTAGCAGCCGTTGACTGCAGAGCCCTCGTTAGCTCTTTCGTGGTGTATGGATGTGACGTTTCCGCCCATCTGTGCGATTATCCGTGATACGTCCATGAGCTGACCGGGCTTGTCGATGAGCTCTATCATCATAGAGTAGGACCTGCCGGACATGAGGAGGCCACGCTTTATCACACGGGAGAGGATGGTTACGTCGATATTTCCGCCTGAGAGCAGGCAGACAGTCTTTTTGCCCTTTATGGGCACCTTGTTGAACATTGCCGCTGCCACCGATACGGCGCCTGCACCCTCAGTGACCAGCTTCTGCTGTTCCATAAGTGCGAGTATAGCGGCTGATATTTCGTCGTCACTGACGGTCACTATGTCGTCCACGTACTCTGAGATTATCCGGAATGTGTTCTCGCCCGGCTCCTTTACGGCTATGCCGTCAGCGATAGTGGAGACCTGGTCAAGACGCTCGATGTGGTTGTCACGGATGGAGTTGAACATACTCGGCGCTCCGGCGGCCTGTACTCCGTATACCTTTATATTGGGGTCAAGGTTCTTTATGGCATAAGCCACGCCGGAAATGAGTCCGCCTCCTCCAATGGGGACGATGACAGCTTCAAGGTCCGGTATCTGCTCCAGGAGCTCCAGACCGATAGTGCCCTGTCCGGCAATGACGTTCTCGTCGTCGAAGGGGTGGATGAAGGTATAGCCGGATTCGTCACGCTGCCTGAGAGCCTCGGCATAGGCATCGTCATAGACTCCGTCAACAAGGCAGACCTCAGCGCCGTAGCTCTTTGTGGCCTCGACCTTTGAAATGGGAGCACTGTCCGGCAGGCAGATGATCGACTTTATGCCGTTCTTTGCTGCTGCAAGGGCAACTCCCTGAGCGTGGTTGCCTGCTGAACAGGCTATTACTCCGCGTGACTTCTCCTCCTCTGAGAGCTGAGACATCTTGTAATATGCTCCTCTTACCTTGAAGGAGCCTGTTATCTGAAGATTCTCGGTCTTGAGGAATATCTCTGAATCCGGGTTTATCTTTGGTGCGTGTATTACGTCAGTCTCCCTGATGACATTTTTAAGTATATACCTTGCATGGTATATTTTATCAAGAGTAAGCATATTTTTCTCCTTTTAGCCTTTGGCCGAAAGCTCCATATCGCTTCTGAGCTGGTCCACGAACTGCTTTGCAGTCCTGGGGGACCTGCCGTTTCCGGAGGATATGGCGAACTGCTCAGCTTTCAGAGCTATCTCTTCCTCAGGCAGGTCTATGCCATGACTTCTGGCAAGCTCCGCGGCAATGGCGGTATAAGCCTTTTTGTCAGGACGGCTGAAATTTACTCTCAGTCCGAAACGAGCCGAAAGTGAAAGAGTCTCCTGCATAGTATCGTTGCGGTGGATGTCGTCGCCCTCACGGTCCGAGAAGGATTCACGGACAAGGTGGCGGCGGTTGCTGGTGGCATAAATGACCGTATTTCTTGCCCTTGCGGACACTGAGCCTTCCAGAGTTGCCTTCAGTGCACCGAAGCAGTCCTCACCTGAGGTGAAAGAAAGGTCATCTATGAATATTATGAATTTCAGCGGATTTCCGCTTATCTCGTCGATTATTGCAGGGATGTCCCTGAGCTGGTCCTTGGTTATCTCTATGAGCCTGAGTCCCTGGCCGGAGTACTCGTTGACCAGAGCCTTGACTGTGGAGGACTTTCCGGTGCCGGCATCTCCGTAGAGGAGAGCGTTAAGAGCCGGCCTGCCCTCTACAAGAGCAAGGGTATTGTCCATGACAGCCTTCCTCTGTGTCTCATAGCCGTAGAGCTCTGAGAGCTTCTGCTCGTCCGGGTATTTTACCGGGACTATGCTGCCGTCACGGAATATGAACATACTGTTCCCGGCGTATTTTCCGTAGCCGTACTGTCCGATGAGACGGACTCTTTCCATATAGCTCCCGATAATATCTGCCGGAGAGTTCTCCCAGCGTGGGATGTAGCCGTCGTAGTCCATATCCTCTATGAAGTCATCAGGTGTGAGCTCTGAGAGCTCCTGTATGAACTGGAGCTCATGGAGGAGACACTCCTGTACCAGCAGGGGAGGCTTCTTATCCTTTGCGGTCTTGACGATGAAGAAGTTCTCATCTTCAAGGGTTATCCTGAGCAGATGCTCAGTTATATCAACGGTGCCGCTCTCGTAAAGTGCAGAGACGAAGTCTGCGTAGTCTGCGATAAAGTTTGCCTGGTCCTCACAGTCTGAGCCCAGCAGCACCATAAGTCTGCGGAAAGCCTCGTCCTGTGCGAGACCTCTGAATATTACCAGGAGGTCACGTTTTTTGCAAAGAGCGGATATTTTGCTGTTCATTTAAAGCACCTCTGCGATTTTTTCTGTCATTTCAGTGCAGGTCAGAGGAGTTCCCTCTGTACTGCCCATAAGGTCAGCAGTGCGGCAGCCTGCTTCCAGCACCTTGTCTACTGCGTTTTCTATAGCGTCCGCCTCGGCTGAAAGACCGAAGGAATAGCGGAGCATCATTGCGCCTGAGAGTATGGTGGCAATGGGGTTTGCCTTGTTCTGGCCTGCAATATCGGGAGCAGAGCCGTGTATAGGCTCATACATACCCCTTGATGTTTCTCCCAGTGAAGCGGAAGCAAGCATACCTATAGAGCCGGTTATCTGTGAGGCCTCATCGGAGAGGATGTCTCCGAACATATTTGATGTGACGATAACGTCGAACTGTTTGGGGTCACGGACGAGCTGCATTGCGGCATTGTCCACGAACATATCGCTGTATTCCACCTCCGGGTACTCCTCTGCAAGGCTGTGCATGGTCTTTCTCCAGAGCCGTGAGGATTCCAGGACGTTTGCCTTGTCGATGCTGCATACACGCTTGCTGCGCTTCATGGCGGTATCGAAGGCCACACGGCCTATGCGCTCTATCTCAGTTACGCTGTAGGCCTCTGTGTCGAAGGCCTCCTGACCGTATTTACCCTCACGGTATCCACGGTCTCCGAAGTAGATGCCGCCTGTGAGCTCCCGGACTATCATGATGTCAAAGCCCTTGCCGACTATCTCGTCCTTCAGGGGAGATGCGGCTCTCAGAGCCGGATATAGCTTTGCGGGGCGGAGGTTAGTGAAGAGCCCCAGTGCTGAGCGTATGCCCAGAAGTGCCTTTTCCGGACGGTTGCTGCCGGGCTGGTCATCCCACTTGGGACCACCTACTGCTCCGAGAAGAACACTGTCGCTGGCGAGGCAGCCGTCAATGGTCTCCTGAGGGAGGGGGATGCCGGTCTCGTCAATGGCACATCCTCCGATGAGGTAGGGGGTGAAGCTGAATTTATGTCCGAACTTAGCTGCTGTCTTTTCGAGGATGACTACAGCACTGTCCACTATCTCAGGACCTATGCCGTCACCTCTCAGTAAGGCTATATTGAATTCCATAAAAGCACCTCTTTACTTTATAATGCCTCTGGCTATTGACTCCATAAGTCCGCCGTTTTCGATTATTTTCTGCACGAACTCCGGGAAGGGAGCGGTCCTGAACTCCTGACCTGTTGTGAGGTCACGGATGATGCCGTTATCCAGGTCTGCTTCGACCTTATCACCCTCGGCAATGGCCTCGGCTGCTTCGGGACACTCCACGATAGCCAGACCGATATTTATGGAGTTGCGGTAGAAAATACGGGCAAAGCTCTTGGCTATGACCAGTGAGACTCCGCTTGCCTTTATGGCTATGGGAGCGTGTTCACGGGATGAGCCGCAGCCGAAATTCCAGCCGGCAGCGATAATGTCTCCCTGCTGTACACGGCTGACGAAGGTCTTGTCGATATCCTCCATACAGTGAGATGCCAGCTCTGCGTGGTCACTGGTGTTGAGATATCTTGCCGGGATGATAACGTCAGTATCGATGTTGTCGCCGTATTTGATGATATTTCCGGTGTATTTCATTTCTCCATTACCTCCCACGGACTTGTTATCCTGCCTGTCAGAGCGCTTGCTGCCGCTGTGGCAGGGCTTGCAAGATATACTTCTGATTCAACATGACCCATACGTCCAACGAAGTTGCGGTTGGTGGTGGTGACAGCTCTTTCTCCTGCGGCAAGTATTCCCATATGTCCTCCGAGACATGGGCCGCAGGTGGGA
>Ga0256871_1001455_pt1 | contig 11531 bp, 9 predicted proteins | sample RumenRJG_07RNA_FD_185439 | JGI IMG/M metagenome (GOLD analysis project Ga0256871, IMG submission 185439) | Metatranscriptome of bovine rumen microbial communities from Lethbridge, Alberta, Canada - Rumen RJG_07 (Metagenome Metatranscriptome) | ecosystem: Host-associated > Mammals > Digestive...
CTTTGAGCGGAAATCCTGTCTGCTTACAGCATTACATGCTTCTGCATTATTTGCTCCTATACTCGTACCGGAACGGAGCAATTGGTTGCACAGAGTCGCTATTGCCTGTAGATGTACAGGAATGCGACATGTCTGATGTCTGACGTAGGATGTCTGAGTTTTTCCGCGTTTGTCAGCCTTCTGACTTCCGCCATCATACCTCTTGCTGGCAGCTTCCTTCAGTAAGTAGTCATTCAATTTTATGACTCTGTCACCAAAAGCCAAACATTTAGCTTGAACCGCTTCGCTAATCTCACTCATGTTGTTTTTATTGTAAAAGGAGGGAAGGGTCACCCATTATTGAACCTTTTTCTTTATGAGAGAAGGTGAACACCTACCCTCCCTATGGTTGGGGCTGTCAGGCTGTGCGGAAGACCTTTCTGCCCCATCACGGTTCCGGCTGCGCGTTAGGCCGGAAGCCGTTAAAATTCAGTATCATTTTATATTCCCATCTTCTATTTCTTAACCACACTCCCATCAAGGAACCTGAATTCAAAGTCCTTGTATTCTTCCCAAAACTCTGGACTAAGTTTGGCAATCATTTCCTCTCGGGTTCGTTTTCCTGGCAAGACGATGAGATTGTCAATCTTCATGGCTGTCACCAGAACAGTCCACCCTTCAAACACTCCTTTGTAATAATCTGGCATGGTATCTCTGAGCTTCTCAATCTCCATTTTGTCTTTTGGCGTCAGCTCACGTGGAGCTATGTATGCCAGCAACATCATGCCCTTCTTGTCTTGCATTCGGTCATAACCAAAATCCAAAAACTGAAAATCGCTCCTTTTCTTGTCAAAGATATTGATGTAAGTTTCTGGCTTGCGCCCCAGATGCGATTCCGTTGTATATAATCCGTGAACAGGATGTATCGTCCTCGCATCTTGATCGAACAGTGCAGTATAGGCATTGGCGTAGGCTGTTACACGAAAGGCCCGTGTGCCTTTTATCTCCAAGTTGATTCCTTCGTACCGCGTCAACGCATTAGTCAGTCGTTCGGGTACCAGTGGATAGAGACTGGATATAAGATCGTATTCCTTGAAACATTCACAATCATTGGGTGCCGGCACCAGATACAACATGCTATGAAAAAAACCTTCATTTTCTGGTAACTTACTGCCTCCTGCGGTATGTATTTTCACATTATAGTCGCTATCAACAACAATCTCATCAGCAGCAAACAACTTAGCAATTACCATCTTGGAGGTAAGCAGATCAAATCGATGATAGTCATATGCAGGTATCTCCAATGCTTCTGACTTCATAAAGTCGGATATAGTCATATCCTGTTTCATCAGCGATACTATACCAGGCCACTTGAACTCACCTAGTTGCGAACCTGACAGATAGTTTACAAACAAAACCTCGGCCATCTGCATTCTGTCAAAAACATACTTCCAGATGAGGTTGACAAGTGTAGTTTCGGATGCTAGGTTATACTTCTCTATGTGCTGCTGTGCAATAATTACAAGTTCTTGTATGGCCTTGAAGGCTATCCGTTTGTATATCTCCTCATCTCCCTTGTGGTAATGGATAATACTATGCCTATCTACTGACAGTTGCGGCTTGTAGCTGCCTGTATAGTTAATATTGCCGTTATGCGTCAGGAAACTGTAATAGAACTCATCTATACGTGACTGTCGATCGTCAACGCTAATACCGTCAACTGTTATGGTTGAGCCCGTAACCTTCAACAAGCGAAAAAGATGTGACTCATCGTCAAGAGCAGGCATACCGGGAAGAGGTAAAGCCACGAGCGTGTTGTACTCTATGCCACACTCTTCTGCTTGTATGTGATAGTGCTGCAAGTGATCTTGGATATCGATGAGAGAATCACCATCCGCTGTAAACATTTGGCGAAATATCAGTGTATTGATAAACTCCCTATCGTCATTCGAGATACCTAAATCTCCTATCTTTAGAGCAAAGGGCTTGTCATAGATGGGAAGCTCAGCACCATCATCACACCTGCATACAACAACAATATTCTCCGGCTTCTTAACAATAAAGTTATTGACTATGTGATAAATGTGGTCCTTCCATTGGTCATAGAGTGTGTTGTAACTCTCAAATTCGTAGGGGAGCACATTTACACGCTCGTACTGCAATACCAGCCCCAGTTTATCTATATGAACGTTATTAATCTTGCTGGCATAGTCGGGCTTCAGCAGTAGATTGACAACGGTTCCGGACAACTGAATGCGTTCTTTCTCCGCCTCACTTGGTGTGCGGTAGTAGAAGTATTCCTGCGGGCCATCTATGCAACAGGCAAGAACTTCATGCGCTTCAGCGGTCTTAGTGAGTATCTCTATCCGATCGGCAATCATGAAGCATGAGAGAATTCCTATTCCGAATTGGGATGTAGGAACGAAGTCAGTATTCCATGTGGCTTGCTCACGGTAGAAATCGGAGGACTTATAGTAAGAGTTGCCTATCTTGAGGAGGTAGTTTTCAATCACTGACTCGGTCATACCCACACCATTGTCGCTGCAATAGAGATAAGTATTGACATCGTCATGCTCCAGTCCGAACTCTATCTTACCGTGGTAGTCGCGACCATGGGCTTGTTCCTTGTGCTGCATGCACTTACAGGTATCCATGGCGTTCTGGTAAAGCTCGCGCAGACTGGCATAAGGGTCTTTATATAGGCCTTCGTTCATCAACAGACGAATAATCTTGTTCTGCTGAAGTGTGAATTGCTTGCCCCGGACGGGGCGGAACTTAGTTTCGTCATAATTGACACCAGTCCTATCCACATCGTTGACAGACAATCTGTATTTTCCACCCCACGACCGCTGAATATCGCAGAAATGATTGATCTCCTGGTCTATCCAGTCAATATATCCTTGCAACTTGTAATACTTATCCGGCGTGTCGCAGTAGGCATAGTACTTAATGGTATTATCTACAATCTCGTAGGTCACCGATGCAGCCTTTACGGCCCACTCACGATAGCTTATATCTGACTTGAACACCTTTGCATTGCGAATAATCAGCGGTGCTCTGTCAAAACTATAATGGCAGATATCGCCCATCCTGAGCATCATGGCCACAAACTGTAAATTGGCCTGCTCGTTGGGGCAATAGCTGGTGGCAGGACTCAGTTTTTCCTTGACATAAGGCAGGTCTTCGCCATGTGACTGGCAGATTACTGCCAGGTCGTGCGCCAACTTCTCTACCCATGCTTCGCCTATGATACTATTGAACAATGGTGTTGCGTTAACGATATAACGAGCAGCGGTCTGCGGATGTCGTCTCCTGATATAATCTATCCTAATGCCTTGATTCAATTCTTTGAAGGCTGCCATTGTTTTGCAAGCTTTCAATTCTGCGGCATATCCATTACGGAAGATCTGATAGTCAACCAACAGACCGGAGAGTGCCTCGATCAGCTCTTTCTCGTTGTTCTCGGAGAACAGCCAGTTTTGAACATCACCATCATACTTACCGTATATAATTGCCTTATTCTTCTCAATATATTTCTTGGCGGTCGAGAAACTGAACGGTGGTCTCCCGTCGTTGCGGAAGGATTCCTCGCAATCGGTGTGCTCGTCAGTCCCTTCAGTCAACTGCATCAACCGCAATTCCCACTCGGCAGGTGCCATACCGCAATCGTGAAGATAAGCGGCTGCAATAAGCAGGAATAGTTCCACATCTGAAAGCGACGCAACCCTCTCCTTACCAATCAAGCAAGCCATATTCGCAAGAACCATAGCCAGATGCTTCTCGTCATGCAAATCGAACTCCGGCATCACCTGAGCCACCCGCTTCTGGTGATCCACCGCCACTTCAACGACCTTCCCAGCAAGTACGCATAGTCTGGAAGCCAAGTTCTTACCATCAGCCCCATCCTTCCGATGCTCCAACTCCGCTATGATTTTATTATTCATCATCCAGGAATGATTCGTTTATTGTTTAAGCATTCTATGTTTATAAAGCCACTCTGCCCTACTGTTCCCCACAGAGCCCTATTCCTTGTTAATCAAGCCTGCAATACCAAAAGCCAACAACCCAAGAGCACCTATCCCGGCAAGGCATGTGTACTTAATCATCTTGTCTCTATTCTGGACCAATTCACATGCATTCACCTGAGCAGGACAATCCTTTTGTAACTCCTTGCCATAAGTATACAGATACCTATACCGAGCCATCTGCCCGATATTAAGAAATGTCTTCAGACCCAACTTCGTCAACTCCGCAACCTCATTTGTCCTTGTCCTATCCATCATATCTGTATTATTCTTATTACACTAATCAAATAACTTTCTCGCTTCTTCCTCACTCTGAGTAAGGTTCAGCAGTATATCATGCTTGGTAAGTTTGGTCTTGCCATTGCACAAATCCTTACGAATCTCACGTCTTCAAACTCTCTGAATATGTTTTACCTGAGGATTGAGAACTATTCATTGTTACACAATATGTTCCAGTTGTAACTTGAATGTTGGGACTATATCCTGTCTTGGATGTGTCCTGCTTTTGGTCTAAATAATTATTATTCATGCTTCCAACCCTCAAATATTCTATTATCTTGTAATTGATTCTGAACTGGCATCGGCCCCATTGGTCCCATTCCACCTACTTTCGTTATTGACAGATCGCCTTCGCTAACATATACGTCAGTTCCGTTATATAGCGACTCTATCAGTCCTCTTCTAAATGTATAGTGATAAGGATTCTGCTGATTCAACAAAATGTTGGGGTTATATGGGTTTTCAAATTCCAACTCCTTACTTATATCATCGTAAACAGCCTTGATTACCTTATAGAAATCCATTGTTGGCTTTTCTACATGCAGGCCAAGATGCTCAACGGCCTCTCCTCTATGAATTGAATAATCATGGCTACCAGACTCACTGCACAAGAACTTGATGATTTCGTCTTCCTGCTCGGGACTCAATTTGTGCCATTTCATCAGCTTTCTTGCAAGCATTTGAATCTGAGAACGTGTGCGATAGACCTGCCCTAGTGTCATCGGGTGTATCTTATCAGAAAGACTCAATAGTAAATCCTTCATACAACTCTGGTCATTAATACCAAAGTTCGTTTTAGCCATCTCGATATATGCATTAACATATTCAACGCTGACAGGCAGTTTGGCATTGGGATCATTTATCCCAGGTATCATCGGATTGAATGGTCCATTAACACTTGGGTCAATTGGTCCCAATGTTGCCTGTTTAGTCATGACAATGTTGTCAGAGCCAAGGCAAATCAACGTACCTGAGCTAAAACAATTTGCTGGAATGATGACCTCAAATTCTTTACAGAAACTGCGAACCAGATTCACCAAGCTCCATGCAGCCAATGTATTACCGCCATTTGTATATAAGTATAGGGTTATCTTCTGTGTATCTCCCAACTTATCCAAATGTTCTGTAAACTTGGGCAATATATCGTTAGCAATCTGAGTCTCAAGGCCTCCCCTTGTACTTGTGATATACACAAGCAATTTGGATTGCCTCTCCGCCTCAATCTGCTTATACAAATCTATTCGGTCTGTAAACATAATAAATCAAATCGTTAAAGAATCTCTTCTAACTTTATAGAGCATGATGCATCCTCGTATTTATCTCCAAAAACAAGACTTACCTTAAACTCGTGATTTCTAATGTCATCAGAAAATGCGTCTGACGGTATAAACCAAGCACAGTTTGCAAATTTTGCAGTTATCTGCTGTTCAGTCACCATACGATATTTAAACCTAGCATCTTTCTTACCAAGATTCTTTTCCCATAACAGATTGTGAAGGCATTTGGTCTTGGCATCTTCTGTTTTAAATGGATGACATGCTATTACGCCACGAATTTGGAATTCTGATATGTCATAACCATTACATATATTCAGTGAGGATGCCAGTTTGAGGAAACTCCGAATCTCCTGCTGGAAAGCCTCTGAAATCTTGTCTGTATCAAGATTTGACTTTAATTCTATCAACAAAACGTAAGGCTGACCTTGGTGATTGATGAGTGCTATACCATCACAGTTCACATTGCCAAGGACTGGTGATTTCTCGTTATATAGGTCTTTGTAGAAATCTTTGTTTATCGAATAGAAGAACTCTCCAGGAGACTCGATGTTGAACTGGGTAAATGTAGATTGCGCCTCTGTTTCAATAATAGTCATACTATCACTGCTTCTAGTCACTGCGTCTCCGGCTGGGATTGAAAAGATCTTTCCGAAAGATTCAACTATTTGTTCCATCTATATAGTCTGTTAATTTCTGGTCAATAGATAGACTATTCTCAATTGCCTTGTGGAATGAAGAGAAGGGTACTCCGTCTTCCAAACTCTGTTTCACAATTCTGGAAGTTCCTTCTGAATCACGCTCCAACAGGTAGGCTCCCAAACGATGGTAATCGAAAGCGAATGTGGGGAAGATGCCTATCTCAGCACAAACCTTTTCGTACTCTTTCTCATTGTCCAAATGCTCCTGGATTTTCTTCAACTTTATCAGTTCGTTCATTCGGCGAAGCAGATAATCGCTATGTGTTGTCACCTGCATATAAGCACCAAAAGTGTTCATTAATGAAAGGGCATCTGCCATGGCTCTTTGTTTGGCTGGATGAAGGTGCGCTTCGGGTTCCTCAAACAATACCACCATATCATCTAAATCTGTGCGCTCTGCTATCATTGACAAGATGGCTAACTCGCGTATGGATGAAGCCGCCGCTGACAATGGAATACGTTCCTGGTGGTGGTCGTAGATAAATTTCTCTCCATCATATAGCACTTCACCTTCCATGACTTCTTCCATCAGAGCCAAAAATTCTTGATTTCTCTCAATAGGCTGATGAGGAACACGCTTTAGCCACGTAATACATTTGTCGAACGATGAATAAAGCCCTGTGACAGGAGTCACATCTTCAGTAAGAACAGGACCACGAGACGGTGGCAGAACGAATGTTCGCAAATCAAACGATCTTTCCTCCAATATATGCTGAATCATGTACAGACGCAATAGAAATGACAGCGGGGACTCTTCATTGACACCCCGCTCACCAACGCGAACTAATAAGCCGGGGACACTGATAGAATTAAGATCCTCTTTCTTCTCATTTATTTCTCTTACTCCCTTTCTATAGCTGAAAGGTATCTCATCTGGAAGACTGTCTTCTAAAGACACCTTCAATTCGGCCTCAAAAGAGGTGTTGCCTAACATGTGCCTAAGATAGTCTATGGCATCTGCAGCAAGCCACTCTTCCAATACAGACTTCTTGAGGACAAAAAAAGTGCCGCTTTCTTCAAATGTTGAACTTATCTCGTCATAATCCAGTTTTTGCTTCTCAAAAAAAGCGGATAGGCGTTTCCGACTTGCCATTACCTCAAAGAAATAGTGACAAAGAATAGCCAAATAGCTCTTTCCAAGACCTGATTCACCAGAGAATATCATCATTGGCAGAATCTCTATCTCCGATGAGCGGATTGGTCCTAATTTTCGAATTATAAGTTTAATACTCTTCATAATGATAATAAACAGTCTTTATATTCTTGATTCTTCATTCATATTATTTTAATGAAAATATCGCTCATATCCGCTTGCATCAATATTCGCTTTGCTCCCCAAATGCTTTTCGCGAGTCAAGCGGTCTTTTAGGTAAGCTTTCAACCCAGGATAAGGAGCATCTGAAATCTCAGTTTCTCTGTAAACCAGATCTGGCTCCGTTATACGGTTATCAATATGCAATATGCCTAATTCCTGCTTATAATCCGGATACAACACCCTGATTCGGGTAAGGATGAGATTACAAAGTCTTGCCAGTTCAAAAAGCATATCGGAGACCAGCATCACATGTTCATTGTAAGCAGCTAAATCCTCTTCGTAATTTGGATTGGGATTGTATCTCTTGTAAAAGCGTTCTACAATATAAATGTCATTATCAAACTTTTCAGCATGCTGCGAAAACACATTATCAAAATCGCTAACCAACAATCCAAGATTGCGCATCAACGTGTCCCATGAGGCATACTCTTTGTGTTTCGGGCGACTCAAGATATAGTTAGGAACCTTATTGAGGTTCTCATAAATATAGCCTTTTAGATATGTATTGCCTCCTATAGCGCATGGATATGCCCATTGCTGAAAGTTATCTATGTCTAGTAACTTGAATATTTGTTCAAATGCAGGTAAATATATGGTCTCAAACAAATCAACGTCTGTTTTTGCAACAGGCTCGTAGGCCAATGCAGAGACTTCGTTTACAAAGCGCTTCCTGGCATTTGCCCACTTGTTTTCATCAATTGCTCCTTTACCAAAGAATTCCAACAGGTCATTCTTGAAATCGTTCAAATGTGCCTCCAGCATGTCTGGGTCATCATTCGGGTCAATAAATATCTTCTCCTTATTGATAACGCCTCGCATATGCTCGGTTTTGCAATCTGTCGTCAGGAATGAACTAAATTGGCTTCCCATTACCCAAGCAGCACCCATCTCATTCAGGCATACTGCACTTTGATAATACCGTGGGGAATGGATAATAATCATGAATACCTCATAATTATCGAACTGAGCTTTCAGCTCGTCCATGATATCGCGCGATTGCTTGATCCCATATCCCTGCACAGAACTGCAGAATATCTTATCACCATCCGCCCCAATAATGAAGTTAATCAAATTCACCAATGCATCAGCATAAGCCTTATCCTCCTTCTTATGACTAATGAACACCTTCGGTGCTTTAACCTTCTTCTCTTGTTTTAATCCTTCCTCCACAAATCCAGCTTCATGGGAATGAATATCCAAACGCTGTAGAAAAGATTCTATAAGAGACAATCCTTTATTGACATTCTTCTCGAGTTGATTTAATATCGGTTTTCTCTTAGAAACATAAGTTACAACATAAGTATCCCATTCGTAAACATATTGGTCATCTCTATCAAATTGGGCCACTAATAATTCGAGGACATAAGATTTCCACGAGGAAAACTTATTTGTAAAGTCATCAAGTTCATTTTCTGGAACATAGAACAAATCTTCTCCACCGAACATAGCCACGCCATCACCAAAGTCATTTTGACCTTCGTGCATGTTTGAAATAAGAGAAAGAAGATCCATCCCTTTTTCTCTCTGCATGTTCAATAGTTTAGAAAATTGTTTCTTATCCATAAAACCCTATAATCACTCGGGCTTTCGCCCTCGGCGGCTACGCCGCTCAATTGTCACGTTTCTTTACTAGCATTTCATGCTTCTTGTACCATTCAACCACCATTGACCTATCGGTCGAGCCTGCTTTCGCTCGGCCATGTAAAAACTTTTTTCCATGTCACTCGCTTACTCGCAGTCTTCATGCTCCATTCATGGTGTATTCATGGTGTCTGGTTACTGAGCTGTAACGAAGTACAATTACATTTTGTCAAAATTTCGCCATTTCTTCTCGGCCTTCGGCCTCCGCGGTTTTTGGCTCGCTCGGCTCGCCGGCTACCGCCGGAATTTATGGTGAGCTTCGGCAAGCTCAGCTACGAGCCATCCCTTCGACAAGCTCAGGGTAAACTATCCTTTGCTTTTTGACAATTCTTCCCTCGACTTAGCTCGGGATAAATCTTTTAGTTTATTTATATCGCCTCGAATGAGTGCTTCTTTCTTTGCTCTACTCCATCCATGAAGCTGCTGTTCTCTCATTCGAGCCCTATGATCGTCTTCGTATTCTTCAGTGTAAACCAGCATTACCGGTTGGTGAGCCTTTGTAAACTTAGCTCCTCGGTATAAAGCCTCATCAGCTAACTGGTGCTCGTCAATTCGTCTTATCAAATTGTTGGTACTACCCACGTAGTACTGTCCATTTGCACACTGAAGAATATATACCGTAGTCATACTTCGACAAGCTCAGCATAAATTTATCGACAAGCTCAGCATAAATTTATCGACAAGCTCAGCATAAATTTATCGACAAGCTCAGCATAAATTTATCGGTAAGTTCAATATAAAATGTATCAATCAAACGGCCCCATTTATGGTGAGCTTCGTCGAGCCATCTCCGAAGGGTGAAAGGTTTTTTAACACCTTCCCTCGACTTTGCTCGGGATACCCTTCGACTAGCTCAGGGTAAAAATTCTACATACCTTCGCGTACTCTTCCCTCACAGCCGCCAGAGTCATCTCACGAGCTTCCTCGATGCTCATGGTCTCTGTATCTTCCTCAACCAATTCGCGGAGTCGCGCATCAATCAGCTCCTGCGCCCACTCGCTGATGGCCGCAGTGCTCGAGAGCTCAGGGTTGTAGCCTCGAAGCACATCTTCATCCACTTTTACACTGACTGTACACATATCTTATTGTTTTTTACTTATCTTGGATTTGATTGTAGGCGGAGAAAAACAGCGTGGAGGAAGCGAAGGTTCTTGATTTAATTAATTTGTGTTGTTAGAAGGCGTTAGAACTGCCCGTTGTACTCGGTGAGCCAATCGGTACTGATCTGGAAGCCACCATCCACACCCGAGTTGGTGTACATGGCTCCGGTGAGCTTGGTCACGCGGTTGCGCTTGAACGGGACGTTGTTGACCGTCTTGCTGAAGAGCGTGTTGCCCTGGGCATCGAGGGTCTCGATCGTCACGTCCATGGTTTGCTCGTCGGAGTTGAGGAATAACACGGTGCTTGAGGTCGAGGTTGAACCAACCGTAGCACTGTTTCCCACGGTATTGGCAAAACCAGTGGTGGTGATGGCCAGACCTGTGGTGGGGTTGAAGTCGATACCTCCAGCGGAGAGGGTCATGCGGACATTGGTCACGTCGGCAGTCTTTCCATCGGTGGATTTCACCGTCAGCATCGATACAATCCGACTGAGTATGGCGCTGATATCCACATCGTTCGTGTTACTGATGGTCACCGTCTGCGTGGTGGCGAAGGTCTCTCTGGCACGAAGGCTATAAGAGGCCTCGGTAGGGCTGGTGAGCGTCAGGATGCTGTTCTCGTTGGTGTAGTAGGCCAACACAACCATGGTGTAGCTGCCCATGGGGAGCGAGCACTCGAATTCACCGAAGGTGGTGAAGGTGGTGTTGTCGGACTTCAGTTGGGTGGTCTTAACCACCTCGGTGCCAGCAGCATTGTAAAAGGCCAGCGTCATGGCATTGACACCATCATAATCAGCAGGGTCCTCCGTGGTTTTAGTCCCGCCAGGAAAATCTTCCTGCGACACAGCGAAGTCGCTGACATGGACTTTCACCGTTGCTACTTGTGCGCTATTAGTTGGTTCCTTTTCCTTGCTGCAACCAGCGAAAAGGATGCATGTAGTTGCAAGTGAGATAACTAAGGTTCTAAGGATTTTCATAATGTTATTTTTTGTGTGAAGCTTAGAACCTTCAGCCTGCAATCCACGCCGTTTTCGGTATGGTTTTCTTATTTTATGTAGTAGCCTCCGGTCTTTTTGCTGCCCTGGTGCTCGATGAGGTTTTTATCTATTAGGGCGGAGACATGGCGCTCGATGGACTTCTGTGGGATGCCGGTGGAGGCGGAAATCTGCGGGACGGAGTAGCCGGGGTGGGCGGTGATGCAGGCGAGGACGACGCGC
>Ga0256871_1001460_pt1 | contig 11523 bp, 12 predicted proteins | sample RumenRJG_07RNA_FD_185439 | JGI IMG/M metagenome (GOLD analysis project Ga0256871, IMG submission 185439) | Metatranscriptome of bovine rumen microbial communities from Lethbridge, Alberta, Canada - Rumen RJG_07 (Metagenome Metatranscriptome) | ecosystem: Host-associated > Mammals > Digestive...
AAAAGAATACTTTTTTTTAATGAGAAGAAAGAATACATAAGGGTTGTAAAGTAATCTATATAAAAAGAACAAAAAACAGTTGTCATAGAATAATTTCATATCAATATAACGATTTAAATAATAAACGAAATCTTTTTTTGTATTAACATCCCCTAATCGAGAAATTGAACGACTGACTTTATGCTTAAGACAAGAATCTACAATGCAAAGCATTTTTATTTTATTTTTTTTATTTCTCAAACACATTTCAAAATCTTCTTCACCAAAGAAGAACAACTCTGAAAGGAGCCCATATTGCTTAAAATAACTTTGACGAAAAAATGAAGCACAATTAGTTATAAACGATATTTGAAAATTATATGAAAAACACTTATCAACACAATCATCAGCAAAATAATATTTCCGGAATCCCAGAAAAGAAATTTTCCCACCACAATTCCAAATAATATTTGGTTCAGATTCATAAACAATCTTTGGTGTTACAATCATTATATCATCTCTTGAAGACATCTCCTTTACAAGTAGTTCGAGTGTATCATGTTCCAAAATTGTATCATTATTCAATAACCAAATATATTCACAATTATCGTCAATAGCTTTTCTTATCCCAATATTTGACCCTTTAGAAAATCCATTATTAATATTTTCCAGTATCAATGTAACCTTATCAGAATAATTACATTCACATATAAAGTCAGACAATAAAGTTTGAGAATTATCAGTAGAATTATTATCTATCAAGTAAATATGAAAATCTTTATAAGAAGATTGAAACAATGATTTCAAACACTCCTTCGTATCCTCATAACCATTCCAATTAAGAATTACTATTCCGACCATACACTATTTCCTAAGACAAGATTTTTCTTGTATAAAATTATATAATTTTTCGCAGCTATTTCCATCATTATATCTATCAAATAGATCTATCTTTTTTTCTGAAATTTTGAAATATTTTTCTTTCTTTATGATATCAATTATATCATCCCAGTTTTTTGCAATAACCCCCTCCATTTCATCAAAATATGAAAAATAATGACCTCTTGCTGTTGATAGATATTCTTCATAATCAAAAGGTGCCAAAATTACAGGCTTTTTAGTTATGATGAAATCAAAATATACACTAGAATAATCTGTCATCATAATATCAACTTGGCCCAAGAAATTATATAATTCATCTAAATCATCATTTTTTATTGTTATAAAACGTTGCATTTTTTCTTTTTTAGAAATGATATTCTCATCATAAAAATGTGGTTTGTATAGAAAAACACATTTTTTTTCTTCTAGGACTGCCAAGAACTCATCCATATTGAAACCATAATCGCTAGAAAAAGGATTAAATACTTTTCCAGACCAAGAACTAGTTCTAAAGGTCGGCATATACAATAGAATCCTGCTATCAGGATATGTTTCTCTTATTCTAGATAAAAGAGGCTCTTCTTTATTATAAAATAGGGCATCGCACCGAGGTAATCCACACTTAATGAATCTACTCTCAGGCAAAAGAAAAGCAGACATAAGAAATGTTGTAAAGAAGTCTGAACAAGTAACGGAATAAGTATTGTCATAATATAATGCATCTTTCCAAGGAAAAAAATATTTTTTAATTTTTTTATCCATCATATTTGCAATACCAATAATTTTCTTTTCTCCACGTCTAGAAAAATCATCATCATTACAAATCTTTTTTAATGGCATTCCATGCCACAAAGAATAAATTTCAACTCCTCGACAAAATAAAAAAGAAAACTCATCACCAATTGTAAGAAATATCTTAGATGCTCTTAATGAAAGTTTTATTCTCTCCAATGAATTAGCATGAACAGCTTTTATCCCTTGCTTATTTAATTGTTGAATTATCTTTTTATCTTTTAAAACCCAGACACAATTTATATCTTTATGATTCTTCATTAAATATTCTGAAAAGACCCTAGAATTATCTGAATATCTTTTTCCAAACCAAGAAGAAAACAACCATAATTTTTCATCACGTTTTGAAAAACCACTAAAAAACCAAAAAGGTGTAGATAGAAAAGAGATTATTAACATCAGAATTCTTTTTATAGATTTTTCAATATACATAAAAAGTTTCATTTTTAAAATATTCCTATTTATTATTTGCGTTGAGATCATGTTTTATTTGTGTAGTACTTATCTCAGGTGTTCTTTCTAAATAAACCACGTTACATTGATCTTTTAAAAAATCAAATTTTCCTGACCAGTCATTTCCCATAACAAAAGTATCGATATGATATTCATGTATATCATTCTTCTTCTGTTCCCAATTCTCTTCAGGAATCACCAAGTCAACATAACGAATAGCCTCTAAAAGTTGTTTTCGTTTCTCATATGAAAAATAACATTTTTTATGTTTCTCATTCCAATTGAATTCATCTGTTGAAAGAGCGACAATCAAATAATCGCCAAGAGCTTTAGCCCTTTTTAGCAAATTAATATGACCATAATGAAGTAAATCAAAAGTTCCGTACGTAATTACTCTTTTCATCTTATTTATCCTCCTAAGAAAAATACTAATTATTTAATACTAATTATTTTTCGAACAATATGAAAAAAATCATATTTTAAAATACAAACTTTTATTTTCTGAATAAATGACAAAGTATGAATTTCGTCCGAGAAAAGCTTCATCAATTTTTTTATATCACTAATATCCCGAACACCTTCTGTTCCATACACAATCCAAGAGTAAATATAATCACTTTGTTTTTCTTTGAAAATTTGATGATATTCTTTATTTGAATATTCATCCAAACCTTTTAGTAGATTTATTTCAGATTTCCATGTAGGTATAAATTTTTTATAATTCTCACGAAGTTGTTGTGTCCATGAAGTCCCCATTTGATAACGATATACAGCCATTTTTGACGAAAAATATCGAACACATCCATTCAATGTAGCCCAAATTTGTAATGGATAATCTCCTATAAGACATTTCTTACAACAATCTGGATAATTATCATTAATTAATTTCTTTAAATATACTATTGTGCATGTTTGAACAAACAACCCACCACCGAGAACCATTTCTTGTAAAGAAATATCAGAATCACATTTATATCGTCCCCAATCTAACTCACCACAATCAGTTTTTATAATAGCATCTGAAACTGTCATTACATACTTTGGATTATCTTCCAAAAAAGTTATTTGTACTTGAAGTTTATTTTTATCAATCCAATAATCATCCCCTTCACAAATGGCTACATATTTTCCATTACATGCAGAATTTACAACACTAAGCAGTGAGCCATCATTTTTTGACCATTGGTTTTCTGATTCATAAATAGGTTTAATAATTTTAGGAAAGTTTCTTTCATATTTTCGAATAATATCGGCTGTATGATCTTTTGACGCATCATCATGAACAATTACCTCAAAAGGAAAACTCGTTTCTTGCATTAATATTCCATCTAAAGCTTGTTCCAAATATGATTCATGATTATATGTAATGCACTGAACAGAAACTAAAGGTTCTTTGAGATTGTTTATATTCCACTTGCACATTATTTCTTCTTGACTTCGATCAATCATTAATTTTTCCTATAAATAATATTCTATAAATGTAATATACACCCGCTCCAGCTTAACCCTACACCAAAACCTGCAAGCATAACATTATGTTTTCCCTTTAACGAACAGTCTTTAATTGCGTTTGTCAGAGCAATTGGTACGGTATTACTTACAGTATTACCAATATTTTCAATATAATAATAGAAACGGTCTTTTTCGATTTTTAATTTTTTCCGAAGAAACTCAAGCATATAGGCATTTGCCTGATGAAAAATAAATAAATCAACATTTTCCATTGATAAATTTGATCTTTCAAGCAATGTTTGTGTCATTTTCGGAACTTGCTTTAAAGTGAAACTGAAAATACTTCCTCCATCCATATAAAGATGATCGCTTGAAATGATATGTTCATTTTCATCTTTAGCAACTTCATTCAACTTTACAGGAAACCTTGCGCCACCAGTCTTTACAATAAGCTCATCAGCTCCACTTCCGTCAGTCCCAAATACAAACTCACCTATTTCTGCGAAACCGTCCGTTGAAACAATAGTCGCGCTTGCAGCATCTCCAAAAATACTTATATTACCCTTATCATCAGGATGTAAATATTTTGAATAAGTTTCTGACGTAACCAATAGAACATTTTTAGCCATACAACCAAGTACAAGCCCCTTTGCAAGAGCTAAACCATATTCATAACCTGAACATCCAAGATTAAAATCCAACGCACCAATATTTATAGGAAGACCTAAACGATTTTGTAAAATACAAGCACTTGTTGGTAATTTGTAATCAGGACTTTGTGTACAAAAAAGAATAAAATCAATTGTAGGTTTTAGAGTTTCATCAGAAGCAAAAAGTTTTTCACATGCTTTTTGAGCCATATCAAGTGCAGTCTCATCACTACCAGCAATATGGCGTTCTTGTATTCCAACTTTTTCATAGATTTTTTCTGGAGTCCATTCAGAAAACCTTTCTGAAATGTCTTTATTTGTAATTACCTTTTCGGGTAAATAATAATCTATGGCTTTGATAAATGCTTCCATATTTAGTCTAGCCTTTGATTGCTTTTACTTTATTAAACAAATCTTCTACGGTATTGCTATCACGAATATCAGTTCCCTTTACTTGAACGTCATATTCAGCATCAATCATTGCAATAACAGAAAGGGCAACCATGCTTGACCATTCATCTAATTTCTTAAAAAGAGTGTCAGCTTTGATTTCGCTTGAGTCAGTTTCATCAAACTGATCGGCAAAATTTGAGATAAATACATCTAAATTCATAATTATTTTTCTCCATTTATTATTTATAATTTAATCAACTTTCAAATAATTCAATCTTCAAGTTGTAAATATGAACTTTTACAAAAAAAATACTAAGTTTATAGTTTTTAGAAACTCGTAGTATTACATTTTGTTTGAAATCCCACCATCAATTACAAGATTTGTTCCTGTTATAAAACTTGAAGCATCACTCAAAAGATATATTATTGCCCAAGCTACTTCTTCAGGCTTTCCATGTCTTTTGAGAGGATAACTTTTTGCATTTTCTTCAAGCTGATCCAATGTAATAGTACCATTTGCCAAGATTTCTGTTTTTATCATTCCAGGACAAACACAGTTTACACGAATTCCTTTTGGAGCAAGATCAAGACAGGCTGATTTTACAAATCCACTTAATGCACCTTTAGTTGCACAATACAAGCATTCGGCCTTTTCACCTCCCATAACACCATTTATAGAACTTGTAAATACAGATGAGGAGCCATTTTCAAGTATTTTATTCTTCAAAAGTGAAGTAAAAAGAAGAATTTGTGATTCTAAATTCGTCGGAAAAATTTCATTAATCTTTTCACGTGTTACGAAGTTTACTGGAAGCGGACGAGATATTCCAGCATTTGCAACAAGACCATTGAGTTTTTTTCCAGAAACAAATGCTAGGATTTTATTTATACCTTCATCATTTGATAAATCCGCAACAATTTTTGAATTACAATTGCCTTCCAACATGTTGAAAGTTTTAAAAAGTCTTTCTTCATTACGACCTGTTATTATAACGTTTGCTCCAAGTTTACTTGCTTCAATTGCTGTTGCACGACCTATACCACTTGATGCCCCTGTAATGAGAATAGTCTTATTTTCTAATGTATATGGATTGTAAGCCATATTTTTCCTAATTTATCGTTAATGCAGGAATTCCAAATACTGTCGTATTTTCTTTTACATTGCGAATCGCAACACTTCCAGCACCAACTATTGAATTATCATATACTTTTTTATGAGGAACTACAATTGCTCCTGTATGTAATGTTACATTGTTACCAATTTCTACAAAGCCACCTAAAAAAGAATAAGTATTTAATTGACAATTTGAAGATACTTTAGCATCATGTCCTAACATAGAAAAAGGTTGTACTGTAACAAAATCCCCCAAAGTAACATCACATGAAATAAAAGAATTTGCACATATTATACACCCTTTTCCTATAATTGAATTAAGACCAATATGTGCAGTTGGATGAATTAAAGAAATAAATTCTCCACCTTTTTCTTGAATAATGGTTGCATATTTTTTTTTATATGTCGGATCTCCTAATGCACAAATAAACACATCATTCTCTTGAATTACATAATTCTCCACTGAATCAAGAATTGGTGGATAATTCTTATACCCGTCTAGTGCATCTGCCTTGTCATCCAAAAATCCTTTTATATCAAAATCTACATTATACTCCTTTGTTTCCGTTGCAAGACAATATACTTCTCTACCAAAACCACGAGCCCCTATAATAATCAGATTCTTCATTTTATAACCACCTTTAAAATTCTTGCTACATCATCATTTGTTAAATCTGCATACATAGGAAGGCACAATACTTGATCCGCAAGTTTTGTTGCAATTGGAAGATTTGCAGGATTTGACGATTCTAATCCCCTATAAACAGGGAAGTTTGAAATAAGAGGATAAAAATATCTTCTTGCAAGAATATTCTGTTTCTTTAATTTCTCATACAAAGCATCGCGGCTCATACCGTATTCTTTTTCTGTAATAAAGATTGGAAAGTATGAATAATTATGACGAACACCTCCTATATCATTCAAGAATCTGATTCCAGACACATTCTTTAAGGCTTCGCGATATAATTCTGCAACATGTTTTCTTTTTGCAATTGCCTCATCAACTTGTTTTAAGTTTAATAATCCGTATGCTGATCGAATCTCATCCATCTTACTGTTAATTCCGGGTGCAACAACTGTAGTCTCTCCTGCAAAACCAAAGTTTTTAAGATAATCAATTCGTTTTTTTGTAGCTTCATCACGACATATTAAAGCTCCACCTTCTACAGTATTATATACCTTAGTGGCATGGAAGCTTAATGTACTCATGTCTCCATTTTCAAGAATTGATTTACCGTTTACATTTACCCCAAATGCATGTGCTGCATCATATATTACTTTCAAACCATAAATATCTGCAATTTCTTGTATTCGCTTTGTATTACATGGAGTACCATAAACATGAACAGGCATAATTGCTCTTGTTCTTGGTGTAATTGCAGCTTCTATTTTATCTGGATCGATATTTCCTGTTTCTTCCTCTACATCTACAAAAACAGGTTTTAGGTTATTCCACCAGATTGAATGTGTTGTAGCAACAAAACTGTATGGAGTTGTAATAATTTCTCCTTCTCGCAGATTTAAGGCCTGCAATGCGGTAATAAGCGGTAAAGTTCCATTTGTAAACAAAGAAATATAAGGAACGCCAAGATATTCAGCAAGAGCTTTTTCTAATTCCTTATGATAATATCCGTTATTTGTAAGCCATTTTCTCTGCCAGATATCTTCGAGCATTTTTTCAAATTCTTTTAAATCTGGAAGTAATGGTGATGTAACGGTAATTGTTTTATTTTCTTCCATTTTTCAATCCTCTTACTGTATTTATAAAATATGAATATGTTTCTATCTTAAAGATTTTACAAAGCAATATATATATACAAGTACCTACTATAATCTGAATTAACAAAAGAATAATAGAAGATATTGGTATAAAATGCAAACTCCATACACCGACAGCCATAACTATTGAACACAAGAAAGAAGGCATTAAATCTTTCCACTGTTCAAAATAAGTATAATTCATCAACTTTTTATTTGGCCATGCATTTATAAATGACGAAATAAAAGCAGAAATAACCTGCCCTATTGCCATAGCATATATTCCTAACGGAATAGTTATTAAAATATTTAGAATAGTAATAATCTTTTTAATAATTTCAAGTTTCAGAAAAACATCGCTTCGCCCTAGAGCATTAATTCCTGTAAGGTTTGCAGTATGAATAGGATAAATTGCATAACTTATACATGCCAACTGCAAAAAAGGAACACAAGAAAGCCATTTATCTGTTAACAAAACTTTTACAAGTGGCTCAGCAACTGCAGCAAGTCCAAACATACAAGGCATTAACAAAAATGCACTCATAGAAATTGAACGGCGAGTAATTCTCTTCACTTCTGAAACATCATCATTATGAGATGAAAGAGTTGGAAGCATTACACTTTGAATGGAGCCATCAAGATTAGTTGCAATAACTTGAGGAAATTGCTGTCCTCTATTAAAGAAACCAAGAGTTTCTTTATTGTATATTCTTCCTACAATAAGGTTATAAATATTTCTAAAAATAGTATCTAATAAGCCAGAAACTAATAACTTCCAGCCAAATGAAAATAATGATTTTACTCTTGAAAAAGAAAACATAAACTTTGGTCGCCATTTTACAGTAAACCAAAGAATTATACAGATAAGAAAATCTCTAACAAGTTGCTGGAATACAAGTGCCCATACTCCAAAACCTTTATACGCAATAATAATTCCTACAATGCCAGATCCAATTACTGCTCCCATGCTGCTAAAGAAGAATCTTCGGAACTGCATTGTTTTTGAAACATAGGCATTCTGTACACTATTAATTGCACCAAAAAACAAAGTAAGCGATATGACTCTTAATAATTTAGTTAATAAATCAGACTGATAAAACTTTGCAACAAATGGAGATACAAAAAATAATAGGACATATAAAATGCCAGCTACAAAAAAACTCAAATAAAAAATTGAAGAAAAATCTAAATCATCAGAATCCTTTTTTTGTATTAATGCGGTGTTAAATCCACTTTGAATAAAAACTGTAGCAATCTGAATAAATACAAGAAGAATTGCGATTACACCATAATCTTCAGGAGTAACAAGACGTGCTAATACAATAGAAAGAACAAACTGAATTCCCTGAACACCACCACGTTCCAGAAACTTCCAGATTAAAGAGGAAATAACTTTATTCTTTGAAACAGGCTGTTGTTGAATTACAGAAGCTTGTTCTGTTTTATTTTCTTCAGACATTTTTAATTTTATCCTAGTCTCTACCCATCAAATCACGGGTATAAATCTTATCAGCAACATCTGCTAAATCTTCTGACTTACGATTTGCAATAATCACATCACATTCGCTCTTAAACTTAGCTAAATCAGTTTCAACCTTAGAATTAAAGAAAGATTCTTCGTGCAAAGTTGGCTCGTAAACTACAACTTCAATTCCTTTTGCTTTAATGCGCTTCATAACGCCCTGAATTGCGCTGGCACGGAAGTTGTCGCTGTTTGACTTCATTGTAAGGCGGTAAATACCAACTTTTTTTGGATTTCTGTCTATAATCATTTGTGCAATATGGTCTTTACGTGTTGTATTTGACTGAACAATTGCACTGATAAGGTTCTGAGGTACATCGTTATAATTTGCAAGAAGCTGCTTTGTATCTTTTGGAAGGCAGTATCCACCGTAGCCAAAACTTGGATTATTATAAAAGTCGCCGATTCGTGGATCGAGTGAAACACCTTTTATAATGCTTCCTGTATCAAGACCTTTCATTTCAGCATAGGTATCGAGCTCGTTGAAGTAGCTTACGCGCAAGGCAAGATATGTATTTGCAAAAAGTTTTACTGCTTCTGCTTCTGTAAATCCCATGTAAAGGGTTGGGATATCTTGCTTGATTGCGCCCTGCTGCAAAAGCTCTGCAAAGGTGTGTGCGGCATCTACCAAGCGTTCATCTTCCAAATCTGTTCCAACTACGATGCGGCTTGGATAAAGATTATCGTAAAGAGCTTTACTTTCGCGAAGGAATTCCGGTGCAAAAATGATGTTCTTTGTGTTGTATTTTTCGCGTACTGATTTTGTGTAGCCAACAGGAATTGTTGATTTAATAATCATTATTGCATCTGGATTTACTTTAAGCACAAGTTCGATTACCTGTTCAACATATTTTGTATCAAAGAAGTTTAATTTTGGATCGTAGTTTGTTGGTGTTGCAATGATGATGAGGTCTGCATCTTTATAGGCAGATTCGCCATCTGTTGTTGCTACAAGTTTTAGTGGCTTTGTAGCAAGAAATTCCTCTATTTCTTTATCCTGGATTGGAGACTTTTTATTATTTATAAGGTCTACTTTTTCCAGAATTACATCTACAGCTACAACATCATTGTGCTGTGCAAGAAGAGTTGCTAAGGAAAGACCTACGTAACCTGTACCGGCTACGGCGATTTTGTTTATTTTCATAATAAAGATTCCCTCTTATAAAAAATACCCACTACTCCCATTGGCATGCTCCTGTTTTCTAAATCAGAAAATCAGGGATACCCCGCGCAGAAACGCTGCGAGCGCAAACAAAAGCCGCGACTGGAACTGCACCTCTATCAGGCATTGACAGTTTGACGCGACGGATGTGGGTTATGTTAGATTGCGGTGGCATCCTGGTAGCACAGGTCTACCTTTTTGCTGCCGCCTAACATTTGTATTTCTACGGTGACTCGCTGACAGCGTTTGTTCACACGTATGATTTTTCCTTCGAAGCCCAGTAAAGGACCTTCTACGATTTTGATCCGCTGATTTTCATCAAAACGGGCACGGGAGATTCCCATTACTTCACCATTGTTTCTGAAGGTGGAATAATAAGTAAGGTCGCTGCCTTCTAATTTTTGTGGTGCTGAATTGTCTGCAAGAAAGTGATAGAAACCATTTACTTTCTTGAGGGCCTCGATTGTTGAGCGTTCAAGATTTTGTGTTTCCATAAATACATAGCCGGGAAAAAGAGCTTCTGTAAAAGTTGCTCCGTTTCGTGCTTTCATCGCTTTTTTAAAAAAAAAGAACTTTGAACCTTCGCCCTCTTTTGAAAGCAGTTGGGTTGCAGAGTCCCTGAACTTTTCCTCGCTACCGGTCTTTACCATTATGCAATAGCATTCCACAATGTCTCTCCGTGCAGTCCTCGCCACAAGCTGCAAAACCCGGGCCGGAAATCTACATCGTCGTAGTTGGTTTATATTTTAGTACTTATGGGATTTATAATCAAGTAAGTTGGGGGATTTTTGTGCGGTAGGCTATGGAGCTGCGCCGAAGGCGGCCACTGGACTGAACGGAGTTTGCGGAGCAAACGGAGTGAGGGAAGCGGCTGAAGCGAAAGCGGAACTGCGGAACAGCCGACCCACGCGGCGTAGCCGCGGGGGGACCGCCCAGATTATTTTACAGTTTTACCAAGCAGTTTTCACATTATACTGAGGATTAAGTTTTCCAATACTTTGCTTTATTGCTATTTCCCATAACGATACTATACTAAGACTCAAATCCTTTTCTGTAGTAACAATACGTTTTGCTTCAGAGGATAATTCTGCAGGCTTACAAAGAAAATAAATCAGGATATTTGTATCAAGAATATATTTCACATATACTCCTTAAAACAATCTGGAGTTTCATCAAAATCAGGGGCAATGTAAAAACCTTCTTCGTAACCGCCTAATTCTCTTGTAAAAGGTTCTGTTTGCTCATCTGTCTTATCAGAAATCAATTTCTTTACCTTTTCGAAAATCTTTTTGAGTTCTGGCAAAGGAAGATTATCAAGTTCTGAATTAAAATAATTATATGCAAAATCAGACATGTTTCCACCTCC
>Ga0256871_1001474_pt1 | contig 11478 bp, 6 predicted proteins | sample RumenRJG_07RNA_FD_185439 | JGI IMG/M metagenome (GOLD analysis project Ga0256871, IMG submission 185439) | Metatranscriptome of bovine rumen microbial communities from Lethbridge, Alberta, Canada - Rumen RJG_07 (Metagenome Metatranscriptome) | ecosystem: Host-associated > Mammals > Digestive...
ATTTAATCCTATTATCCATTCAAAATGTATAAGAGTAGATTCTTTTTTATGCTAATGGTCTGCCTTATGGTACTCCTTCCTCAAAGGATGTCAGCACAAGTACGGCAGACAGCGAAGTCGGTTCAGGCTTCAGGCGTCGTGTTAGATCAAAAAGGTGAGCCCGTCATAGGTGCTGCAGTCAAGCAGACCGGCACATCCAATGGGGTAGTGACTGACATTGACGGAAAATTCACATTCCAAGTGCCTTCAGGAAGTGATATTGAGGTCAGCTATATCGGATTCTCGCCAGTAAAAGTGAAGGCCGGAGCTAATATGAGGATTACGCTCTCCGAGGACGTCAACCAGTTGAATGAGCTTGTAGTCATTGGTTACGGTACGGCCAAGAAGAGTGATATTTCGGGATCTGTCGCATCGGTAGATGTGAGCTCAATGATGAAGAAATCACCAACCAATTTCAACAGCTTGCTGCAAGGATCGGTCGCTGGTGTGTATGTTTCCAATGGCTCCGGTGCTCCTAACGCCTCACCCAGCGTACGTATCCGCGGTATAGCCACCATCAACAATTCCGCCGACCCGCTGTATGTGGTGGATGGCGTGCAGATGGGAACCGACATAAACTATCTTAATCCGTCGGATGTGGAAAGCATTGAGGTGTTGAAAGATGCCTCTGCAACAGCTATTTATGGTGCTAAGGGCGCCAATGGCGTCATCCTTGTCACGACAAAGAAAGGCAAGGCGGGAACTGTAACCACCACGGCCTCGGCTGAATTGGGCATACAGAATTCCCTGTCTGATCTGGACGTGCTCAACGCCAACGATTATTCCACAGCCATCCGTCAGGCAAGGGCCAATGATGGTAGTGTGATTGTAATGCCGGTTTGGGGTGAGGATTATTCAGGTAAGCTGAAAACCATAGACTGGCAGAAAGAGATGCTGCGGACTGCAATACGGCAGAACTACACTGCCTCGGTTACAGGCGGGACGGAGAAAATCCAGGGGGTGTTCTCAGCCCGTTATATGGACAATGACGGATTGGTTGTCAACTCCAACTTCCGCCGGTTCAATATAAGGGCAGCCTTTACCAGCAATATCAACAAATACATTACCCTCGGTGGTGAGGTGAATTTCTATCACAGCAATGCCAATAATATTTCCGGTAATCTGCGCAGTTATGCTTCGCTTACCCCGACGATGGACTATACGGATGATGAAGGACGGCTCATCAGCCCGATGGTCGTCAATGAGGATGGTACGTACGGCACATTCTGGCAGAACTCCAGCAAGAGCGAGATAGGCAGCGGCCGCGACAACATCTACGCCTCACAGATGACGGCGCAGAACAACAAAAAATACAATAAGGTGAATGCTTACATCAACCTTGGGCTGAACCTCTGCAAGGGACTCAAGTTCAATACCATCTATTCATACAACTCGACGTCTGAGGATACCAATAACTTCCAGATAACTAAACATCGCTATAATCCTGCTTATTTGGACGACGGCACACAGCAATTAGCTGAGATGGGGATGGTCAATCAGTCTACTACCAATAAGTTCACCATGAATAAGGGCAACTATTATGGTAAGGGATTGGAGGATTACCTGACCTACAACTGGTCCAATGATATACACAACATTACGTTGATGCTGGGTAACTCGGTCAGCAAGACGAGTGGCAGCTGGGCCTCTTCAGAGGCAGGTAAGTTCCCTTATGAGACCATCAGGGACATCAGCCTGACTACGGATAATGATACCAAGCAGAATTTTGGTGCCTACAGTCTGAGCTCGCGCTTCATCTCCTATTACGGACGTGTGATGTACAGCCTGATGGACCGCTACAATCTTACGGCATCTGTCCGTAGAGATGGCTCGTCTCATTTTGGCAGCGGCAACCGTTGGGGTACCTTCCCCTCACTGGCAGCTTCATGGCGCATAACAGAGGAACCATTCATGAAGAACGTCAAATGGCTGTCGAATGCCAAGTTGAGGTTTGGTTGGGGACGCACGGGTAACTCCGGCAATGCCACTGACTACGTTGTTCCCCAGTTGAGCAATGAGTCTACAAGATATAAGTTCTATGGCGATGGCAGTTCATCTCAGACGGCTACCGAATTAACCGGTTACGCCCAGCGCATTGTCGTGGATGAGAATCTGAAATGGGAAACCAATGAGCAGACCAACTTCGGTCTGGACCTCGGCTTCTTCAATAACGCCCTGACGGTCACTCTTGACTACTTCATCAGAACGACTAAAGACCTGCTGCTCTATGAGAGCCTCAGACCTTCCACCGGATTCCAGCGCGTATACACCAACTACGGCAAGATCCGCAATAAGGGATTCGAGTTCGGAATAGCTTACAACAAGCAACTCAATAAGGACTGGCATGTAGGTGTGTCCCTGACTGGCTCAACCATCGACAACAAGATCATAGATTGCGGTAATGACATCTCCAGCAGCTATGGCTTCAATCAGGGAATGCACTGGCAGAATACGTCGAAGTGTCGTAACGGCTATGCCATCGGTTCCTGGTACGGATACCGCACAGACGGAATCTTTACATCACAAGAAGAGATAGACCAGTACAATAAGGCTGCTGTAGAAAAAGGTAACAAGTATTACCAGCAGAATGCCGTACCCGGCGACATCAAGTTTGTCGATAAGAATGGCGACGGCACCATCACTGATGATGATATGGATATTCTGGGCAATGGATTCCCCGACCTCAACTTCGGTCTCAACCTGTCATGCTCCTACAAGAATCTCGACTTTTCTATGAATATGTATGGTGTCACTGGCCAGAAGATTTTGTCTTATTCTGCAATGAATCTGACGCTGATGACCTCGTCCGACTCTTATGTACCGAATATCCTCAAGTCAGAGTACGCCAAGGCATGGTCTCCCACCAATGCTACCGGCACCAATCCCCGACTGTCCATCAACGATGCAAACTGGAACATGCGTTGCTCCGACTTCTGGATTAAGAATGCCAACTACTTGAAGATAAGCAATATCCAGGTGGGTTACACCCTGCCCGAGAAATGGGTGAGGCTGACCTCGGCAAAGACGGCGCGCATATACGTTGCCATCAATAACTTGTGCACCATCTCGCCATATAATAAATATGGTGACCCCGAACTGGGTGGAAGCATTCTTTTCCAGGGCCTCGACTCGGGACATTATCCTTCACCTCGCACTTATTCGGTTGGTTTGAATGTTCAATTTTAAAGCAAAGGAAACGATTCGATTATGAAACATACATTCATTATGCCTGTATTGCTGGCAGGCTTGATAGGGGTTGCAAACACATCTTGTAACAGTGATGATTTTCTGGATGTGGATCATTACAGCATCCTGCCATATGACCAGATGTTTAAAAGTGAGACTGATGCTGCCAGCGGCCTGGTAGGTGTCTACGATTTGCTTTGGCCTACCCAAAGCGGTACCTTCCAGGAGACCGACTGGAACTACAAGCCGCAGTTGCTTACGGGCGGACACACCACCCTCGACACTCAGGCTACCGGCTGGGATGCGCAGTGGTGTACACAAAGCTGGGCCGCCGATGACCGTGACCTTGGACCCGGATGGAAATATGCCTACGCTCAGATTGAGCGCGCCAATGATTTTCTGTTGGGATTGGAAAATATTGATGAGGAAACGAAGAAGAAATGGAAGTCATATAATTATATGCGCGGTGAGGCTCATGCTTTGCGTGGCTTTTTCTACCTATGGCTCGTACAGAATTTTGGAAGGGTGCCTATGCTGATGCCGGGTGAGACCTATTCGAACACACCCTCCAAAGCTGCAGCCGAAACCGATGACGAGATGTGGGACTATCTCATCAACGACTTTACAACTGCCAGTGAACTTCTTGACTGGAAGCCTTACAAAGGCGAATATGGACGTGCTACGAAGGGTATGGCGCTCTCTTATCTGGCAGAGTGCTATCTCTGGAAAGCCTACCGCGAGAGGGTGGCTGCAGGCAGTGAGCTGAAGCCCCAAGAGACAGAGGAGAGCCTGGCCAATGTGAAGATTGCCAAAGAAACCCTTGAGAAAGTTGTCAACAGTGGTGTCTATGCCTTGCAGCCATGCTATTCAACGCTTTGGGATCCGGGTGAGGCATGGAACAAGGAAGCCGTTTGGCAGGTCGTGGTCGACATGGGTACCGGGCACTATAACGACTGGGATCAGGATTGCCATATCTATAATAATATGTATGCAGCTTCTCCAAATGGTGGCGGAGGCTGGGGTACTGAGTATTTGTCGTGGGAACTGTATTTCTCATTTGAGATGAACGACAAGCGTCGCGACTACTCTTTGTGTACCAATCCTGTTGCATCATTGCCAGACTCTCTCCGGTCACAATACTGCTATGGCTATAATCCATTTCTGCAGGTGAGAATCGGTCCCAAGAAGATTACGAGCCGCAATGCCAAGGCTAATGACTACATGTATAACAGCGGCGGTGAATACGCTCCGTCAGTATGGTCGTTGAAGATGTGGAGGACACAGCGGGCCACGTCCAATTGGTCAACCGATGGCGTTCACAACCCTGCCCATTTTTATCAGAAGCGCTATTCAGGCGTGCTCTTCGATTTGGCTGAGTGCTTATTCCGGCTGAACGGAGGTGACGACCCGCAGGCATGGGCGCTCATCGACCAGGTGAGAAACCGCGCCTTCGGCAATGACGAGGTGGGCAAGAAGTCAGCCATCGAGGCGAAATTCCTGCCTTATTATAATTCTCTCTATGGCGGCTCCAACTATGGTGACTACGAGATGATCAACTCCTATCCAATTCCATTGAGCGAGACGAAGGTCAAAGTACCGTCGGCCAAAGAGTATTATACCAAATACGCGGACGAGGAAAATGAGCTGCATAAGTCGTTCACAGCTGCGGGGCTTCAACCGTGGGAAGTGGCACTGGGGCAAGAGCGCAGAAAAGAGTTTAATTCTGAATTTTATCTGAAGGCTGACCTGCAGCGCTCCGGTTATCTCATTCCGGATATTGAGTGCAACTATCCTAAAGGTGTCGGATTGGCAAATACGGATCCGGACAAGCATGGAAACTGGCATTATTACCGCACTTGGGACTTCGATGTCCAGAAACTGATGATGCCAATTCCAACAAGTGAGCTGCTTAGAAATAAGCTGATGAAGCAAAATCCAGGCTACTAATATATGTCAATGCCCTTGGTGTTGGAACTTCACCATCCTTCACCAAGGGTATTGTTTAATAGAAAAGTTATTTTTTTGACTACCCCTTTTCCTTTTTCTGTCGTACTATCTTACATAATACATAATCGTTTAATAACAACTAAAACATTAATGAAATGAAAAAATGTCTATTCCTTATTCTGAGTATTCTCTGCTCATTCACCATGAATGCAGAGGTAAGTAAGACCGTAAATGTGGAAGAGGCTGGCACCTTGAAGTACCTTCTTGGTGACGACTATCTCAGCATCACCAATCTTAAGGTTAGTGGTAACCTTAACGGAGATGACGTATTCACGCTGCGTGCAATGTGCGGCAGGGACTACAGCGAGGCATCAACAGGATCAGGCTCGCTGGCAGTGTTGGATATGAGGAATGCCAATATTGTTGCAGGTGGCTCTGCCTACGCTGGTAACCAATATAGCACGAAGACAACCGAGGACAATGCTATCGGTGTTGCTATGTTCCGTGATTGCTTGACGTTGAAAGAGTTTTATGCACCGAATTCGGTGACTAAAGTTGGTAAGGCAGCCTTCTCAGGCTGTACCAAATTAACGAAGATGGTTTTACCCGCCGGTGTTACAGAATTTGGCGACTGGGCATTCATGAACACTTCTTCTATGACTGAGCTCGAGCTTCCTACTGCACTTAAGTCAATCGGTGAGGGCTGTTTCTCCGGCAACGGCATGGCTAAGGTCGTCGTCCCTGACTTGGTTGAGTATATTCCTTATTATACATACCAGAAGATGCCTAATCTTGAGACTATCGTTATCGGTGCCAAGATGGGAACGCTTTCTTATTCAGCATTCCAACATGACGGCGAATACGTAACAGATATTTACATCTATTACACTGCATCAATCCTCGGTGGCGATTATCAGTGCATGTTCGACGGTTATTATGGCCAGGATGGTAAGACGGTGATGGAACTCACCGATGAGGATCTGAGCTATATTACGGTGCATGTGCCTGCCGCACTGGTCTCTGCCTATAAGAGTTCATCTAAATGGAAGAAGTTCAACATCGTTGCACTGAATGATGTGGAGACTGGCATCAATGGCGTAGAAACTAACAATGGTAAGTCTGTGGTTGCACGCTACAATCTTAACGGCGTCAGGATTTCTACCCCGCAGAAGGGTATCAATCTCCTCAAGATGAACGATGGTACAGTGAAGAAAGTGATTGTGAAGTAATCAATTTGGGTATGAGAAAGCGCTTGTTTCTCTTTCTATTCTCATTAGCTGCCTTCACGGCTGAGGCACAGACTGTTGTGAATGTGCCTCAGCCAGGTACTTTGTCTTCCCTGGTGGGGAAAGACAATGTATATTCCGTGACATCGCTCAAAGTAAAAGGAGCAATCAACGGAACGGATGTCAGCTTTTTGAGAAGAATGGCAGGAGCTGACAGTATTGGAAATCAGACAAAGGGTAGTCTTTCCACACTTGATTTGTCGGAGGCCCGTATTGTCAATGGCGGAAGTGCCTACTACCGTCAGACGCTCTCGGAAGTGCCTAAGGGTATGGGCCACTCGGCTCAGCAACTGGCCAAAATGATGGGATGCGGATGGAACCTTGGCAATTCGCTTGAAGTTCCCAGTTCGAACCTCTCGGCAGAGACGGGATGGAACAATCCTGTTGTAACGCAATTGCTTATAGACTCGGTCAAGCAGGCCGGTTTCACTACTGTGCGCATCCCCGTGAGTTGGAATGTTCACATGAACGCCAACGGAAAGATTGACCCCGATTGGATGGCAAGAGTGAAGGAGGTCGTCGACTATTGCATAAACGACGACATGTTCGTCATTCTGAATTGTCACTACGACGACAACTGGCTGCAGACGAAGGGCTTTACCGACCTTTCTGATAAGAATGTAGACTCTGTGGCCACCAAACAGTATAATATCTGGCATCAGATAGCCGAGGCTTTTGCCGCCTACGACGAGCATCTCCTCTTTGCAGGAACCAACGAGCCGACGACGAACAGCGGTGTGGCTCCGTCGGCTGCCACTCAGGCTGCTTTGGACAAATATCTTCAAGCTTTCGTCAATGCGGTGAGAAGCACTGGCGGCAACAATAAGTGGCGTACCCTGATCGTGCAGCCGCTGAATGCTTCGGCGCAGGATGCATTGAAATACACCAAGTCACTGCCTGTCGATTCCGTTGAAGGAAGGATGATGTTTGAGTTCCATTTCTATGATCCTAATTTGTTCTCGCTCTTTTCAGAAGACCAGAGCTGGGGTCAGTGCATCTATTATTGGGGTGCAGACAATCATCTTTCCGGTTCTACACGAAACGCAAGTTCCGACAAGGAGGATTCTTACATTGAGTCTTTGTTCAAGAAAATGTATGACCGCTTCTCCAGTCAGGGTATTCCTGTTGTATTGGGCGAGTATGCTGCCATGTGGCGGAATTTGTCGAGTCCGACGGGTGAGGATCAGGACAAGCACGATGCCTCCATCCGTGCGTGGAACTATTGCGTTACCAAGACCGCGCTGAAATACGGCATGGTGCCTTGTTATTGGGATCCGGGCGCAAGGAAGAAGCCAACCATGGGCATCTTCAAGCGCGCAAAGGGTGCCGTCTTTGACAACTATGCCTTGGCGGGCATCATGCAGGCCAAAGAGGAATATGGTGTGCCGGCGCAGAATGTGTCCGAGGAAACGGAGAAACAATACACTACGGGTAAGGCAACCGTAGGCGACTATATGTTCGCTTCCTGCAATGCGCTGAAACAGGTGACACTGCCCTCTGGTACGTTATCCATTGGCGCCAGCGCTTTCCAGAATTGTGCTAACCTACAGGTGGTGGATATGGGCAGCTGCCTTAATGCTGTCGGAAGATTATCCTTCGATAAATGCGACAACTTGAAGGAAATTGATCTCTCAACCACAACGCCGCCGGTATGCCAAGCCGATGCCTTCAGTGTGGATAAGAGTGCTGCAAAGCTCTACATCCCCAACAGCGCATTGTCGGCTTACACATCTCACGAGATATGGAAAGATTTCTCATTGCAGCAGATGGAGATTATTCCATTGCAGGACAGCACGCTTCAGGTGAGCCTAAACGATGACGAGCGGCTTGAAGATGTGATTCCTGAGGCGCAGACTTACATGATTGAGAATCATCAGATGATTGCACAACCTTGTAAAGGCAATATTGTTGCACTCACGGTGTCAGGCGCCCTCAACGGCTCTGACTACCGTTACCTGACTGAGATGCTTGGAAAGGACGTGTATGGAAATACAGTCAGTGGCAGTCTGAAAACGCTGGATCTGAGCAATACCACCGTGATTGCCGGTGGACAGGCTTACAAGATAGACAAGAACTCGGGTGCAAACTACTTCACTTCCGACGATGTCTTCCCCAGCTACGTCTTCGGATACACTAACATTGGGCGCATCACACTGCCGTCAACGGTTACATCGGTGGGTAACGGGGCGCTCATCTCGTGTATTAACTTAAAATCGGTGACGATGCCCGATGCCATCACCAGCATCGGCGACTCTGCGATAAGCTATTGCTCCTCGTTGAACAATATCACCCTGCCGAAATCGCTTACTGAAATCGGAGCCTTCTCCTTCATGAACCTCCCGGCAGTAGACGTGACCATTCCAGATGGTGTCACTAAGATTGGTCAGAGGGCTTTTGCCTCCAGTAAAATACAGAAACTGACCATCGGAAACGCTGTAGCGGAGATAGGCAGTCAGGCATTTAGGGGAAGTACCAGCCTTACGTCCATCAATGTCTTTGCAGTCACGCCCCCAACCTGTGCTGACGATGCCTTTAAGTGGATTGACAAGAGCAAAATCCAGCTGTTGGTTCCTAAAGGAACGATAACGGCTTATCAGTCGGCTATAGTGTGGAAGGATTTTACCAATATTGTAGAGATGTCGGATGAAGTAACGGGCATTTCCGCTGTTACTGGTAATAACCACATCGGCGACCAAATCTTCACGACTGATGGTAGAAGGACGACGAAAAATTACAGAGGCGTTCAAATCATCAGAAACGGTAAGAGAATCTCTAAACTTATAAACAAAAAATAGACACATTGAAATCTCATAATCGTTTAAAGATAAACTTTATTAATATGAAAAAGTTACTTTTATTTCTAACGTTGTTTATCCCTTCATTGGTCTGGGGTGAAAATAAGTACTGGACCAAAGAGGTAACTGTTACGAAGGCTGGAACATTCAAAACAACCTTCGAGTCAAAATACGGTTCAACAGGCCAGTACAACCAGTTGAACAAATTGATTGTCCACGGTCCTATCAATGGTGCTGACTGGAAGTATATAAAGGAGAATATGATACCATTCGATTTACCATCCACCAATCCTTTTGAGATGCGTATGTTTATCGACCTTACTGACGCCTCACTTGTGGCAGACAATACGACGTGGACAACAAAGGATGGCACTGGTCGGATTACGAAAGATAATGTTGTGCCAGCCTACTTCCTTACTAGAAAGTCTGACAACGACGGTCATCTTATAGGCACTATTGCCCTTCCTAACAGTGCAACTCATATTGCAGCTGACGCCTGTTTCGACGCTATGGCATTGAATTATGTGTTTATTGGTAAGCAGACGAAAGTGATTGGGAAAGAAGCCTTCAGGGCTAATCCTTACTTGCGGGCAATCTATATTCCCACAGACAATTGCCTTGATTCTATTGGCACCAATGCTTTTAATGGTAACAGCGCCAATACTAATTTTGCTGTAGCTGTAATTCCGCAGCATGTCACATATGTTGCCGATTATATTTTCTACAACCGTACGGGTATCAGCAGCATATATGTGATGTCGGCTCCAACGTTCGAAAATATGCTCCTAACAACAAATAAGCCTGCGGAAGTACATTTTATGTCGACGTCGACTTCGGTTCCATCCTTCCGCAACAACACTATCCAACTGGCTTCTACCGGTAAGGTGTATGTTCCAGTTGGCATGCAGTCTGCCTATAAGACAGCCTTTGGAACCAGAGTCTATAAAACCAGCGGCAAGACTTTGGATGACGCAGATATTGTTGAGACCTATTTCGGCATCAATGAAGCAAACGGCTCGTATTACCGTACTTGGAGCGACGCAGAAGGTACATATAGAAAGTTGCCCGAGTCTGGACTGAGTGCATTCTACGCAACAAGCTATACCGGTAACACGGATTCGAATAGTGAGACCGAAGGTACAGTCACTTTGAGTCCAGTTACAGGTGCAATACCCTATAGTGGCTGTGTGCTGAAGTCAACGCAGACGGCAACAACGTTCTCATTAGGAGGCAAGGATGTCGAGCTCATGATTATTGCCGGTATGACAAAGGACGTGGATAGTAAAGGTAAACAATGCGCTGTTCAGAAGCTCAACGAGACCCTGACGGCCGAGATGCAGCGCTCCGTCATCGTGACGAAGGACTGCCACTACGTAAAGGCTCCGACCACCACTACGGCAGCAAGCACAGGCACTAACTACTTCGTTGGCAGTGGCGACAACAGTGTTTCCGTTGCTCCTGTCACAAAGGATGGCGACATTATTTCAAAACGTAACTTCGTCCTCTCTTGGTATGGCAGCGATCCCAAGCTCGGATTCTATCGTACGAAAGAGGGAACATTGGCCGCTCATAAGGCTTACCTCGCTTTACCGGCTTCGATGATTGGCAACGTGGGAGGTGCTGACGTGTCTACTTCGACAAGTAGTGCCAAGGCTCTTGGCATCGTCTTTGCTGACGCCACCACAGGAATCCGCACAATGGTCAACAACCAAAAAACTGATAATGGCTACTATACCTTGCAGGGCATTAAGGTGGCTCGTCCTACCAAGGGCTTGTTTATCCATAATGGTAAAAAGGTAATCATCAAGTAGCATTAGCTCCAACAACAATAAATAGACAAATTCAAGCAATGATGAAAAAGAAGTATGAAAATCCCGCATGCACTGTAAGAGCAATCGATACCAACAGTATACTTGCAGGTTCTGGGAATGATTATGATAAGAACGGACTCATTAATCCAAACAGCGCCTTGTCAAAAGGTAACCGTTTCTACTCTGATGACAAGTCCGGTTCTGGCATTTGGGATAATAACTAATCCCGAGTATTAACTATATTAAACTGAGCCACAAAGAACACATCAGTTGTTCTTTGTGGCTCTGTTGTCTCGTATAAACATATATTGATTATGCGAAAAGGTGTATTTTTGTTTTTGGCATTGACCCTTTCTTCATTGGCATGCTTGGCAGATGATGTCCTGTTAGAAGCCGAGCGCTTCTCTGAAAAGG
>Ga0256871_1001484_pt1 | contig 11444 bp, 10 predicted proteins | sample RumenRJG_07RNA_FD_185439 | JGI IMG/M metagenome (GOLD analysis project Ga0256871, IMG submission 185439) | Metatranscriptome of bovine rumen microbial communities from Lethbridge, Alberta, Canada - Rumen RJG_07 (Metagenome Metatranscriptome) | ecosystem: Host-associated > Mammals > Digestive...
CCTCAGACTGCTGCACCTGCAAAGGCTGAGGAAAAGCCTGCTGCACCTGCACCTGCTAAGAAGGCAGAGCCGGAGAAGAAGCAGGAAGCCGCTCCTGCACCTGTAAAGGAAGCTCCGAAGGAAGAGCAAAAGCAGGAAGTCAAGGCTGAACCTAAGCAGGAAGCTAAGGCAGAGCCTGCGCCTGCAAAGGCTGAGGAAAAGCCTGCTGAAAAGGCAGAAGCTCCAAAACCTGCCGCTCACAGCCACGACAAGAAAAAGGACAAGAAGAAGGAGCAGGCTAAGGCTCAGGACAGAGGTGAGAGAACAAAGTTCAACGCTTCATTCAGCTCTGAAACTGCACAGACTTCTACACAGAGAAGAACCGTTGATACAAGAGGAAGCTACGTTGACCTCGATAAGTATAACGAGAGATACGACCAGATGGCCACTTCAAACAAGCACAAGAACGACAACTATTCTTCCAAGAAGCAGAAGATAAACCAGAAGTCAGCTCAGAGAAACCGTCAGCAGTTCTCAAAGAAGGAGAGCGAGGCTGAAAAGCTCAAGAGGCTCGAGCTTGAAAGAGCAAGAAAACAGCAGCTCAAGGTGCTTATCCCTGACAATATCACTGTCGGTGAGCTTGCTACACGTCTTAAAGCTACAGCTACAGACGTAATCAAAAAGCTCATGGGACTCGGCGTTATGGCTTCTATAAATCAGGAGATAGACTTTGATACAGCTGCTCTCGTTGCTGATGAGATGGGCGCAAAGGTAGAAAAGGAAGTTATCGTTACTATTGAGGAGCGTCTTATCGACGATACTGATGATGACGATACAAACCTCGAGCCGCGCTGCCCTGTTGTAGTTGTTATGGGTCACGTTGACCACGGTAAGACTTCTATCCTTGACCGTATCAGAAATGCTCACGTTGCCGCAGGCGAAGCAGGCGGTATCACACAGCATATCGGTGCTTATCAGGTAAATGTAAACGGACAGGACATCACTTTCCTCGATACTCCGGGACATGAGGCTTTCACATCAATGCGTGCAAGAGGTGCTAATATCACTGATATCGCTATTCTCGTTGTTGCTGCTGATGACGGTATCATGCCTCAGACTGTTGAGTCTATCAACCACGCAAAGGCTGCAGGCGTTTCCATTATCGTTGCTATCAACAAGATGGATAAGGAAGGCGCAAATCCTGACCGTATAAAGGAAGAGCTTACAAAGTATGACCTCGTTTGCGAAGACTGGGGCGGTGACGTTATCTGCGTACCTGTTTCTGCTAAGACAGGTGAGGGTATCGATGAGCTTCTCGAAAATGTTCTCCTCGTTGCAGAGGTAAAGGAACTCAAGGCTAACCCTGACAGACTTGCAAAGGGTACTGTTATCGAGGCTCGTCTTGACAAGGGCAGAGGTCCTATCGCTACACTCCTCGTACAGAACGGTACACTCAAGCAGGGCGATGTACTTATCGCAGGTACAGCTGTAGGCCGTGTACGTGTAATGACAAACGACAAGGGCAGAACAGTAAAGGAAGCAGGTCCGTCTGTACCTGTTGAGATAACAGGTCTTGCAGAAGTTCCGAGCGCAGGTGATATCTTCAACGCTGTTGAGGACGAAAGACTTGCAAGAGAACTCGTTGAGCAGAGAAAGCACGAGCAGAAGCAGGAGCAGTTCAACGCATACCGCAAGGTTACTCTCGATAACCTGTTCAGCCAGATAGCTGAGGGTGAGATAAAGGAACTTCCTATCGTTGTAAAGGCTGACGTTCAGGGTTCTGTTGAGGCTGTAAAGCAGTCACTTGAAAAGCTTTCCAACAATGAGGTAAGAGTAAGAGTTATCCACGGTGCTGTTGGTGCTGTAAAGGAGAGCGATGTAATGCTCGCAAGCGCATCTAACGCTATCATTGTAGGATTTAACGTAAGACCAGACCCTGTTGCTGCTGAAAATGCAGAGCGCGACGGCGTTGATATCAGACTCTATCGTATCATCTATGATGCTATCGAAGAGATATCAACAGCTATGAAGGGTATGCTTGCTCCTAAGTTCCGCGATGTTGAGCAGGGACGCGTTGAGGTAAGACAGGTCTATAAGATATCCAACGTTGGTATGGTAGCAGGAAGCTATGTACTCAGCGGTAAGGTAACAAGAGGAAGTCAGGTACGTGTAGTACGTGACGGTATCATCATTGCAGATGATAAGATATCAGGTCTCAAGCGCTTCAAGGACGACGCAAAGGAAGTTGCTGAGGGCTATGAGTGCGGTATCAGCCTTGAAAAATTCAGCGATGTTAAGGAAGGCGATATTTTCGAGACTTATATCGTAGAGGAATACCGTGAAGATTAATTTTTAAGAAATGTTCATCAATGATAAAGGGGGAGTTTCTTATGGATAACAGCAGAATGAGTACGGCGGATATGCTGCAGTACTGCAACGAAGCACTGGCTTGGGACGACTTCGGTCCTATCGACATATTCTTCTTTGAATCAGTAAAGAAGATACTTCTCGGTCAGTGCAGTGCATTTGAAGAACCTGAGGATTACGCCGAAGACCTTATGGGTATCGAGCGTCCTGTCCGCGACGTTGAGCTTGAACCTGAGTACGGCAACTATGCCGATATCTACTACAGTGAAGACGGCGACGAGGATATCCCGGATTATAGCCGCAGTGCAGAGGACGAAGCTTTCTCTGCGGATATATTCGGTGACGGATTCTTTTCTGAGCCTGAGCAGTCAGCTGAGGGTGCTGCGGCTGCTGAGGCAGAGCCTGAAAAGGCTGAAGATGAAAAAGCAGGGGAAAAGAAGGCTGAAAAAAGTCTGCAAAAAAACAGACAAAAAAGCCTGCTAAGAAAACTGCAAAAAAGTCCGCAAGATCTGCCGAATCTGATAAGCATGAAGAGAAAAATGCAGGCGGTTATACCGTCAGCTTGTGACACAGGAAAGGATTATCATGCCTAATTTCAAGAACAGCCGTATGGCTGAAGATATAAAAAGGGAAATGACAGCTATTCTCAGAGAGCTTAAAGATCCGAGAATAGACAAGATGCTCACTATTGTAAGAGCAGACCTTTCAGGCGATATGTCAAGCTGTAAAATATACGTTTCCAGCTTTGAGGGCATTGAAAGGGCAAAGGAGTCCGTTGAAGGACTTAAAAGTGCAGCAGGATTTATCAAGAGAGAGCTTTTCCACAGACTTAAAATGAGAAAAGCTCCTGAGCTTACGTTCATTGCTGACAATTCAATTGAGAGAAGCGCGGAGATAAGCAAAAAGCTCCATGACCTGCTGTAAGGAGGATCACTTATGTTCATCGGTTTCAGTGAGGCTGAGCTCTTTCTCAGAAACTGCGAGGACGCGGTTATCATAACTCACCGTAATCCCGACGGTGACTGTATCGGTGCGGGCTTTGGTCTGAAGGATATCCTTGCACAGCTTGGTATCCGCAGCAGAGTCGTGTGCCATGACGGTTTCCCTTCGCCGCGCTATGATTTTCTCACAAGCGAGGGCGCAGGAGAGGAGTTTGAGCCTAAGACCATTATCGCGGTGGATATCGCTGACGAAACCCTTATGGGCGACTATAAGGACATCTACGGCGGAAAGGTGCAGCTCTGCATCGACCACCACATCTCAAATAAAAACTATGCGGAGAAAACTCTGCTCCGCAGTGACGCTACTGCTGCCTGCGAGATAATATACGATCTTGCACAGTATATGGGCGTAAAGATAACAAAGCACTGCGCAATGTGCCTTTATACGGGCATTGCTACCGATTCGGGATGTTTCAAGTACGGTTGTACTACTCCCCGTGCACATGAGATAGCAGCTGAAATGATGCGCAGCTATGATATCAATTTTGCAAGAATAAACCGCTATATGTTCGATGTCAAGACTATGGGCAGACTGAAGCTTGAGGCTAAGGTCAATGAGCTTATGGAGTATTGCCTCGGCGGAAGACTGGCTATCGCTGCTGTTACGCAGGATATGATGAAGTCTATGGGCGTTTCTATGGAAGAGCTTGAAGGCTTTGCTCCGCTGACGATACAGCTTGAAGAGACAGAGGTGGGTATCCTTATGCGAGAGCGAGAAGACGGCGTTTTCAAATGCTCGTTCCGCTCGGCAAATGACGTTAACGTATCGGCTATATGCCAGATGGTAGGCGGCGGCGGTCACGCTAAGGCTGCAGGCTGTACTATCGACGGTCCTTTGGAAGAGGCTAAGAAATACCTCATCGGCGCTGTAGAAAGGGCGCTTGGTGAATGAACGGTATTCTCTGCGTAAATAAACCACAGGACTTTACTTCGTTTGATGTTGTCGCAAAACTGCGCGGCATACTTCAGATGAAACGCCTCGGACACGGCGGAACTCTCGACCCTATGGCTACGGGGGTGCTGCCTGTTTTCGTGGGAAATGCTACCAAAGCCTGCGATATCATGCCCGATAACAACAAGAGCTATCGTGCAGGCTTCCGCTTTGGCGCGGTGTCGGATACGCAGGATATCTGGGGCGAGGTCACTGAAAGATCGGATATGTCGGTGGAAAGAGAAGCTATAGAAGCAGTTATCCCTGAGTTTACAGGTAAGATAATGCAGCTTCCGCCTATGTATTCGGCTGTACAGGTGGGCGGCAAACGCCTTTATGACCTTGCACGACAGGGGATAGAAGTCGAGCGTCAGGCTCGTGAGATCGAAGTAACAGCGCTTGTACTGGAGGAGTATGACAGCAATACCCGTGAGGGAGTAATGTCAATAGCCTGCGGCAAGGGCACTTATATAAGAACTATTATCAGCGATATCGGTGAAAGACTTGGCTGCGGAGGGATAATGACCTCTCTTGTAAGGACTTCCTCAGGCGGCTTTGGTCTTGACGACTGTTTTACACTGGAAGAGATACAGAAAGCAAAGGACGAGGACAGGCTCGAAGAGCTTATCCTGCCTATCGAAAGAGTATTTGAAAAGCTCCCTAAGCTCCGTCTGGGCGAGGCTCAGACAAGAATGTACAGAAACGGCGTAAAACTAGATCTTTCCAAACTCCGCGGAATACGTGAGGGTGAGGAATGTTACGGTGTATACGGCTTTGACGGCGGCTTTATCGGTACAGCTTTTGCAGACCGCGAGGGCGGTATCCTTCGTGTGGGAAAGAATCTGGGGTGACGGTATGGAAAGTAAAAAAACAGCTGTCGCTCTGGGACTTTTTGACGGAGTGCACCTGGGTCACAGAGCCGTACTTTCGTCTGCCTGCATGCAGAAGCAGAAAGGACTCGTTCCGTCGGCTTATACATTCATACCTGAGACGGCCTGCTATAAAAACAGCGATGTTTCGGGATATATCTACGGCGCAGATGCAAAGCTGAGACTTCTCTGCGAGTGTGGCATCGAGCACACTGAGTTTTCGCCTTTTGACAAGGTCAGAGGACTTTCGGGCGAGGAATTTGCCGAAAAGGTTCTCCGTGACGGAATGAATGCAGGCTATGTGTGCTGCGGAAGTGATTTCCGCTTTGGCAATGCGGCTTCGTGCGGCGTTGAGGAGCTTGAAAAGTACGGCGAGAAGTACGGATTTACGGTACAGGTGGTGGAGGACGTTACTCTTGGCGGTGACATCATATCATCAAGCAGTATACGCCGCCTGCTGAGAGATGGAGACGTTGCAAAAGCAAATATTCTCCTCGGAAATGCCTATACTATATCCGGAGTTGTCGCTGACGGCAATCATATCGGCAGAACTATCGACTTTCCGACTATAAATCAGGCTTTCGGCGCAGGACAGCTCGTTCCTGCTTACGGAGTCTATTCGGGAAGCACCTGCATCGACGGAAAGGTTTACCGAACTGTTACGAATATCGGCGTAAAGCCGACCATTGAGGGCGAAAGAGCTCCCCTTGCGGAGACACATATCCTCGGATTTTCGGGCGACCTTTACGGAAAGGATATGCAGGTCATGCTGTCGGGATTTGTCCGTCCTGAGAGAAAATTCGGCTCACTTGACGAGCTGAAGGCACAGATAAAAGCAGATATCCGTTCTGTTATCAATATATTGTAAAAAATTCGCATTGCTTTCACTCTGTTATCACAAATAAGTATTACCATAGATATTGCTGTAAAAAATGCGGCGTTTGCCGCGCAACCTCTGATTATTATAATAAGGAGGGTAAAACCCAATGATAGAGGTCAGAAACCTTACTAAGAAGTACGGTGACAAGCTCGCCGTAAACAATATCAGCTTTAAGGTCGAAAAAGGCGAGATACTTGGCTTCCTCGGACCTAACGGTGCAGGAAAGTCTACGACTATGAATATGCTGACAGGATATATATCCTCAACTTCGGGAGAAGTTCTCATCGATGGTACGGATATTCTTGAAGAACCTAAGAAGGCTAAGGCTAACATAGGATATCTTCCCGAAATACCGCCGATATATGTAGATATGACTGTTGATGCGTATCTCAACTTTATGTTTGACCTGAAAAAATGCAAGCTTCCGAGAAAGGCTCATCTCAAGGAAGTATGCGGTCTCTGTAAGATACAGGACGTAAGAAACAGAATCATCAAGAACCTTTCAAAAGGTTATCGTCAGAGAGTAGGTCTTGCTCAGGCACTTATCAATAATCCGCCTGTGCTCATACTTGACGAGCCTACTGTTGGACTTGACCCTAATCAGATAATCGAGATAAGGTCTCTTATCAAAAAGCTGGGCAAGAGGCATACTGTTATCCTTTCATCACATATTCTCCCTGAGATACAGGCAGTGTGCGACAGGATAATCATTATCAACAAGGGACAGGTAGCTGCTGACGGCACTGCTGACGAGATAGCTAAGAATATCACTAACGAGCATAAGATGACTCTTCGTATCGAAGGTCCTACACATACTGCTGATGACAAGCGCGAGATAACCGACGCTATCAAGACGATAAGCGGCGTTAAATATGTCCGCGCAGACATGGAGCGTGAAAGAGGCATTTACGATTATGATATCGAAACAGACGGCAAGACCGATATCCGCCGTGACCTCAACAAGCTTTGTGCTGAAAAAGGCTGGAATATCCTTATGCTCCAGCTTTCAGACCTCACCCTTGAGGATATCTTCCTCAAGATAACTATGGACGAGGGACTGAGCAAACAGCAGAACAATGACAGCAAGTCCAAGCCAAAGGTTGAGATAAAGGTCGCTCCAAGCGGCAAGCTCAGAGCTGTTCAGGAAACTGATGATGACAGCGCAGAAAACAACGGAGGTGAGGAATAATGCTGGCTATTTACAGGCGCGAAATGGGCGCATTCTTTACGTCAGGCATAGCTTATGTATTTGTAACTGTGTTCTGGCTGGTTTCAGGTATATTCTTCTATAATGGAGTAATTGCTGAGGGTACTACAGATACATCTGCAATGTTTGGTTCGATGTTCTATATCGTACTGTTCCTTATCCCTGTCCTCACAATGAAGCTTCTCAGTGAGGAAAAGAAGAATAAAACAGATCAGGGACTTCTTACAGCTCCTATAAGTCTGTGGGATATCGTTCTCGGCAAGTATTTTGCAGCCCTTACACTGTACATTATTGCTGAGTCTATCATATTCGTTTACGCTTTCATACTCAATTATCTCGGAAATGTAGCGTGGACTCCTCTGCTTGGCAACTATTTTGCAATGCTCTTCCTCGGTGCAGCATTTATCGCTGTGGGACTGTTTATATCTTCCCTTACCGAAAATCAGATGGCTTCTGCTGTTGTCAGCCTTGTTGTCCTCTTTGTAATATACCTTTCAGAGATGCTTGTTTCAAGCTTTGAAAACGGAAATGTATTTAAGAAGGTCATCTTTAAGATAGTTAGCTCTTTAGCCTTCTATTCAAGATATGTTGAATTTACAAGGGGAGTATTCAGTCTCACCAGTGTATTATTCTTCGTCAGTGCAGCTTTCCTCTTCAATTTCTTCACCGTAAAGGTGCTTGAGAAGAGACGCTGGAGCTGATTTCATGAAAGGAAGGTTTAGATACAGATGAGTAAAAAAGATATCGGCGAGACAAAGGTAACAAATGCTGTCGATAATGCTGAAGAAAAAGCCGAAACTGCTGTAAAGACCAGAAACTTCAAAAAGCTGAAGTACGGCTCGATGTTCTACATTATCATTGCTCTTGTTATTGCTATAGTTGTCGTGCTCAACATCATGGCAAACATTATGTCAAAGCGCTCGCCTATGAAGATAGACATTACCCCCGACAGCAGATATGAGCTTACAGAACAGTCGGTCGATGCTGTTAAGGCTCTCAAAAAAGATGTTGACATCGTTGTTACATCTGAGAGAAATTATTTTGAACAGATCGGAAATTACTATGAGAGAGTTGCTGCTCAGAACGGCAACGCTATAGAGCTTCCCTTTGAGATCATTCCCGAGCTTCTCGACAAGTATTCATTATATGCTGAACAGGGTGACGGAAGCATCAATGTAAAATACGTTGATATGGATAAAGATCCTGACATTGTAAATAAGTATAAGGAAAACTACAGCGGTGATATTGCACATAACAATATCATAGTTTCTTCCGGTGACAGAGTTGAGGTAATTACTGAGTCAGACTGGATGAATATGCTTGTTCCGGATCAGTCGACAATGACTTTCAGCTTTGTCGGTGAGAGTACTATTACTTCTGCTATTACGAATGTTACAGATGCCAATCCTGTAAGGGTCGCTTTTGTAAAGACTATGAACGGCGCTTCTATATGCAATGATGATACCTATTCGGGCGTTGTATCTTCTTTCGAGAATTCACTTCTTGCAAAGAACGGATATGACTGCACAGATATTGATATTGCTTCAGATGAGCTTGATCCCGAAAAATATGATTTGGCAGTGATCTATGCTCCTTCCGTTGACTTTACAGAGCCGATAATCAACAAGCTTGATGCTTTCCTTAAAAACAACGGAAATAACGGCAAGAGCATGATATATGTTCCTGATTATTCAAAGACAAATCTCCCTAATATAGATGAGTTCCTTGCTGACTGGAGCATAAAGGTAGAAAATAACCTTATTATTGATGACAAGAACGCAGATATGTATGCTTCAAATATCATGCTCAATGTCAATGATCCCGATGCAGTAGGCAAGCTTGCAAATGAAAAGCTTCCTATAATCGCTCCCGGATCAAGAGAGCTGACAGCTATCTCAAAGAACAACGAAGATGTTGTAAAGGAAGTTCTTAAATCCTGCGACGAGTCATATACTGTAGATCTTAATGATATGCAGACTGTAACAGGCGGAAAAGGTGCAAGAACAGTTGTAATGCTTTCACAGAAGTCACATTCAGAGCAGTTAAAGACAGTTACAAGCAGTCTCCTTGTTTTAGGAAGCTCGTTTATGTCAAACAACACATACCTTACACAGAACGCTGCATATAATAATGCGAATGTTCTCCTCAGCACTATCAATACAATGACAGGCAAAGAGGGCGGCGTTATCGTTCCTGATAAGAACCTTCAGCAGTCATTTATCACAATGACAACAAAGCAGGCAAGAAATATTCAGATAATCGTTGTCTGGGTAATTCCTTTCCTCATTGCGGCTGTTGGTGTTATCGTACTTTTAAGGAGACGAAATAAATGAAAAAACAAGCAAAGGGCATCATTGCTCTCAGTGCAGTCCTCGTGGCTATGCTGGGCGGCGGATATGCCTATATGAAGCTTAATCCCGAAGAAGGAAAAGAAGGCGGAGAAGGAAATACTTCTTCCACAATGGAGCTTCTCGCTACGCAGGCTGCAGGACAGGGAACTGTCCTCGTCAGCGACGGCGGTCAGACAGGTACAGTAAAAGATGCTGTTGTAAAGAACAGCGAGGGCACTTTAAATGTGGTAGTAAAGGAAGCTGCCACAGATGACAAGAGCGCTGTCTATACTCTTGATGAATATAAAGATCTTGATGTAGATACAGCTGTTGTCAGTACTCTCATCAATAACGGAAACGGAATACAGGCTCAGTCGCTGGTGGCTGAGGGTTGTACAGAGCTTGGCAAGTATGGCCTTGACAAGCCTGTCGCAGAGGTAGAGTTCACTTATGAGTCGGGCAATAAGGTAAAATTCTATGTAGGTGACACTGCTCCGTCAAATACCGGAACATATTTTATGGTGGACGGAAAGAATGACGTTTATACCGTTAGTACGTCGACAGTTTCAAACTATCAAAAGAGTGCAAATGAGTTTATATCCAGAACTATCCTTGCAAAGCCTTCTGACGAGGAATATCCTATCGTCAACAGTCTTAGGGTAGAGCGCGGCGATATGGACAGCGATATCTTTATCAAATATGATAAGTCAAGCGAGGATAAGCATTCGGGCGGTACTTCTGCTTCACATCTAATGGTAGAGCCTGTTGAGTGCTATCTTGCAGTAGAGAGATCTACCGATATAACAAATGGTATGTTCGGACTTACAGCTTCTTCAGTTTATGCTCCGAACTGCGGTGAAGAGGACATTGAAAAGGCAGGTCTTAGCGATCCGTTCTGTAAAGTTACAATGGAATGTGACGATGGTAATACCTATAAGCTCCTTCTCAGCGAGATATTTACCGATGAAGACGGCAATAAGTGCAGTTACGCAATGCTTGAGGGCGGAAAGGTAATATATATCGTTTCTGCTGACAGTGCAAAGTGGCTCACAGTACAGCCTATAGATATTGCTTCGAGACTTCTTATAACAGCATATGTATGGAACATCACAGAGCTGTCGGTAAGCGGCGGCGGAGAGAATGTGGATTTCGTGATAAAATCAAAGGATAAGAACAGCATACCTGATAATCCTGTAGCAAGCGATTTCATTATCACGAAAAACGGTGAGGAATTTACAGGAGAGCGCTACAGACTCTTCTATTCGTTCCTTGTAAGTACAAATGCCGAAGAATTTGCTGTAGGTGTGCCTGTACCTGACGGCAAGCCTATGGCAACAATAAAGTATACAGATTCTTATTCAGGCAAGACGACAACATATGATTTCTATGACGATTCGGTAATGCGCTCGCTTATCGTAGTAAATGGCGAGAGCAAGTATTACTGCACAAAATCCTATGTGAAGACCCTCATCGAAAATATCAAGCGCATAGGTACAGGAGAGGATTACATTACAAACTGGTAAAATTCCAAGGAGGTATATAATGAACGCAAAATTCAACACATATAAGGGCTACCCTCTGGTAAGAAACGGCAATGACATCTATTACGGCTATATGTCTGACCCATACGTAATTTTTATTCAGATACTTGATACCAAGGAAGAAAGCGGTGAAAATATCACATCAAAGGTAAGAGTCGTTCAGATGGATACCAACGAGCCCAACCCCTTGAAAGCTTTTGTTAAGAATACTGAAAGAGAGTGCGGTCTTTATGAAGCACTTGATATCGCTAATGTATGGCTTGAAAAGGCACTTAAAAACTGATATGATAAAGAGCCTCCGATTTCGGGGGCTCTTCCTGTCTTATGAAAAAACTCCCG
>Ga0256871_1001487_pt1 | contig 11440 bp, 6 predicted proteins | sample RumenRJG_07RNA_FD_185439 | JGI IMG/M metagenome (GOLD analysis project Ga0256871, IMG submission 185439) | Metatranscriptome of bovine rumen microbial communities from Lethbridge, Alberta, Canada - Rumen RJG_07 (Metagenome Metatranscriptome) | ecosystem: Host-associated > Mammals > Digestive...
CGCAAGTATCTTAAACTATCCGCTCAAATCAGAAATTGAGCAATAAACTTTAGACTAAAAGCCAATTAGTAAAAACTTGACAATATGAACCTTAGTTTACACCATATTACAGTGATGCTGTGCCTTACCTTTTCATTAGGCTGTATGGCGCAAACCAGTGAAGATGGGCATTATACACTTACCTCAACTGCTGATGGAAGTCAAAGACTTGCTGCTAATACAACACCGTTAACAGGTGAGGCGAAGGACAATGTGACCATCACCTTGTCACCGGAGCAGCGGTTTCAACCGATTGACGGATTTGGCTATGCGCTCACATACAGTACATGCTATAACCTGCTTAAGATGTCGGCCACTGACCGCCATCAATTTCTTGAGCACACTTTTTCTCCTACACAGGGCTATGGCGCAAGTTATGTGAGAATATCGATAGGATGCAACGACTTCTCCTCAAAAGAATACACATTGTGCGACAAGCCTGGCTTAAAGCACTTTGCCTTGCAAAATGACGAAATCAGCTATGTACTTCCTATATTAAGGGAGGTATTAGACATCAATCCTCAGCTGAAGATTATTGCTGCTCCTTGGACATGTCCACGTTGGATGAAAGTAAAGGACCTACAGACTCTTCAACCTTATGAGAGTTGGACAGACGGACATCTCAACCCTGCATTCCGCAAGACTTATGCTCAGTATTTTGTGAAATTTATTGAAGCCATGCACGATAAGGGCTTTAATATTTACGCCGTTAGTCCTCAAAATGAGCCTCTTAATAGAGGGAACTGTGCATCACTCTATATGTCATGGGAAGAAGAAGCGTCATTTGTTGCCGAACTTGCCCCGGCAATTAAACATGCCAATCTTCAAACACGGATATATGTTTATGACCATAACTACAACTACGACAACATAGCATCACAGAACGGTTATCCCGTCCAAGTGATTGACTCTCTAAATAAACTGAAATTTGCAGGAAGCGAACTTGTCGTTGGTGCTGCATACCATAACTACGGCGGACATTTTGAAGAGCTAAATCGCATCCACCGTCTTATGCCGGATAAAGAACTATTATTTAGCGAGACAAGCATCGGTACATGGAACAACGGACGAAATCTCAGCAAAAGATTGGTGGATGACATGAGACAGGTTATTATTGGAACCCTCAACAACTGGTGTCGCGGTGCCATTGTGTGGAACCTCATGCTTGACGACCACCGCGGCCCAAATCTTGACGGTGGTTGCCAAACGTGCGACGGTGCAGTAAATATCGATTCACGTGACTATCACACCATCACATTCAATAGCCACTACTATATCATTAGCCACGCAGCAGCCGTTGTGAAGCCTGGAGCCATACACATAGGTGCAACAAGTAGTAATACAAGCAATATTGATTACTCTGCATTTGTTAATCCTGATGGTTCTTATGCTGTACTATTCGCATCCGATAATAAAATGCCTGTGCAAGCTAATGTTACCGACGGTAAACGAACAGCATCCGTTACATTACCCGCCCATAGCGTCGTGTCCTTATTATTTTAGAAATTCATCTCTGTGAGATTAACATAAAACAACCTAAATATTACGATTATGAAACACTGTGTACTTTGTCAAATGATGTTGGCTGCCACGCTTTTCAGTTCGACAGCAGCTTTTGCCGCCACGGCCATTACTCCGGGGACGGGTGTACAAAACCTCAAGCAGGGCGAAAGCTATACTTTTGCCAATGCCGATGGCTATTATGTGAACAGCAGTTTCTTTAGTAAGAACACGGATGGCACCTATACCTTCCATGCCATTGACGGCACCTACCAGATTGAAACAGACGACAATCTGAAGTATCTGCAGGTGCGTCCGGTGCAATCTGACGGCAGTCTGGCTACACTGAGCGATGACGGCACAGGTGCCCTGTGGATCATCGGCAACGGCATCGGTCTGCCTTCGGTCTCCGACAATCAGGTGGGATGGACGACCGAGAAAGCCATTGCCATGGCACAAACCAGCGACATGACTTACGAGATAAGCGGTGTCGTGGGCAAGGAGTTTGCATCCGTTCCCGACTTCAAGTTCTTTGGCCAGGCAGGCTGGGGTATTGAGTTCAAAGGTTCCACCGGAAGCAACTATACAATTTCAACTGCTAATGGGCCATTGGCTGTAGGCACAGGTTCAAATGGCCACGACGACGGCAACCTCTATCTTACCACAGATGCAGAATGGGCAATGGGCGATACCGTTACCATTGTCGTTGACCTCACATACGGTGTACAAGCCGCTACACTTACAACAACTGTCAAGAAGGCTTCAACCGTGTTTAATCCCACATTAAACGGAGAGTCATTCCAAAGCACCACGTACGGCTATGTATGGGGCGGAATACTTACTCAAGGCGAAAAGATTACTTTTGCCGGAGCAGATGCCTTCAATGACGAAGACTGGTATATGGATCCTGACTTCTTTGAGAAAGACGGCGATGGCTATAAGTTCCTCGCTGTGAACGGACTTTATGCCGTGATGGCCGATTTCACGTTGAAATACTTCAAGGTCTTTGAGATTGGCACGGATCAGTTGCCCGTAGCATACGACAAGACGACAGGTAAAGGAAACATTTGGGTGATCGGTGATACGGGTATCGGCAAGCCGTCGTTTGCGAAGAATGGACACAACTGGTACACGGGCTATAATAACGATATCCCATTGGCTAAAATCAGCAGCACGAAATACCGCCTGACCGTCAACGCAGGACAAGAGATCGATCTGAGCAATAACTTCATCAACTTTAAGTTCTTTGGCCAGCCAGACTGGGGTATGGAATTCGACACCGACCCGTCGATCACCCTTGCCGGTGAGCTAGCCCCATACTTTGCCATCACGAAGGGCAACATCACCTTTGGTGCGCTGCCCGAGAACATGACCGACGAGCAGAAGGCGATGATACAAAGCATCAAGACGCTCGTGTTCACGATCGATGTGACGGATCCTGCGGCAGCCATACTCACTATTGAGGCAAAATTAAACGACAATCCTCAAACTGGAATCAACACCATCTGTGAGGCACAGCCGCAGAGCCTAGACACTTCATGGTACACCGTCGACGGCCGCAGATATGCCAAGAAGCCAGCTAAGGCAGGGCTTTACATCTACCAGGGCCGCAAGGTTATGGTGAAATAAGTATTAATACAAATGATATGGGGACGGAGACCATTATGGCGCCCGTCCCTCATCTTGTGAAAACTATTCTCTTAATTTTAAACCATTTCTTATGCAAACTAACCAATTTCCCCGCCGCTTGGTTGCACTGATGGGTGTTGCGTTGCTCTCTACGACTGCAGCTTTAGCCCAACAAGTAAGGATTAGCGGACAGGTGCTTGACCAAAACCAACAGCCCGTTATTGGTGCTACCGTGCGCGTAGTTGGCAGCAAAGGCGTAGGTGCCGTCACCGATCTTGACGGACGTTACACCCTTGAAGCCGATAAGAACTCACGTCTTGAAATTTCTTATATCGGATTCAAGACTCAACAAGTGAAGGCCGGACAGAATTCACGCATAACCCTTAAGGAAGAAATGAATACCTTGGGTGAGGTCGTCGCAATAGGATACGGCTCAGTGCGTCGCGCTGACGTTACCACCGCTGTTAGCTCCATTTCTTCCGATGACCTCGATACACGCCCCATCGTCTCTGCAGCATCCGGCATGCAAGGCAAGGCCGCCGGATTGCAAATATCACAGGCTAACGGCCAACCCGGCTCGGCACCAACTATCCGCGTTCGTGGTACCACGTCACTTAATGGCTCCAATGCACCGCTATACGTAGTTGATGGTGTGCCGGTAGATAACATCGACTTCCTTGCGGCCGATGACATCGACAATATGCAAGTACTGAAGGATGCCTCTTCGGCAGCCATTTATGGATCACGCGCAGCCAACGGTGTCATTATCATCAATACCAAACAAGGCAAGAACGGAGTAGCGCGGGTTTCGCTAAATGCACATTATACATTTAATGGTGTGCGAGATAATCAGAACCCACTCAACACCGAACAATATTACGATCTTATTCGTGATATGAATGAGAAGGGCGTACTCCATTTGAAACTCCCTGATGGGCTGACTGACCAAACCGACTGGAAAAAGGAGGTCTATCGTACAGGTCACGTACAAGACTATCAACTGTCAATAACTAACGGAACAGATAAGTTGCGCTACTACCTCTCCGGTGGCTATACGGGTGAGGATGGTGTTATCCGTTCGTCAAGTTTCAAACGATACAATGTCCGTGGATCTATTGACAACGACGTGAACAAATGGTTGACCATCAATGCCAGTGGAACCTATTCTGACTATACCTATAAAGGAACAGGCATTATCAGTGGAACTACGGCAAGCAGAGGAGGCGTCATCCCTTCTATACTCGCAACGCCGACCTACGCGCCAATATGGGACCCCAACAATCCCGGACAATACAACAACAACTTCTATGGCGCCAATGCCGACTCTCCGCTGGAGAACATTGCACGTACGGCCAATGGCAAGAGTCAGAACAACAAGCTGTTGCTCACGGGCAAAGCCATCATTACATTACTGCCGGACTTGAAATATACGTCATCCATCACCTTTGACCGAAGCCAAAACATCACAACAAACTTTCTTGACCCACACCAGACGCGTCAAGGACGTAATGACAATGGTACCGGATATGACGGACGGTCGACAGGATCAGTATGGACATTCGATAACACTATTGACTGGAAACGCAAATTCGGTTTACACGACATAGATTTTATGGTCGGTTCTTCTTGGACTCACAGCAAATGGAGCCAGAACTACATCAATGCTTCCGACTATGCTGACGATGTTGTACGCACGCTTAATGCTGCCAACAAGATTAGCTGGAACGGAACCGGCAGTTCGGCCTCCGAATGGAGCATCATGTCTTATTTTGGCCGATTACAATACAACTTCAAATCCACATATATGATTACAGCCAACCTGCGTGCTGATGGAAGTTCAAGATTGGCACCTGGTCATAAATGGGGATGGTTTCCTTCATTCTCTGGTGCCTGGCGTATGAGCAACGAAAGATTTATGAAGAATGTACCTTGGATTAACGATTTGAAAATCCGCGGAGGTTGGGGTCAGACCGGTAACCAAAGTGGCCTTGGCGACTATGCATACCTTGCCATGTACAATTTCAACCGCATACAGTGGTGGGAGGCTGGCAAAGACCATGCTGTACCCACACGTACACAATCATCGCTTTCAAACCCAGACCTAACCTGGGAGACCACTACACAGACCGACATCGGCTTTGATCTTACCGTTCTCAACAACCGCCTGACCCTCTACGCTGACTGGTACTACAAAAAGACTACCGATCTTATTATGAATATGACATTGCCTGCAGGTTCAGCAGCAGCTCGGTCACTGGCCCGTAATGGCGGAACTATAGTTAATAAAGGTATGGAGTTTACCGTAAAGAGCCACAATCTTATTGGCTCTTTCAAATGGGACACGGACTTTAATATTTCCTTCAACAGAAATAAGTTAAAAAGTCTTTCACTGACGCCAGTATATTGGGGCGCTGTAACCAACGATAATGTTAACCAATATGTAGTTCGCAATGCACCAGGCCATCCGCTCGGCTCCTTCTGGGGATATATCAGCGAAGGTGTTGATCCGGAGACCGGCGACATGATTTACAAAGATGTCAATGACGATGGCGTTGTGACAAGCTCTGACCGTACATACATCGGTGACCCAAATCCAGACTTCACTTTCGGTCTTACAAACACATTCTCTTGGAAAGGCTTCTCGTTGAGCATCCTTCTGCAAGGATCGGTCGGCAATGACATTTATAACGTCAGCCGGATGGAGAGCGAAGGCATGTTCAACTCAAACAACCAAAGCACGGGCGTGCTGCGCCGTTGGCAAATTCCCGGTCAGATCACAGACGTACCGAAAGTTGGCTTCAATCAGCAAAACTCCACTTACTACATTGAGGACGGCTCCTACCTGCGCGTCAAGGACATCTCGCTTAGCTATGATATACCGAAGGCTATTTGTAAGAAGATTTACTTACAGCGACTTACACCATACGTATCATTTACCAACCTTATAACCTGGACTGGCTATAGTGGCCGGGATCCAGAAGTCAACCAGGCTGGCGACAGCGGTTCTGTGCAAGGTATCGACTGGGGTACCTATCCGCTCTGCCGCTCATTCGTAATGGGACTGAAAGTGGAGTTCTGAAACAAATAAAACTAAAGCTTCTCACTATGCAATACATAAAATTTCAACCATATCGCAAAACGTTCACGATCGTTGTGGCAGGCTTGCTGATGCTTTCATCATGCTCTCTCGACCGTGAGCCCATTTCAAGCGCATCAGAACTGACAGAAGGAAGTCAGACAGACACAACAACAGCTGTGTTGAAGGATAAGGCTGCAGCACAAAGCCAGCTTACGGCAATATACCAACGTTTCCGCAACCGACAGGAGCACAGCCATCTTGACTACGTGCTCTTAGGTGATGCTCATGCCGATAATGCATATGCAGGGACAACCGGACAAGAGACCATTCCACTTGAAACCAATGCTCTTGACGCTGCCACGGGAACACTAAGCCGTGACTGGAGCCGCTATCTTGAAGACATTGCACAAGCTAATGTGCTTATTAATGGTATTGAACCTTTACACCAGAGCGGGCAACTTACCGATACAGAATATAACGAACTTAAAGGTCAAGGAGAGATATATCGCGCCCTCTGTATGTTTCGTATGGCAAGAATGTGGGGATCATTCCCTGTAATCACGAAAGTAGCCAAAACCATTACGTCGGGTAATATTGAGGATGTATATCCCACATATTTTCCGCCACGTTCAACAGAGAAAGAATGCTATCAACAGATTATCAGTGATTTGGAAGATGCTGAGCGGAATGCCCCAGACTTTCAATCCTCTGATCGCACCCTCATGACCAAGACCGTTGCGCAAGCACTGCTTTGCAAAGTATATGCAGAAACAGCCGTTCAAAATTATGACAAAGTTATTGAATATGCGGAAAAAGTGCAGAACACAAAAGGTTTGGCTCTTGAGCCGGATTTCTCGACTTTATGGGGATGGAATGCAACAGCGCAAGACTGCACAAAACGCAATACCACCGAAGGAATTCTTGAGGTACATTGGTTTCCTGGATCTGGCAACTGGGAGAGCTGGATGTACGGCCGATGTCTTGAAAATTATGAATACGGCTTCACATGGGCAAAATGGGTAACGCCATCGCGTGATCTCATCAAAGCATTCAACGATGAGGGCGATACTACACGCCTTAACCAAACAGTTGTGTATTACTCCTGCAACTGGAGTAATTATTATCCCTCATCTCACTATGCCTTTATGTATAAGCTACGGTCGGGCTATAATAATGAATATGTAGTTCGGTTGGCAGATATTATTCTTCTTGAGGCAGAGGCTTACGCCCACAAAGGCGAACTACAACAAGCTGCTCAACTGGTTAATTTAATACGCCAACGTGCAAAATTACCCAAGCTAACTTCAGCAGCTACAGCTTCGCAAACCACAATGGAAGAGGCAGTACTGAAGGAGCGCCGTCTTGAACTCGCTTGCGAGGGTGAACGGTGGTACGACCTACGACGCGCAGGTAAAGTGGAGGAAGTTCTGAACTCCTTGCCTTCCCGCGACAGTGGACATCTACCACTGGCACGGCAATACACAGCCAACAGCTATCTAATGCCGATACCACAGACAGCACTCGATGAAAATGATAATCTCATACAGAACCCGGGATATTAAGACTAAGGCTTTAATCTTCGCTTAGAGCAGAAACTCACAGCGAAGTTTCACCTCATAATGCAATTACAATGAAAGCAATATTTTATTTAAGCGTCTGCACTGCGCTTTTGTTATCCAGCTGTGCCGTTGATAGCGGATTCGATGTTCATCCGAATAATGCGACCTCGGCAGACACAACCATAAACTTGACGCCTGCTTCAGGTGAAGCCGTTGTGCTGACGACGACGAATGATAGTGTCAACACGTTCTTTCGTGGTAGTGTAAAAACCTTCACTGGTACCAATATGGCCCCAACAACCATAGAAATCGATCCCTCTACAACGTATCAAACCATTGACGGATTCGGATTCGCACTTACATATTCGTCGGCATATAATCTGTTACACATGAGTCAGGCAGCACGTACGGCCTTCCTCAAACGTACATTCTCTCCGACCGAAGGTTACGGAGTAAGTTATTTGCGTATCTCTATCGGATGCAGCGATTTCTCAAGTCGGGTATATACTCTTTGTGACACTGAGGGTATAGACAACTTTGCCCTGCAGAGTGATGAAACAAACTATATTGTCCCTGTACTAAAGGAAATTCTAGCCATTAATCCCAACGTGAAGATAATAGCTTCGCCGTGGACCTGTCCACGGTGGATGAAAACCACAGAGACTCTCAGCGGCTCCTACGACAGTTGGACAGGCGGACGTCTTCGTCCTGCACGACGTTCTGTATATGCCCAATATTTTGTCAAATTCATACAAGCTATGCAAGCTGAAGGTATTAGCATTTATGCCGTTACACCTCAAAATGAACCACTCAATAAGGGCAACTGCGCATCACTCTACATGCCTTGGGAAGACGAGGCTCCGTTTGTACGCGTATTGGCCGGTGCTTTCCACAAAGCTGGACTGACAACGAAAATTTACCTTTATGACCACAATTATGACTACAGCGGTATTTCATCACAAAACGACTACCCCGTACATATCTATAATCAGTTAGGAAGTAACTTCGATGGTGCCGACCTTATCGCAGGTGCTGCCTATCATGACTATGGTGGAACAAGTACGGAGCTTTCAGATATATACAACCAAGCCCCAACTAAGGAAATTATCTTTTCTGAATCGAGCATTGGCACATGGAATAAAGGAAATGTCCTCTCCAATACACTTGTACAGGAAATGCGCGACTTGGTACTTGGGACAGTCAATAAGATGAGCCGTGCCGTAATCGTATGGAACCTAATGCTTGACGACAAGCAAGGCCCCAATCTTGATGGTGGTTGTCAGACATGCTATGGGGCTGTTGACATCAACTCGTCCGACTACAGCACACTTCATTACAACGGTCATTATTACGTTATTTGCCATAGTGCAGCCGTCGTCGAACCGGGCGCTGTACGTTTGGGAGTAAGCAGAAATACTAATCTAAGCAGTCTGTCCCACGCCGAATTCCTTAATCCGGATGGCACTTACGCAGCCCTGCTTTGCAACGCCGGGGATACTGATATTAAGGTTACTCTAAGTGATGGTAACAAGTATTTCTTAGCTACCGTTCCGGCCTATGGCGTAGTTTCGCTTAAGTGGCAGAAATAAACGTATCACCAACTTTAATCAACCTTAGATTATGAAATTAATAAAGTTTATAACACATAGGACTAAGTTCTGTTTGCTGTTTCTTACAACATCTGTAATTTTAGGCGCATGTAGCGATGACGACAATTCATCAATGGGGGGCAATCCTGTAGTTTCCGTTGGCGACATACAGCCCGCCTATTTCGGAGACTCTATCACGGTAAATGTCAACTGCTCCGACAATGTCGCACTCTCTACACTCAAAGCTACATTGAAATATAGTGAAGAAGAAGTGGAGAACGTCACGCTTCGTACCAAGGAAAATGGCAATTATGATGTTAAGCTTTACATGCCATTCTACAAAGATGTGCCTGATGGCAACGCCACTTTGCATCTTACTCTACAAAACATTGAATTTACCAAAACAGAGCAAGATATTACAATACCTGTATCGCGTCCACATTATGATCATCTGACACTCTACGTTGATAAAAACACTCAGTATAACATGACACCAGATAACGACAACCCATTTTTATATAGATGCACTGTCCACAGTCCATCAAGTACCGTCGTCTCTGGCAAAGTTATTGCGCCAGCTTTCGGCGACAATGGTAATCAGATTATCTTTGGACAAAGTACCGACGGCACTTCCATCACGCAAGGGGCAGCAGACCCAATACCTTTTACCGGCGAAGCGAAAGGCGACTTTGAATGCACTTTTAACACGCTGACTTATGAATATTCACCTGTCTATGATCCGACAAAGGCACCACAGGAAATACAGTTCTCTGCCAGCCAACTCGAATATGACGGTACATTTACGCAAGGCCGTAAATACATTTTCTCTGTTCCTGACGAATTCAAACAATATTTGTCAATGTTCTGGATTGACCCGGATTTCTTCACACCCAACTCCGATGGTTCCTACACGTTTAATGCTGTGGATGGAAATTATCATCTTAAGGTAAGTACAGATCGGTTAGCACTTCTTGTGTGGGCAACCGATGCGAATAAGAAATCACTTACGTTGGACAATGATGGTTCAGGCGCATTATGGGTTATCGGTAGCGATGGCATAGGAAAACCGGCTTACAAATACATAAAAGGTGAGAGTTGGTGGACCGATACTGATCATGCCATCTGCATGGCTCAAATATCACCAAAAGTCTATCAAGTTACTCTTACCATAGGTCAGCAACTTGATCCAGACAATGTCAACTTTAAATTCTTCGGTCAGCAAGATTGGGGTACAGAATTTAAAGGAACAGAATCTGATCATCACATATCAACGACCAGTTCTCTCTTCGTCGTTGGTGATGGTAAAGAGCATGATGTCAATGGAACCAGCGTAAAACTTGATGACGGTAACATATATTTGACTTCTGCTGATGCCGTTAAAAATGGAGAAACATATGTCCTGACTGTTGATCTTACAGGTGGCTGCAATAATGCCGTACTGAAAGTGACAAAGAAATGATTGATAACCTTGTAAACAAAAAGAGGGTGTATCAAAATTGGAGAAGTCCGGGAGTTCAGAAGTCCAGGAGTTCGGTCATTACTATAATGATATCTTATTATCAGATACTTATACATTTGACAGAACTTCCTAACTTCCGGACTTCTGAACTTCCTCAATTTTGATACGTCTCCTTTTTGTTTTACATTCTTTTTCAAGGTTGCCATATATGTCAGAAAATATCAACCTGAGTTCGGGATAAGACAAGAGTCTTAAAAGTTTGGTAATCTCGCATGATTTTATTATCTTTATGTTTGTAAATCAAATAGTTGCAAAGATTTAAGCAATAAGGATTATTGAGATTACCAAGGCAAAATTACAGATATTTTCTGTCTTATTGATGAATAGATATTGTTCATAGCTATCTGGCTGCGGACCGAATCATTACGTCCATGAAAGTAAGATTCGCCTCTATACAAGAGACTTAACTTATCCCGAACTCAGGTTATAAGCATTGGCTTTCTTGCAGTTTTTCCGGCAATAACGCTTGTAGGGCTGAAAAGAAAGCGTTATATTTGCACGTGAGATAAGCTATATCCACTATGAG
>Ga0256871_1001499_pt1 | contig 11414 bp, 10 predicted proteins | sample RumenRJG_07RNA_FD_185439 | JGI IMG/M metagenome (GOLD analysis project Ga0256871, IMG submission 185439) | Metatranscriptome of bovine rumen microbial communities from Lethbridge, Alberta, Canada - Rumen RJG_07 (Metagenome Metatranscriptome) | ecosystem: Host-associated > Mammals > Digestive...
CCGGCGTGAATCTCACAAAGACAAGGACAAGGGGTAAGGAAAATGAAAGAATTTTATATCAACGATGACGGAATCCGTCTGCATGCAAAACTGGATATGCCGGCAGAAGTCGATGAGAATCACCCGGGCACTCATACGATTCCGCTCTGCATCGTAATCCATGGATTCACGGGGCATATGGAGGAGAGACATATCATCGCTGCAGCGGAAGCCATCCGAGAGACCGGATGTGCAACTCTCCGTGTGGAAATGTACGGACATGGCAAGAGCGACGGCGAATTCCGGAATCATACGCTTTACAAGTGGGTCGGTAATGCGCTTACAGTCGTGAAGTATGCGAAATCGCTCGATTTTGTCACGGATCTATATCTCTGCGGGCACTCGCAGGGCGGACTGCTTGTGATGCTGATCGCCGGAATGTGCAGGGATGATATCAAAGCGGCCATTCCGATGTCTCCGGCGTGGATGATTCCGGACCTTGCAAGGGAGGGAACGATTCTGGGACTTACGTATGATCCGGAACACATTCCGGACGAGCTGCACCAGGGCGATCTCGTGCTGGACGGAAACTATGCGCGCGTCGCCCAGACGATTCATGTGGAGGATGAAATTGCACGGTATACAGGCAATGTTCTGATCGTGCAGGGTGATGAGGATGAGGCTGTTCCTTACGAATACGCAGTAAAGGCGCAGAAGCTTTATGCACACTGCAGGCTGGTCACGATTCCCGGTGATGACCACTGCTATGATCGTCATCTGGACCAGGTCACGAAGGCTATCCGTGAGTTCATGACGGAGGAGATGGTCCGCTGATGATTGTTTCGCTTTAAAGCGTTGGTGTGATACAATCGTGTTTGTTCTATCTTGTTAGCTGTTGAATAAATGCGAGGCCGGATTTTATGGAAAGCTCGCAGGGTGACCAGCAAGGGCAGTGAAACCTGTCTTTATGCATCAGGACCCGTAAGCAAAGCGGCCCGCAACGTTGGGAGGGTAAGTTATGGCTGCATATTTTTCATCCCTTAATCCTCTGGTCCTGCTCGGGAATCTGCCGGGCGGCGTGGCACAGGGAATTATCTGGGGCATCATGGCGCTGGGTGTTTATATCACTTTCCGACTGCTCGACGTCGCCGATCTTACGGTTGATGGTACGTTTACAACCGGGGGAGCAGTCACGGTCATGCTGATTCTGGCAGGCTGGAACCCCTGGGCAGCACTGCTCATAGCTCTTATCGCAGGGCTTCTGGCAGGACTCTGCACCGGGCTTCTTCACACGGCGCTGGGCATCCCGGCGATTCTTGCCGGAATCCTCACGCAGTTTGCGCTGTATTCCATCAACCTTGCCATCATGGGATTCATGGCAAACAAACCGGTCAGTGTCGATAAATATGTTCTTATTCTCACTTCCAGAAGTGTTCCGTCGGCGATCCTCATCGGCGGTCTTGTCGCAGCGGCGGTCATCGCGGTTCTCTATTGGTTCTTCGGAACCGAGACAGGTTCTGCAATCCGCGCGACGGGCTGCAATCCGGAGATGAGCAAGGCGCAGGGCATCAACATCAACGTGATGAAGGTTCTCGGGCTGTCTCTTTCGAACGGACTTGTAGCTCTTGCCGGCGGTCTGATGGCACAGTTCCAGGGATTCTCAGATATCAACATGGGCCGCGGCTCGATCGTCATCGGGCTTGCCGCCGTCATCATCGGTGAAGTGCTCGGCGAGGCGATCCTCGGAAAGAGACTGAACTTCTGCGGCCGGCTGATTTTTGTCGTGATCGGCGGCATCATCTATTACCTTGTCATCATCCTGGTGCTGTGGCTGAAGCTGAACTCGAACCTGTTAAAACTGTTCACAGCCATTGTCGTAGCCATTTTCCTTGCGGTTCCGTACCTCAGGAGCCTGCAGAAGGCATCGTTCAAGAAGGCCGGGAAGAATTCCGCAAAGGCGATTGCAAACGGCTACAAACATGAAGAAGACGCACCGGAGAACGGTGCACAGGGAAAGGCAGGTGACTGATCATGGCAGAAAATATGCTGGAAATCCGTCACATTTATAAAACTTTCAACCCGGGAACCATCAACGAGAAGAAAGCGCTGATCGATGTTTCTCTGACACTGAAGGACGGTGATTTCGTCACGGTCATCGGCGGGAATGGCGCCGGTAAATCGACCATGCTGAATGCGGTCGCCGGTGTGTGGCCGATCGATTCCGGATCTATCCTCATTGACGGAAAGGATGTCACAGGCCTTCCGGACTATAAGAGAGCATCTCTCATCGGACGTGTGTTCCAGGATCCGATGACCGGAACGGCGGCGACGATGCAGATCGATGAGAACTGTGCACTTGCTGCAAGACGCGGGCAGCGCAGAAGTCTGCGCTGGGGCGTCACCAATGAAGAACGGGAGAAATATCGTGAGGCTCTGAAACGTCTGGGACTTGGACTGGAAGACCGTATGACGGCCAAGGTCGGTCTTCTCTCCGGAGGCCAGAGACAGGCGCTCACGCTTCTCATGGCGACTCTGCAGCGTCCGAAGATCCTGCTTCTCGATGAGCACACGGCGGCGCTCGATCCCAAGACGGCAGAGAAAGTTTTGGCGGCAACGGAGCGGATCGTAGGGGAGACGCATCTTACGACGCTGATGATCACGCACAACATGCGCGATGCAATTGCACACGGCAACCGTCTGATCATGATGAATGAGGGACGGATTGTACTCGATGTACAGGGCGAGGAGAAGAAGCATCTCACGGTCGAGGATCTGCTGCACAAGTTCTCGGTTGCAACCGACGAGGAGTTTTCAAACGATCAGGCGCTGCTGAGCTGAAGGCCGGGAAGAAGCACTACAGGACTTCAAAACGGACCAAAAGGGTAATAGAATAGGACTTCGGGTGCTGGAACGGAACGTTCCGCCGCGAAGGGAAGAACCATTTTGAAGGAAACGGAGAAAAAAGAAGCAACTGCAAAGACCGGGACAGCTGGCGTGAATGCGCGCAGAAATGCCGCACTGGGGGCGATTCTCTCGGCCGGCGGCGGTATCTGCTGGGGACTGTCCGGATCGATGGGACAGTATCTTTTCGACTATGAGGGAATGGATTCCCGCTGGCTTGTGCCGATCCGGCTCGGGCTTGCGGGGGTCATTCTCTTTTTTTACTGCCTTCTCCGCTACAGAAAGGAGCTTTTCCGCCCCTGGAAGACACGGATTGACCGGCGCGATCTTCTGATCTACGGGATTCTCGGCATCAGCTGCTGTCAGTTCCTGTATTTCCTCACGATCCAGCTCTCGACCGCGGGGGTCGGGACCATTCTGCAGGACCTCTCGCCGGTGATGATTCTATTGGTGACCTGTGTCGCGGAGAAACGCCGGCCGGGGGCACTCGAGATCATCTCGATCCTGCTGGCGCTTGTAGGAGTCATCCTCATCACGACACACGGAAACATCGGGCACCTCTCGGTGCCGGTTTCCGCGATTGTGACCGGGACGCTCTGCGCGGGCTGTGTCACGGTCTACAACGTGGAGCCGAAGAGGCTTCTTGACGAGTACCCGGTCACGATCCTGCAGGCATGGGCCTTTCTTCTGGGAAGTGCCTGCCTTTCGGCCCTTTTCCATCCCTGGACCTGGGGCTACAGACCCACGGCGATGGGGTATTTCGGCATTGCCTTTGTCGTGATCGTCGGCAACGTCATCGCCTTTACATCCTATATGGCAGGCGTCCGGATGATCGGGCCGAACAAGGCCATCCTGTATGGCTTCTCCGAGCCGATTACCGCCGCCATTGTCGGCATCTTCGTGTTCCGGAACGTTTTTACGGTATTCGATGGAATAGGGTTCGGCATGGTCTTTCTCATGATGTACCTGATCTCAAAGAAGAGCGAGAGAAGTGCCTGAACCGCTCTGCCTGCCTGCGGCTTCCCGGTATCGGAAGCCGCAGAGGAGGGAAAGAAGTCTCAGAAAGGCTCTGTCAGCTCCCGGCTTACCGGTATCGGCACCCGCGCAAGGGCGGCAGCAGGAAAGGAAAACGAGTTCCGTCTGTTCAAGAAAGGCAGTTTGATTTATACTTTGATTGATGTTAAGGCTACAGAGACAGGAAGGAAAAATCTGGATTGTATAAGGATATACGGAAGGAAGTGTGATATGAAAAAGTTTCTTGAAGAGTTCAAGGCATTTGCGCTGAAGGGCAATGTGATGGATATGGCAGTCGGTGTCATCATCGGTGCTGCATTCCAGAATATTGTCACAGCACTCATCGATAACATCATCAACCCTCTGATCGGCCTGATTTTCCAGGCGGATTTCAGTGATGTCGCCATTCCGCTCGGGAACAGCGGCGTATCCCTCGGCATCGGCGCATTTATTTCGGCAGTCATCAACTTCATACTGATGGCACTGGTTCTCTTCTGCATCGTAAAGGGAATCAACACGCTGCGCACTGCGGCGGAGAAGAAGTTCGAGAAGCCGAAGGAAGAGGCTCCGAAGGGGCCGACACAGGAAGAGCTTCTTGCCGGCATCCTTGAAGAACTCAAAAAACAGAACAAGGATTGAGCATGAATCCAGGATTCCCGGGGCGGCGGCTCCGGGAATTTTCTTTTGCTCCAGGAGTGAAACCGGGACCGGAATGAAGTAACAGGATCGAACGCGCATGAATCTCACAGAGAATCTTGAAAAATACTGTCAGGAATACTACCCGCTGCATATGCCGGGGCACAAGAGGAGGATCGATCCCACGGGAGGGTTCCTGCCGGTGGACATTGATACTACGGAAGTGACGGGGGTGGATGATCTTCACAATGCAACAGGCATTCTGAAGGAAGCACAGGACCGTACGGCCGCGCTGTACTCATCGAAGGCGCTCCGGTACCTCGTGGGCGGAAGTACGCTCGGGGTGCTTGCTTCGATCTACGCTGTCGCCGGGCGGAATGGCGAGATCATTGCCTCGCGCGGCTGTCATAAATCCGTATGGCATGCCGCCGAACTGCTGAATCTGAAGGTCGATTATCTCCTGCCTCCAATGATCCCGGGATACGAGGTTTTCGGGAGCATCCGTCCGGAGGACGTGGAGAAGAGCATAAAGGTGCATCCGGATGCGAGGGCGGTTGTCATCACGAGTCCGACGTATGAGGGGATTCTCTCCGACATCCGCCCGATTGCCGAAATCTGTCATCGGGCCGGCATACCGCTTATTGTCGATGAGGCGCATGGCGCCCATCTGATCGGACGATTCCGCGGAGACGGCGGGTTCTGGCCGGAGGGAGCGGTATCCTGCGGCGCGGACCTTGTAATCCAGAGTGCACACAAAACACTTCCGTCTCTTACGCAGACGGCATGGCTTCATATCAATGGAAATCTGGCGGATCCGGGGATCGTGGACCATGCGCTGGATATTTTTGAGACGAGTTCACCATCGTATCCACTGATGGCATCACTGGATGCAGCGACCGGCCTTCTCACTGAACGGGGAGACAGATTATTTAAAGAATGGCAGCAGATGCTCGTGCGGTTCTATAAGGAAACTGCGGGACTGGAGAGTCTTGAGATTCTGAATACGCCGCAGAATCGGGGGAAAATCGCCGGATTTGCTTATTCTGTCGATCCGGGGAAAATCTTTATCTCCAGCAGACGGGCCGGGCTCCCGGCCAGAGAACTGGCCGGTGTTCTGCGTCAGCATTTTGGCTTTGAGACCGAAATGTCGGTCGGTTACGGAACCCTTGCGATGACCAGTCTGGCAGACGATCCGGATGCACTTGCCGCTTTCGCGGAGGCACTGCTTGAGATTGATGACGTTGTCAGTTTCGGGGATGTGACAGAGAGAAGAACGAAGGGAAAGGCAGGCAGCGAAGAACGGGGTATTGAAAGAACAGCCCATGGAGTCAATGAATTCTCCTTTCCCGCCTGCAGGCTCCGCATCACGGAGGCGATGGAGAAAGAAACAGAGGAGATTCCGCTCTCCGGTGCGGCGGGACGTATCGCGGGAGAGATTGTCATGGCCTATCCGCCGGGGGTGCCGCTTCTGCTTCCCGGCGAAATGATCGATGAGCGCATGATCCGTTACATTCACGCGCTTCAGAACTCCGGCACGGAAGTGTGGCACCGAAGCCGCCGTCACGGCGAGGCCGGGAGAGGTGCTATCATTGTGGTGAAAGACTGATCTGCCAAGTGGTTTGTCCTGGTGGATATAGCAGAGGAAGCGGCGGAAACCGGAGGCATGAAACGGAGAATGCGGCTGGGAATCCGGCGGCATCGGGCGGAAGCATCGGCAATGGCATCAGGAGTTTTTACGGACAAAGTGACAGGAGCAGTATGATAAAAATAGATTTGATCACCGGTTTTCTTGGATCAGGAAAGACAACCTTCATCAAAACATATGCGGAGCATCTCGCGGGGCAGGGGCTCAAAGTATGTATTCTTGAGAACGACTACGGCGCCATCAACGTCGATATGCTGATTCTCCGTGAGGAGCTTCGGGACAAATGTGATCTCGAAATGGTAGTCGGCGGGGGAGACCCGGACTGCCACAGGAGGCGCACGAAGACAAAACTCATCGAAATGGGGATGCTCGGATACGACCGTGTGATCGTCGAGCCGTCCGGAATCTTCGATACGGATGAGTTCTTCGATCTGCTTTATGAGGAGCCGCTCGATCAGTGGTATGAGAAGGGGAGCGTCATCTCTATTGTGGACGCAAAACTTCCGGAGAGGTTATCGGGCGCATCCGAATACCTGCTCATGAGCGAGGCGGCAAACGCGGGGCTCATTCTTCCGTCCAGAGTACAGGAGACACCGGATTTCCGCGCGGACCGGCTGGTGACGAGGCTGAACGAAGCAATGAAAAAATACGAGTGCGGCCGGGTTTTTACGGCGGCAGATGTACTCGCAAAGGACTGGAAGGAACTGACGGATGCGGATTTTGACCGCATAGAGAACTGCGGCTTCCGTCAGGCGGACCATGTGAAGCTGCACGTGGATCAGGACGGGAGCTACGAGAACCTGTTTTATTTCCACCTACATTTCACAGAGGATGCGCTCATCGGGAAGGTGAAGGAGCTCTTTTCTGAGCCGGAGAAGTATGGCAATGTCATACGGGTCAAGGGATTTATTCCGGTGAAGGCGGATGAAGGCGGGGAAGAGAAAGCGGCGGACAGACCGGAGGAAAGCGATCGCAATGAAGTCCGCAGCGGGACCTCTCTGAGCCCGGAAGAGAAAACGAAGGGGGAGAAAGCCGGAGCAGAGTCCTCCACAGGCTTCCTGGAAATCAACGCGAACCGGGATGGCATACGGACCGATACAGTTCCGGTCGGGCAGGAAGTGATCATCGTGATCGGAGAGAAGCTGAACAGCAGGGCGGTCGGCGGGCTCTTCGGTGAGACGAGATCCGTGACGGATTACGATGCATGATTCACCGCGATATACACGTATTCTTTGCGGTCGAATGATTTGCGCTGGTTCGCAGCCTGTCAGATATGTAAACTGTGTATGTCAGCAGGATTATCCGGGACAGGCAGCAGGGTACAGCCGGATTTTACATATGGCGGATCACTGTGAGCCGTAACTTACTTGACACGAAATTTTCGTTCATGTAGTCTGTAAATAAGGTTTTTCTGAAACGGAAATCCTGTATTTTTGTCAGTATTCATTCAATATATCAGGAGTATTATCAGAGTCTGCGTCACAGCGTAAGCGCAGGCGGAATTTTTATTTGGGAGTGTGATTTTTTTGGACGCCAGTGATGGTATATGTATCGTTGTTTTAGTCATTCTTATCTATTTCAGTGCTTATTTCTCATCTGCTGAGACGGCGCTCACGAGCGTGAGCCGTCTCCGGCTGCGGAGTCTTTCCGATGACGGTGACAAAAGGGCGTCGCTTGCACTCGACCTCATCGAGAACAAGCAGACGAAGATGCTCACCGCCATACTCATTGCCAACAACATTGTCAATCTGTCCGCATCGGCAATTGCATCGGTCGTGGCGAATAAACTCGGCGGCAATTTTGCCGTTACTATCGGAACAGCGGTCATCACCATGCTCATCATCATTTTCGGCGAAGTTACGCCCAAGACGATGGCCACGGTGAAAGCGGAGAAAGTCGCGCTGCGCGATGTCCGATTCGTCAATGCGCTGATGATCATTCTCACGCCGCTTGTCTTTTTTACCGGCAAAATTTCGCGCGGGATCCTGAAGATCCGCCATATCAATCCGGATGACCGAAGCGACCAGCCGACCGAGGAAGATATCCGCACGATGGTCGAAGTAAGTCACGAGGACGGCCAGATTGAGAATGACGAGAAGCAGATGATCAACAACGTGTTTGATCTGACGGATTCAGAGGCACGCGATATTATGGTGCCGCGCGTCGATGTCGTCTGCGCTGACGTGAATATGAGTTTTGACGATCTCATCGCGCAGTTCTCTGAGCAGCGGTTCACACGTGTGCCGGTCTATCAGGACAATCCGGATTCCATCATCGGTATCCTCAACATGAAGGATGTCCTTCTCTACGATCACAAGAAGGAATTCAACATCCGGGATTACATCCGCGAGGCTTTCTTCACGCATGAGTTCAAGAATACGTATGAACTCTTCCTCGAGATGCGCAAGGCCTCACAGACCATGTCCATTGTTCTTGATGAATATGGTGTGATGGTAGGAATTATCACGATGGAGGATATTCTCGAGGAGATTGTCGGTGAGATCCGCGATGAGTACGATCAGGAGGAGCTTGACGAGATCCGTAAGATCGGACCGAATGATTACATCGTCGACGCGACCTGCCGGATCGATGATTTTAACGATGAAGTCGGCAGCGATCTCGAGAGTGAGGATTACGATTCGGTCGGCGGATACCTGATCGGTCTTCTGGACCATATCCCGGAGAAGGGCGAGGCCGCAATGGATCACGCGGGAAACAAGATTCGCTGCATCGCAGTCGACAATAACCGGATCGAGAAGGTCCGCATCACGCTGGCGCCGCGGGATGAAAAGAAGGAAAAGAACGCTTCCGCAAAGGAAGCCGGGGACGAGAAAGGATCGAAGGAATCCGGAGAGAAGCGGCGCGAGAAGAATGAGGAGAACGGGCAGGCTTTAAGGAAGGATTCAGAGAATAATCCGGATGTGATGCTGTGACCGCGCATGCGGGGAGTGCGCAGAAAGGAATGTATGGCGGAGTTAACAGATGCAGCAAAATATCGTTTTGACGGCGAGAACAAGCTCAGCATCAGGGCGATGGATACAGACGGAAATGTGGATAAAGCGGACCGCATCAGGATTGAGGCGGACACAAAGGTGATGCAGCAGAAAATCCGCGCACTGCAGGACAGACTCTATGCGGACGGCCGCGAAGGAGTGATTGTCATTCTGCAGGCAATGGATGCGGCCGGCAAGGACAGCACGGTCAAACATGTAATGAGCGGCGTAAATCCGCAGGGCGTGGAGGTCCACAGCTTCAAGACGCCGAGCGCGGATGAGCTTGCACACGATTATCTGTGGCGTGTGAACAAGTGTATCCCGGCGCGGGGCATGATCGCGATTTTCAACCGTTCGTACTATGAGGATGTGCTTGTGGCCAGGCTCCGTGAGCTCAACAAGACGTATAAGATGCCGGAGCGGTGCATCTCGAAGAGTACGGAGGAATTCTACAAAGAGCGCTATGAGGATATCCGGAACTACGAGAAGTATCTTTTCCACAACGGATACCGCATCGTGAAGATTTTCCTCAATGTCTCGAAGAAGGAACAGAAGAAGCGCTTCCTTGAGCGGATCGAGGAGTCCAGTAAAAACTGGAAATTCAACCCGGGCGATCTCGATGACCGGGCGGCCTGGGACCGGTATCATGAGATTTATGAGGATGCCGTCAATGCGACTGCGAGTGCGATTGCACCCTGGTATGTGCTGCCGGCAGACAAGAAATGGTACACCCATTACCTGGTTTCGGAAATCCTCCTGAAGACTCTGGAGACCATCGATCCGAAATATCCAAAGCTGGATGAGAATGCACGCATCGAGATGGATAAGTGCAGGAAAATCCTTGAAAGAGAAGGAAAGAAAGATAAAAATAAAGATAAGGACGGCTATAAAGACAGCCTTCCGGAAGAGGAAAAGTCCAGGTTAAAAGCGGAGAAAAAAGCAAAGAAAGCAGCAAAGGAAGAGGCAGGGGAGAAAGCTGGAGAGGAGACGGAGCAGGAAGAATAAAGAAGAATACAGAAGGTATCCAGGCCGCAGAAGCGGCCTTGCCGGGGAGGTATTCCGCTCCGGTCATTTCTCAGAAGAGAGGAGAAAAACACAATGGGCGAGTATTTTGGCAAAAATGTACCGAAACTGGGGTTTGGTCTCATGCGTCTTCCGAAGCTGGAGGATGGTGTAACCATTGATGTGGAGCAGGTGAAGAAGATGGTCGACCTCTTCCTTGCATCCGGTTTTAAGTATTTTGACACGGCGTATGTCTACGATGCCGGTGAATCCGAGAAAGCGGCGAAGGCAGCGCTTGTCGATCGTTATCCGAGAGATTCTTTTTATCTGGTTTCAAAACTGAATGCCGGCGTCGCAAAGAATGAAGAGGACGCAAAAAATCAGCTTGCCGTGAGCCTCGAGCGCACGGGAGCAGGCTATTTCGACATTTATCTGCTGCATGCAATCTCCGACAACAACGTCGACCGGTATGACAAGTTTCATCTTTGGGATTTCGTGAAGCAGGCGAAGGCAGAAGGCAGGATCCGTCACTACGGCTTTTCGTTCCATGGCACACCGGAGCTGCTTGACCGGCTTCTGACCGAGCACCCGGATGTCGACATGGTTCAGCTCCAGATCAACTGGGCTGACTGGGAGAGCGCGCAGGTACAGGCTCACAGAAATTACGACGTTGTCGCAAAGCACGGCAAGGCCGTCACCGTCATGGAGCCGATCAAGGGAGGCACACTCGCAAATCCGCCGAAGCAGATCGAAGAACTGTTTAAAGAAGCGGAGCCGGATGCTTCCAGCGCAAGCTGGGCAATCCGCTATGTCGCATCGAAGGACCGCATCATCACGGTTCTCTCCGGAATGTCGAGTCTTGAACAGATGCAGGACAATGTCTCCTACATGAAGAATTTCAGACCGCTGTCGGATAAAGAGGAAGAGATCGTCGGGAAGGCCCAGAAGATCCTCGACGGCATCGACAAAATCGCCTGCACCGGCTGCCATTACTGCACGCCGGGCTGCCCGAAGAAGATTCCGATCCCGGATATTTTCACGGCGATGAACTTAGACCTGATTTACGGCCAGCTCGACCGCGCGAAGCATGAGTATGCCTGGGCGACCAGCCATGCCGGAAAGGCAAGCGACTGCATCCACTGCAGACAGTGCGAGCGCATGTGCCCGCAGCACCTGCCGATCACGACGCTGCTTGAACAGTGTGCGTCAAAACTCGAAGGCTGAGATTCGTTTTAACGCTGTAA
>Ga0256871_1001501_pt1 | contig 11402 bp, 8 predicted proteins | sample RumenRJG_07RNA_FD_185439 | JGI IMG/M metagenome (GOLD analysis project Ga0256871, IMG submission 185439) | Metatranscriptome of bovine rumen microbial communities from Lethbridge, Alberta, Canada - Rumen RJG_07 (Metagenome Metatranscriptome) | ecosystem: Host-associated > Mammals > Digestive...
CCGTGGGTAGAGATGAAGTACTCCAGCACGCTCAAGCCCTCTTTGAAGTTGGCGAGAATTGGGTTCTCGATAATCTGGTGGCCGCCTTCGACGCCCGACTTCTGCGGCTTGGCCATAAGGCCACGCATACCCGAGAGCTGGCGTATCTGGTCCTTAGAACCACGGGCGCCCGAGTCGAGCATCATGTAGACCGAGTTGAAGCCTTGCTGGTCGGCGCTGATTTGCTTCATCAGCGTGTCGGTGAGCTTGGAGTTGACGTTGGTCCATATATCAATCACCTGGTTGTAGCGCTCGTTGTTGGTGATGAAACCCATGTTGTAGTTGTTCATCACTTCCTCTACCTGGGCGTCGCCTTCCTTGATGTAGGCCTCCTTTTCGGGTGGAATGAGCACATCGTTGAGGTTGAACGACAGGCCGCCCAAGTAGGCCATGCGGTAACCCATGTTCTTCACATCGTCGAGGAACTTGGCCGACCGCGGCACGCCACAGGTGCGTATCACCTTGGTGATAAGTTTCTTGAGTGTTTTCTTTGAAATAAGTTCGTTGACATAGCCCAACTCGGCAGGCACGCACTCGTTCACCATCACGCGGCCATAGCAAGTGTCCTTGACGATGCGCTCGCAGGGGTTGCCGTTCTCGTCGATGTCGTGCACGCGCACCGAGATGATGGCGTTGCGGTTGAGCCGGCCCTCGTTGAAGGCTATCGTGGCCTCCTCGGGGCTGTAGAACACCATGCCCTCGCCCTTCTGGCCCGGGCGCAGCTTGGTGATGTAGTAGAGACCGAGCACCATATCCTGCGACGGCACGGTGATGGGCTCGCCGTTGGCCGGGTTGAGGATGTTGTGGGGCATGAACATGAGCAGCTGTGCCTCGGCGATGGCCTCGTTGCCCAGGGGCAAGTGCACGGCCATCTGGTCGCCGTCGAAGTCGGCATTGAATGGTGTGCATGCCAGCGGGTGCAGCTGGATGGCCTTGCCCTCGATGAGCTTGGGCTGGAAGGCCTGGATACTCAAGCGGTGCAGTGTTGGGGCACGGTTGAGCATGACGGGGTGACCCTTCATCACGTTTTCCAGGATGTCCCACACCACGGGTTCCTTGCGGTCGACAATCTTCTTGGCGCTCTTCACCGTCTTCACGATGCCGCGCTCGATGAGCTTGCGTATCACGAAGGGCTTGTAGAGCTCGGCAGCCATGTCCTTAGGAATACCGCACTCGCCCATCTTGAGCTCAGGACCCACGACGATGACCGAGCGGGCCGAGTAGTCGACACGCTTGCCCAGCAGGTTCTGGCGGAAGCGGCCCTGCTTGCCCTTGAGGCTGTCGCTCAACGACTTGAGCGGGCGATTGGCATCGCTCTTCACAGCGCTGCTCTTGCGGGAGTTGTCGAGCAACGAGTCGACTGCTTCTTGAAGCATGCGCTTCTCGTTGCGCAAGATGACCTCGGGAGCCTTGATCTCGATGAGGCGCTTGAGGCGGTTGTTGCGTATGATGACTCGACGATACAGGTCGTTGAGGTCGCTGGTGGCAAAACGGCCGCCATCGAGGGGCACGAGCGGGCGCAACTCGGGCGGAATCACAGGAATCACCTTGAGTATCATCCACTCGGGACGGTTCACGTCCTTGCTCTCGCGGAAGGCTTCGACCACCTGCAGGCGCTTCAAGGCCTCGGCCTTGCGCTGTTGCGAGGTCTCCTTGTGGGCCTTGTCGCGCAGCTCATAGGAGAGCGAGTCGAGGTCGAGCTTCACCAGGAGGTCGTAGATAGCCTCGGCACCCATCTTGGCCACAAATTTGTTGGGGTCGTCGTCGTCGAGCTGGTTATTGTCTTTAGGCAGCTTCTCCACGATGTCCATATACTCGTCCTCGCTCAACAGGTCGAGACGCTGCAGTGGCTCAGGCTCCTTGCCAGGTTGCTTGGCCATCTTCACGTTGCCGGGATTGATCACGATGTAGCGCTCATAGTAGATCACTGCATCGAGCTTCTTGGTGGGCAGGCCCAGCAAGTAGCCTATCTTGTTGGGCAGCGAGCGGAAGTACCAGATGTGGGCCACGGGCACCACCAGCTGGATGTGGCCGCTGCGCTCACGGCGCACCTTCTTCTCGGTGACCTCGACACCGCAACGGTCGCACACGATGCCCTTGTAGCGTATGCGCTTGTACTTGCCGCAATGGCACTCATAGTCCTTTACAGGGCCGAAAATGCGCTCGCAGAACAGGCCGTCGCGCTCGGGCTTGTAGGTGCGGTAGTTGATGGTTTCTGGCTTGAGCACCTCGCCATAGGAGTTGTTGAGTATCTCGTCGGGCGATGCCAGCGAGATGGTTATCTTGGAGAAGTTACTCTTTGCTTTATTGTCTTTTCTAAAAGCCATTTAAAAATGTATTAAAGAGACGTTATTATTCAAGTTTCACACTTAAGCACAATCCGCGCAGCTCATGCAGCAGCACGTTGAGCGACTCGGGGATGCCCGGAGTGGGCATTGGATCTCCCTTGACAATGGCCTCATAGGCCTTGCTGCGGCCTGTGACATCGTCACTCTTGATGGTGAGGATCTCTTGCAGCACGTGGCTTGCGCCGAAGGCCTCAAGAGCCCAAACCTCCATCTCGCCGAAACGCTGACCACCAAACTGGGCCTTGCCGCCCAGAGGCTGTTGCGTGATGAGCGAGTAGGGGCCGATCGAGCGGGCATGCATCTTGTCCTCGACCATGTGGCCCAGCTTCAAGAAGTAGGTCACACCCACTGTGGCTTTCTGGTCGAAGGGCTCGCCCGTGGCACCGTCGTAGAGCTGGCAGCTGCCGCCACGCGGCAGACCGGCCTTGTCGGTCCACTTGTTGAGGTCGTCCATCGTGGCGCCGTCGAAGATGGGGGTGGCAAATTTCACGCCCAGCTCGTGACCGGCCCAGCCGAGCACGGCCTCGAAAATCTGACCCAGGTTCATGCGCGAAGGCACACCCAGGGGGTTGAGCACGAGGTCGACCGTGGTGCCGTCGGCAAGGAATGGCATGTCCTCCTCGCGCACCACGCGAGAGACGATACCCTTGTTGCCGTGGCGGCCGGCCATCTTGTCGCCCACGCCTATCTTGCGCTTCTTGGCCACATACACCTTGGCCATCTGCATGATGCCCGATGGGAGCTCATCGCCTATCGAGTAGTCAAACTTCTTGCGGCGCAGCTCGGTGTCGATGCCCTTGCTCTTGCGCAGGTAGTTCATCACGCAGGAGCGTATCATGTCGTTGCGGTGCTCGTCGGTCGTCCACTTGCTCAGGTTGACCGACTCGTAGTCGATATCTTTGAGCACCGATGCTGTAAACTTGTTGCCCTTGGCTATCACCTCGGTGTCGAGGAAGTCTTTCACGCCCTGCGAGGTAAGGCCCTCGGTGAGCTTGAGCAGCTTCTCGATGAGCAATGCCTTGAGCTCGTCTTGCTTGGCTCCATACTCCTCGTCGAGCTTGTTGATGAAGGGGTCGCCGCCCTTGGTGCGTTTTTTCTTGGTGGCGCGGGCAAAGAGGCGGGTCTTGATGATCACGCCCTTGAGCGACGGGTTGGCCTTGAGCGAGGCATCCTTCACGTCGCCAGCCTTGTCGCCGAAGATAGCGCGCAGCAGCTTCTCCTCGGGGGTGGGATCGCTCTCACCCTTAGGCGTGATCTTGCCTATGAGGATGTCGCCGGGCTGGATGTGGGCTCCCACGCGGATGATGCCGCGCTCGTCGAGGTCCTTGGTGGCGTCTTCGCTCACGTTGGGGATATCGTTGGTGAGCTCTTCCATGCCGCGCTTGGTCTCGCGCACCTCGAGGGTGTACTCGTCGACGTGCACACTGGTGAGGATGTCCTCACGCACCATGCGCTCGTTGAGCACGATGGCGTCCTCATAGTTGTAACCCTTCCAGGGCATGTAGGCCACCTTGAGGTTACGCCCCAGGGCAAGCTCGCCGTCCTCGGTCGAGTAGCCCTCGGTGAGGATGTCGCCCTTCTTCACACGCTGGCCGCGGTCGCATATAGGCCGCAGGTCGATGGTGGTGTTCTGGTTGGTCTTGCGGAACTTGGGCAAGTGATATTCTACTACGGGTTCCTCAAACGAGACGAAGGCCTCGTCTTCGGTCTGGTCGTAGCGTATGCGTATGACGTCGGCATCGACATATTCTACCACACCCTCGCCCTCGGCTTGTATCTGGGTGCGGCTGTCGTAGGCCAGACGCTGCTCGATGCCGGTGCCCACGATAGGAGCCTCGCTGCGCAGCAACGGCACTGCCTGGCGCATCATGTTGGCACCCATCAAGGCACGGTTGGCGTCGTCGTGCTCCAGGAAGGGAATCATGGCAGCAGCGATCGACGCAATCTGTTGCGGCGACACGTCCATATAGTTGACCTCGTCGGGCGAGGCCACGGGGAAGTCGGCGCCCAGGCGCGACTTGATGCGGTTGCTGGCAAAGGTGCCGTCGTCGTTTACCTCGGCGTTGCCTTGGGCGATGATCTTGCCTTCCTCGCTCTCGGCAGTGAGATACTGCACATGGTTGTTGTCGAGGTCGACCTTGCCGTTCTCCACCTTGCGGTAGGGGGTCTCGATGAAGCCGAGCTTGTTGATCTTGGCATAGATGCACAACGACGAGATGAGGCCGATGTTGGGGCCTTCGGGTGTCTCGATAGGACACAGACGGCCGTAGTGGGTGTAGTGCACGTCGCGCACCTCAAAGCCGGCACGCTCACGCGAGAGGCCGCCAGGGCCCAGGGCCGACATGCGGCGCTTGTGGGTGATCTCGGCCAAAGGGTTGGTCTGGTCCATAAATTGCGACAAGGCGTTGGTACCAAAGAATGTGTTGATGACCGACGATATTGTCTTTGCGTTGATCAGGTCGATTGGGGTGAACACCTCGTTGTCGCGCACATTCATGCGCTCGCGTATGGTGCGGGCCATGCGGGCCAGGCCCACGCCAAACTGGTTGTAGAGCTGCTCGCCCACGGTGCGCACGCGGCGGTTGCTCAAGTGGTCGATATCATCGACGTCGGTCTTGCTGTTGATAAGGCCGATGAGGTACTTGATGATCTCGATGATGTCCTCGCGGGTGAGCACTCGCACGTCGTCGGGGGTCGACAGGCCCAGCTTCTTGTTGATGCGGAAACGGCCCACATCGCCCAGGTCATAACGCTTCTCGCTGAAGAAAAGGTTGTTGATCACCTCGCGGGCGCTGGCGTCATCCGGCGGCTCGGCGTTGCGCAGTTGCCTGTATATGTAGTTGACTGCCTCTTTCTCAGAGTTGCAGGTATCCTTGGCGAGCGTGTTGAAGATGATGGCATAGTCGCCCGTGTTCACGTCCTGGCGGTGCAGCAGTATGGTCTGTGCGCCCGATTCCAGTATCTCGGGGATGTTGCTCTCCTCGATCACGGTGTCGCGGTCGATAATCACCTCGTTGCGCTCGATCGAAACGACCTCGCCAGTATCCTCGTCGACGAAGTCTTCGTTCCATGTTTTCACGACACGGGCGGCGAGCTTGCGGCCCACTGCCTTCTTAAGGTTGGTCTTGTTTACTTTGAGTTCCTCGGCCAGGCCGAAAATCTTGATGATGTCGTTGTCGGTCTCGAGACCGATGGCACGCAGCAGAGTTGTCACGGGCAACTTCTTCTTGCGGTCGATGTAGGCATACATCACGTTGTTGATATCGGTGGCAAATTCAATCCACGATCCACGGAAAGGTATGATGCGAGCCGAATATAGCTTGGTGCCGTTGGCATGGACGCTCTGCCCAAAGAAAACGCCCGGCGAACGGTGCAACTGAGACACCACCACGCGCTCGGCGCCGTTGATCACAAACGTGCCCTTGGCAGTCATGTAGGGGATAGCACCCAGATACACATCTTGTACCTCGGTGGCAAAGTCCTCGTGATCGGGGTCGGTGCAGTAGAGCTTGAGCTTGGCCTTGAGTGGCACACTGTAGGTGAGGCCACGGTCGAGGCACTCATCGATGGTGTAGCGCGGCGGGTCGATGAAATAGTCAAGAAATTCAAGGACAAAGTTATTCCGCGTGTCCGCGATGGGGAAATTCTCGGAAAAAACTTTATAGAGTCCCTCGTTTTTTCGTTTCTCAGTTGGGGTATCTAATTGCAGAAAATCTCTGAATGATTGTAATTGCACCTCAAGGAAATCGGGATAAGGATACGGATTCTTGACACGTGCAAAAATTACTCGTGGTTGTTTGGAAACTGACATTGAAAAAATTAATTAAGTGAACTCAAATTTTTAATTATGACACAAAAAGGTTAAGAATCAACAGAACCTGAGGATTCTTAACCTATATACCTGATATTCAGGTAAAATTATTTAAGTTCAACTTCAGCGCCGAGTTCTTCGAGTTGCTTCTTGAGACCTTCAGCATCAGCCTTGGGCAGGCCTTCCTTGATGGGAGCGGGAGCCTTCTCTACCAGGTCCTTAGCGTCCTTCAGGCCCAGACCAGTGAGTTCCTTCACCAGCTTGATGACTTTGAGCTTCTCAGAACCGAAAGATTTCAGGATCACGTCGAAGTTAGTCTTCTCCTCTTCAGCGGGAGCAGCACCAGCAGCAGCAGGACCGGCCACGGCCACAGCAGCAGCTGCAGGTTCAATACCATATTCGTCTTTGAGAATTTGTGCGAGTTCGTTTACTTCCTTAACTGAAAGATTAACTAATTCCTCAGCAAAAGCTTTTAAATCTGCCATTTTAGTATGATTTGATTAAAGTTGTTTTTAAATTTATTTTTCTTCTTTGTTTGATAATGTTTCCAGAATTCCGTGGAGCTTGTTGCCACCCGACTGCAGAGCCGAAACCACATTCTTGGCAGGCGATTGCAGCAGTGCCACAACGTCGGCGATGAGCTCGTTCTTGCTCTTGATCGTTGCCAGGGTCTCGAGGCTCTCCTCGCCCATGTAGACGGTCTCCTCAACGAAGGCTGCCTTGAGTGCAGGCTGGGTCTCTTTCTTCTTGCGGAATTCCTTGATGAGTTTAGCAGGAGCGTTGCCAGTGTTGCTCAGCATGAGCGTGGTGTTTCCTACCATTGCGGGATAGAGGCCCGAGTAGTCGATGTCGCTCTGCTCCATGGCCTTCTTCAACAAGGAGTTTTTCACCACCATCATCTTCACCTCGGCCTTGAAGGCAGCGCGGCGCAGGTCGGTGGTCTTTTCAGCGTTCAGGTCGGTTGTCGATGTCAGATACACGCAACTGTACTGAGCGATGGTGTCCTTGATCTTGTCGATTAATACTGCTTTATCTTCCTTTCTCATTGTTTCTTCAATTTTAAAAAATTAAGCGTCGATTGACTTGGTATCGATCTTGATACCTTTACTCATAGTACTTGAAAGATAAATGCTCTTGATATAGGTACCCTTGGCGGTGGCCGGCTTCAGCTTGATCAGCGTGTTGATGAATGCCTGGGCATTCTCACGTATCTGGTCGGGAGTGAACGACACTTTGCCAATAGAGGTGTGTACTATACCTTTCTTATCAACCTTGAAATCAATTTTACCTTGTTTCACTTCTTTCACAGCCTTGGCCACATCGGGAGTCACGGTGCCGCTCTTGGGGTTTGGCATCAGGCCGCGGGGGCCCAGGATGCGACCCAGAGGTCCGATCTTGCCCATGTTTTGAGGCTGGGTGATGATTACATCCACATCGGTCCAACCCGACTTGATCTTGTCGATATACTCTTCAAGACCCACATAGTCGGCACCGGCTTCCTTGGCTTCGGCCTCCTTGTCGGGGGTGCAAAGCACAAGCACGCGCACGGTCTTGCCCGTTCCGTTAGGCAGCGATACCACGCCGCGGATATTCTGGTCAGCCTTTCGAGGATCTACACCAAGACGTACATCGATATCGGCCGAAGCGTCAAACTTGGTGAAGGTGATTTCCTTCAGCAGTGTGGCGGCCTCAGCAAGGGTGTAAGCTTTCCCAGGTTCAATCTTCGTGGCGGCTAACTTTTGATTTTTTGTTAGTTTACTCATTTTGAATTGAAGTTTTAAACATTTTCGGGGAATGTACCCTTTACGGTGATACCCATACTTCTTGCTGTTCCAGCGACCATCTTCATCGCCGAGGCTACAGTGAAACAGTTCAAATCAGGCATTTTGTCTTCAGCAATCTCCTTAACCTGGTCCCAAGTCACCGTAGCGACTTTTTTACGGTTAGGTTCACCCGAACCGCTCTTAATCTTGGCTGCCTCCTTGAGTTGAACGGCAGCAGGCGAAGTCTTGACAACAAAGTCAAAGCTCTTGTCGGTGTAGTAGGTGATCACCACAGGGAGCACCTTGCCGGCCTTAGATTGAGTGCGGGCATTGAATTGCTTGCAAAACTCCATGATGTTTATACCCTTAGAACCAAGAGCTGGTCCTACTGGCGGCGAAGGGTTTGCTGCTCCGCCCTTAATCTGTAATTTTAACTGTCCAGCAATTTCTTTAGCCATTGTTCTTAATTTGAGAATTTATTAGTTTATGAAAAACTATTGCATGAGCCTCAACCAGCACCGCCCCCGTAGCGTAACATCATCGAGGACCGGCACATGGGCACTACTCACGCGACACTTGCGAATTGTCCAATTCCAGCGGCGTCTTGCGGCCGAACACCTTGACCATGACCTTGAGCTTGCGTTTTTCTCGATTCACCTCTTCGATTTCGCCTGTGAACCCGTTGAAGGGACCGAAAGTCACCTTCACATTCTCGCCCACGATGAAATCGTTGGGTCCATCCTCGCCCTCGGGCGCAGCGCCCTCGGCCTCGGCAGCTCCCAGCATGCGTGCAATGTCGCTTTCCCTGATGGGCTCGGGCCTGTGGCTCGACTCACGGGTGCGCACAAAGTTGATCACGTTGGTCGTGTTCTGCAACATGTCTTCAGTCTCACCGTCGAGGTCGCATTGTACAAATACATATCCCGAAAGCAGGTTGCGTTCTTTCTGCACCTTCTTCCCGGCATGGGTCGTGAAGACCTTCTCTGTAGGAACGAGCACCTGAAAAAGATGCTCGCGCAGGCGCTCATCATTTTTACAGGCAGCATCAAGCATTTCCTTGATTTTCTGCTCTTTGCCCGAAATGGTTTTCAAAACATACCACTGTTTTTTTCCTTCAGCCATTGTAGATGTCAACTAAACGTTAAAAAAAGAGATTGAAAAAAATGTTGTGAAACACAAGAAATATCTGGAAATGGATTTTTTCTGGAAACATGCAATCATCGCAACCGTGCAGCCACAAGTCACAATCGAGGCGATGCATCTCCCGGCACAGTGATAATGGAGAAGCGTGCCGTGGAAGTAGTGAGACACAGCGCTCAGGGCTCGCAGCAAGTGCAGGCACACGAGAGTGCACTCGCACTTTCTCGCTACACGCGATAGATGATGTTTTCCATGCCCCAGCTGATGATTGCGTCAACAGCCCATATCACGAGTGCCATGAGTATGGAAGCCACCATGACAATGACGGTGCTATTGGCCAAGTCAGTCTTTGAGGGCCAAGAAACCTTATGAACGAGCTCGTTATAAGACTCCTCTAAATCCGTAAGTATTTTTGCTTTTGCCATAATTGTATTTTGAAAAAATAGCACGGGAAGTAAGACTCGAACTCACGACCTACGGTTTTGGAGACCGTCGTTCTACCAACTGAACTATTCCCGTGTATTAAAGAAACCGGCCCCGCCTCGTCATGCGCGCGAGGCCGATTCTGTTATTCTGTGTTCACCCCTCCTCATGAGGGAAGGTGTGTATTACTCGATGATCTTGGTGATTTGACCCGAACCAACGGTGCGGCCACCCTCGCGGATTGCGAAACGCAGACCCTCGTTGCAGGCAACTGGCTCGATGAGCTTCACGTTGATCTCAACGTTGTCGCCAGGCATCACCATCTCAACGCCCTCGGGCAGAGTGATCTCGCCAGTCACGTCGAGCGTGCGGATGTAGAATTGAGGACGATAGTGGCTGCGGAATGCAGTGTGACGGCCACCTTCCTCTTTCTTCAACACATAGATCGAAGCAGTGAACTCATCGTGAGGAGTCACAAGTCCGGGATGGCAGATCACCATACCGCGCTTCACCTGATCCTTGTCGATACCGCGGAGCAGCAGACCCACATTGTCGCCAGCCTCACCCTCGTCGAGGATCTTGCGGAACATCTCAACGCCAGTCACAGTCGACTTCAAGTCGGCACCCAGACCCATGATTTGCACGGGGTCGCCCACTTTCACAACACCGGTCTCGATACGGCCAGTAGCAACGGTGCCGCGGCCAGTGATCGAGAAGATGTCCTCGATAGGCATCAGGAAGGGCTTGTCGATGTCGCGTGGAGGCAGTGGAATCCACTCGTCGACAGCGTCCATCAAGTCGAGCACGCTCTGAGTCCACTTGGGATCGCCATTGAGGGCACCCAGGGCCGAACCCTTGATGATAGGAGTGTTGTCGCCGTCATAGCCATATTCTGAAAGAAGTTCGCGAACGTCCATCTCAACGAGCTCGATCATCTCGTCGTCAACATCGGGAGAATCGCACTTGTTCAGGAACACCACCAGGCGAGGCACATTCACTTGGCGAGCCAGCAGGATGTGCTCACGAGTCTGAGGCATCACACCGTCGGTAGCAGCGATCACAACGATTGCACCGTCCATCTGAGCAGCACCAGTTACCATGTTCTTCACATAGTCGGCGTGTCCAGGGCAGTCAACGTGTGCATAGTGACGATTCTTGGTTTCATATTCCACGTGGGCAGTGTTGATAGTAATACCACGCTCTTTCTCCTCGGGTGCGTTGTCGATAGAATCGAACGAGCGAACGGCCTCGTTAGAATAGCCCTGCTCAGAGAGCACCTTGGTGATAGCAGCGGTAAGGGTAGTTTTACCGTGATCAACGTGACCAATAGTACCGATGTTTACATGCGGCTTGGTTCTTACGAATTTCTCTTTTGCCATAACTTTAACTTATTTTTTTGATAAAATGATTTTTACTTGCTACAATCATTATTTACACGCTTCACTTCGCCCCCTCGGTGCGTTTTATTCCCATCGAGTGGCGAAGTTTCGCCGTAATTTGATTTGAGCCGGTGGCGGGAGTTGAACCCGCGACCTCATCCTTACCAAGGATGCGCTCTACCACTGAGCTACACAGGCAATGTTTCTTTTTACTTGAGCGGAAGACGAGGCTCAAACTCGCGACCCTTAGCTTGGAAGGCTAATGCTCTATCAACTGAGCTACTTCCGCAGTTTTGTTTTGTGGGTAGAGATGGATTCGAACCACCGAAGCTATAAAGCAGCAGATTTACAGTCTGCCCCATTTGGCCACTCTGGAATCTACCCAAGTGTTGTCTTGAGCCTCTTGTCGGATTCGAACCAACGACCCCGAGATTACAAATCACGTGCTCTGGCCAACTGAGCTAAAGAGGCGTCGCCATGCTTGCATCATCACCATGCG
>Ga0256871_1001505_pt1 | contig 11389 bp, 11 predicted proteins | sample RumenRJG_07RNA_FD_185439 | JGI IMG/M metagenome (GOLD analysis project Ga0256871, IMG submission 185439) | Metatranscriptome of bovine rumen microbial communities from Lethbridge, Alberta, Canada - Rumen RJG_07 (Metagenome Metatranscriptome) | ecosystem: Host-associated > Mammals > Digestive...
ATAGGATTAAAGTAGCGGAGAAGCACTACTGAAAGCTTCTCGTCAGCCTTTGCAGCGTCCTCAAAAATCTGCTCCATCATGGACTTTGTCCAACCGTAGGGATTTGTACAAGCTCCGCGAGGCATTGTCTCGGAGAACGGAACCTTGTTGTCCTCGCCGTATACAGTCGCACTTGATGAAAACAGGATATTATTCACGTCGAATTCTTTCATCGTTTCAAGAAGCGAAAGTGTTGTATCAATGTTATTGCGGTAATACATTACAGGCTTCTGTACGGACTCGCCAACAGCTTTAAGACCTGCGAAATGAATGACCGCATCTATCTTGTTCTCCTTGAAGACTTCGGCAAGCTTTGCATTGTCCTTTATGTCGAGCTCATAAAGCTTAACAGTCTTTCCTGTTATCTTCTCCACGCGCTTGATAGATTCCGGACAGCTGTTTGAGTAGTTGTCTGCAACTACTACGCCGTAGCCAGCATTCAGAAGTTCTACGGCGGTATGTGAGCCGATGTAACCGGCACCGCCGGCTAATAATACTGTTGCCATATTCTTTCCTCTTTCTATGTTCAGATTTTTATACGTCAAAGCTGTCCAAAAGGACAGCTTTATTATTATTCAACCGTAACACTCTTAGCCATATTTCTCGGCTTGTCAACGTCAAATTCCTTACCGATAAATTCCACACATAAAATAAACCTCCAGATTTTAACAATAGAATAGCTTTATCTATCAATCCGTTCAATCAGGGATTCATTTTTTATCTAGCATATTATATCTACTAAAAAGAAATATCGTAGAAAATCTTTGGCTTTTGCCCGTAAATTGGTAATAACTTGGACAAAATCGTCTGGGTAGCCTTATAGTATTTCTGTGCAGAGTTTTCCTGATAATACGGATTTATGGGGAAATCTTTGCCCTTAATTGTGAGAACATGAGCCATCGCATCTTCTATTTTATCAGCAACACATTCCACATCAATAATGCTATTTCCTCTCACTCTGCCATCCTGTCTTTTACCAATATTGATTGTGTACGCTCCAAGACTGGGAGCTTCAATAATTCCCGATGAAGAATTTCCAATTAAGCAAACGGAATGTTTTACAAGATAATGATATGCATCAGTATGCAGATTTTCATGATAATATGCGTTATCATGTTTATTAACATATTTCTTAATCATTTCTCGTATAATATTAGAATTTGTATCCGCATTGGAACCGATAAAAACATATTTGTATGCAGGTTTACGACTTATTGCCGAAAGCAACTCTGCGACCTGTTCAGCTTCAGAATTGCTCGTCAATGTTTCAGGGTGAAACAGCACAACAAAATAATGCTTTTCCGGTAAGTCAAATATTTCCTGCGGAACATTCTTCTCATCAATATAGAGACAATTTTCTGCACCCAATGCGCCTAGATTAAACACGCGCTCCGGATTCTCTCCAAGTTGAACAACACGCCTTCTGTATTCTTCAGTTGAAGTAAAATGAAACAGACTCATCTTCGTAATTGCATGGCGGATAAACTCATCATAGTTTGCAAAGGTTGCCTCTCCTCCATGCACATGAAGAATTGGAATCTTCTGCATAGATGCCGCAATTGCAACAGGGAGCATTTCAAAACGATCTCCCAGGATAATCAACAAATCATAACTTACCTTTGAAAAATAGTCCGCAAAACAATCCAAAGCAATCGACATAGAATGCAATATAGTACGATTCGAAGAAGAATCAAGAGCGATTGGAATCTCAACAGCAACATCAAAACCATCCTGATAGATCAGGTCTACCTGATGACTATAGGTGTTGTCAAGCAAAGCTCCTGTCGCAAGGATTTTGAGATCAAAGGTATCATCCTCATGCATCAACTTCAGATAATTTCGCATGATACCGTAATCGGCACGTGAGCCTGTTGCAAATGCTACTTTATGCATAACCATCAACTTCTTTCCTTCATCAAAATTTTAGCCAATTCATAGTCAATCCTATCATCAATATCTACGGAATCAATCCGACTCATCTTGTATGCAAGCGAACGAGCACCAAAGAAATGCTTCTGCTTTAGATATGCAGAAGGCTTTGCGATAAATATCGCACCATTTGGACTATAATCCATATAGACCTGTCGTCTGTAATTAGAAAAATCAGTATCAAAAAATCTCAGACTTCCATCCTCTGCAATGGGTTTGACAAGAACTGAAGCATGTTCTGCTTCCTTCACAGATACCAGATAATCAAAATCCATATAATGCTGCTCAAACTGTTCCAATGCTTCTATTACATGCTTAGCTGTTCGCATCGGAGAGGTTGGCTGCAGCAACACAAAATAGTCAATTGAAGTCGAAATGCGGTTTAAAACATCTTCAATCACCATAAATGTCGTGGCTGTATCATTTGATAATGAGTCCACACGTTGCATAAACTCCGCACCGTACTGAACTGCAATTTCTCCATATCTTTTGGAGTCAGTAGAAACGATAATATGTTCAAAGCAGCCGCTTTGAACAGCAGCCTCAATCGAATAAGCTATCAGTGGCTTTCCACACAGATCAATAATGTTCTTGTCCTTTAGTCCCTTTGATCCGGAACGTGCCGGAATGATTGCAATTTTTTTCATAAACCTAATTTCCTCATTTTCGCTTCAATTTCAGCCTGCAATAGTTGATAGCCTGCTTCTGTTAAGTGAAGTCCATCCGTAGTGTATTGCTCGGCAAGGTTTCCGTTTTCATCATCCAAAAATAAAGTATCCATCCAGATCACAGAGTCAGCAAGCTGCATCTGTAATGCTGAGTTCAACGCATCAATCCGCGTATTATTTCTGTCAATTCTTCCATTCACATGGATACATGCAAGAAAAAGAATGACCGCTGATTCATTTCTTAATTGTATATAACGAATCGATGCTTGAATACTCTTGACAATCTCATCAATGGGATCATCCCATACAATATCGTTCGTCCCATGCATGACAAGAAACACATCATCATCACATCGGAGCAGTCCGGTTTGAAGAATTTTCTTATCATATTCATAGCTGGATATTCCGGATACTCCGCAGTTTCTAACGTGATATCTGCCAATCGCATCAATATTCCACTGATCAAGCTGAGAGTGTCCGATGAAACAGATTTGCTTTTTATCATGGGGTGCCGTAAAAACATCCTGTTTATTGAAGATGATCTGGTCAATCATCCTCATGACACGAGGACGATTTTCTATTTTCATTTTCAGAATATCATAGAGAACAGGATCTTTTCTTGCACGTTCATCGCTTACCGAAAACGGGTTAAAAGCATAATATTGCTGCCTCATGTTTTATGCTTCCTGCCACGAAAATCCGGTATGTTCAATCAGTTCATCCGCTTCAAAATCCTGCTCTGCTGTCATGCCAAGAATACTATACCATTCCATAGGACTAATGCCATTTCCTGGACGTTTGCACGTCAAGTTTTCTTCTGAGAATACTTCACCTTTTTTTATGGAGCATTTGGCAATAATAGATTTTCTCGCAACAATTTTGTTTTTTCGTTCGGATTCAGACACGATTTTCGTACTGCTGCCAAGCATCACTTCTGCTCGGCGGACATTGTCTACAATCTCCTTCAGTTCTGCAGGTGTTGCAGATGCCTTATGATCCGGACCAGAAAAACTCTTGTTCAGCGTGAAATGCTTTTCAATCATCACAATATCCATCGCAGTAGCGATAACTGCCGCTACGCTGCCGACAGAATGATCAGAAAAACCGATGCTGTACTCCGGAAAATGTTTATGAAGATCACTAATTGCTAGTATATTTACATCACAATCCGGTGTTGGATATTCTGTATTGCAATGCAGAATAGTTATTTCTTCTTTTTTAGCCCCTGCTTCCAGAAGAACCTCCAAACAAGCCTGAACTTCTTCAATCAGCGCCATTCCAGTTGAAAGAATTATTCTTTTATTTTCACACTGAATCTGTGCTATTTTTTCAAGATAAGGACGATTTGTTATCTCTCCGGAAGGAATCTTCCAAACATGCTGTCCAGACTCAGCCAGGAATGCAACAGAATTCAAATCAAAGGGGGTAGAAAATACATCCAAGCCCAAAGACAATGCATAATCACGCAGTTCAAGATAATCCTGCTGCGATAATTCGAGTTTCCGAGTCATCTCCAACTGTGAATCAGAAGTACCGGTTGTGACCTTCTGATACTCCGCTTTCGGAGCAAATTTGGAGATTAGTGCATCTGCCTTAAAGGTTTGGAATTTCACGCCATCTACACCACAATTCTTTGCTTCCAACACCATTTGACGTGCAAGTTCTTTATCTCCATTATGATTGCAGCCGATTTCAGCGATAATATATATTTTTTTCATGTTTCCTCCATCTCCACTTTATCAAATTTCACAACAAATTCATCTGGACTATAAAATAATTGAATGTTTTCTTTGATGAATTCATCATTCCAAGAAGTCCAATCAATGCTAACAAGCTTATTCCTAAGTCTTTCATCAAATCTATATTTAATTATCTTAGCCGGAACACCACCAACAATAGCATAAGCAGGAACATCTTTTGTTACTACAGCCCCTGCTGCTACTACCGCTCCTTTTCTAATAACTACACCAGGCAAAATTACCGCATTTGTCCCAATCCAAACATCGTCTTCGATCAACACGACTGATTTTTCATTAATTTTCAGATTTTGATCAATAAATCCTCTGTTTTGATAATATAAGAAAGGATTTGAAGGAACAAATCCTAGTGGGTGATTCATTAATCCAATTTTCACTCCTGAAGCGATGCTACAAAAGCTTCCTATTTTAGTTCCTTTTGCAATTTCTTTACCTAAATAACCATAAGTATATTTACCGACTTGAATCCCCATATGCTTCAGTACATATTTTCTGATTTTACGCCCATCCCTATGATCAATTTTTTTTAGTACTTTTATAAAAAATCTATCAAGAATCGAACTCATCCAAGCATCACCTTTTTATTAATGATTCTTGCAGGGACACCTGCAGCTGTTACACCGCTATCAACATTCTTTGTAACAACTGCACCAGCTCCAATTGTGGTCCATTCACCAATTTGAAGTTGTCCAATTGTCACAGAACAACTCCCGACAAAAGTACCTTCTCCAACCTTGACATCTCCGTTGATCACAGCATTAGTACTGATATTCACGTGAGAAAAAACCTCGCAGCCATGTTCAACAAGAGCTCTGGTGTTAATGATACAATCATTGTGGACAGTTGCACCAGCATTAACTACAGAAAATTTCCCAAAAAAACATCCTGTGCCTATTTTCGCATGCGGCGATATAATTGCAGACTTGTCAACAACATTAATTAACCGCAACTTCCTTTCCTTTAATCTGTCATACCAAACTTTTCGTCTCATATTATTGCCAATCGCGATGAAATAAAAATACTTCTCTCGCTCTTCAATTTCATCCAAACTTCTGGCTACGATTGGATAACCTAAATGCTCAGTCTTTTCAGTGTTTTCATCAAGAAAACCTGTGATCCTATAATTATAATAGTCAATGGAATCCAGCACAGACTTGGCATAACCGCCTGCACCGATAATAATAAGTCTTTCCATGTTAGCCCTCCTGCCATTATGATGCCTTTTTCTTAAACAGTTTTACAAACTGATCCTTATAGTTAATCACCACAAATACTATCACGCATGCATAGATGAACATAATACCATAGCGTATAATAGGATATAAATATAATAGATTAACTCCAACTGTAATACCAGTTGTTACACCAAGCAAACCTAAAATATACATGTTGGGATATGTTTTACTCAAACCTAAACGCCATACTATGAACATGTGTGTAACAAGCAACCACAAAAAACTAATCAGTGTTGTATAGGCTGCTGCAATATAACCATATTGTGGTATCAAAAGATAGTTTAATCCATAATTAATTGCGGCTGCCGAAACACTTGCAATTGCCATTCCAACTGTTTTTTTCTTAAACTGTTCTAAATTCACATACATCGTATAAACAAACTGACACACACATCCTAACATAACCGGCGGCATTACATATTGAGCTTCTATATAAGGCTTCCCCCCCATCACCATCATGATATCAGGTGAAATCAACATAATACCGACCGCAAAAAAAAGAAATATCAAGACATATTTTTTAGAAAACTCACGAATTTCATTATAGGCATCCTCATGAAGTTTTTCGCCTAACCAAGGAGAAAAAGCTGTATTCAAAGATGTAACAAGAATTGTCACAATTGAACTGCACTGATAAGCAATCGTGTAAAGGGCATTTTCTTCTTCTCCTCGAATATCCGTAATCATGACTTTATCTAAAGAATTCAGAAACGTCAAAGATAAAAGATGTGGAATATATGGAAGACAAATCGGAAGTGCATACTTGATATACTCAGCTTTCAATTTGTGACCAGAGCGTAACAATAAAAAATACAGAACAGCTCCGATAAGAATACTTGGTGCAGCGGCACCAAGTATTCGTCCTGTCAGACGATTCGACATCACATTTACGAGTAATAGAGAAGCAAAGGCTGTCCCGACTGAAATAATGACACTTGTTAAAACCGATTTTTTATATCCAAAATGAAATCGTTCCTTGGTCTGAAACATATGAACAGCAGGGATGAAGAAAAGATAAGCGAACATACAGTATAAATACGGAAGTGCTATATTCGTTCGCCCAACCACAAAATCCGAAAACAGTGTAAGCACACACAACCATGCCAAAGCTGAAACGCTACTAAAAAGCAGCATAGAACTAACATATGAATCAAATTCTTTCTTATAATCAAATTTGGCACTGATGAACGTACTCTCTAAGTTTAATGTAACTAAAATCATAAATACCGCAAGCCAAGAAGTATAATTACCGAACGCGCCAACTTCCTGCTTAGTTAATAATCTGGTAAAAATTGGAACAGTAATTATCCCTATGCTTTTAGTTAAAAAATTAGCAGCCGTATACCATATTCCGGACTTAAATGCTTTTTTATTAGTATTATCCATTATTCCTCCATACACTCTTGAAATTTACTTGTTGCTTATGAGTTTCTCCATGACAGAATGAAACTCCTCCCTAGATTCTGGGACATAAATATCAGGAAAGTCTTTTTTCATGATCCCCACTGTCTTTTCACATTGCTGATACAAATAAGAATCTGTAGGAAAAACAAGCTTGTAAAGAAAAATAATATTATAGTGCTTACCATAAAAAAGATATGGTGAAAACTGTGCTGTTGAAAAGATACCAATTAAAATGTGATTCTCTGAAATGTCACGGCATTGCAGTTCCCAGAACTGATTAGAAGTGTCAACCTTATAATCTTGATAGGAACGATTTAACCTATGCGGGTGAAACCTAATAATTACTTGTTCCTTATAATCACACAGCATATCTAGCAGATTGAATTCGTGAAATGAATATTGCACTTCCCAAGTATAATCAGAAGTAAAATAGATTATCCTGTCTTGATAATATTGCTCTGTATCCAAATAGCTAAAAATTTTTTTGAGTGTACAGAAATCGCTGTCATTTAGAAATGGGAGCGTATAAATGGGGAATTTGTTTTGTATACACATGATTTCCGGATGATAACAGTACAGCTTTGTAAATTCAAGTGCCAAAGGTCCTCTGTGCAGTGGTTCTATCATTTTGTAGAAAATGGATTTTTGATACTGGTGTCTCTGTTCATTCATGTATGTACCAATACCATCTTCAAGCAAAATAACTTCCGCATTTCGATTGTAATTGCATAACCGAATAAAGAAGTTATTATAACCGGTACCAATAATCCAATCATATTTTTTTAAATCATGTTGGTTTAAATCTTTTTTTAATTCAGAGCCTAAGCATATATATTTTTTTATTTTGTGCAATCTTCCATGAATTTGCTCCGGAAAAAAATAGACATTGCTCCGCAGAGGAAAAGGATTCAAATCCAAGCTGTACTTCTGCATTGTATCAGAAAGGAATATATCTACACTTACATTGTTTAGTTCCGATACACAGACAATATTTTTGATATAGTCAAACATATTCATCAATTGTATAGGTCTCCAACATACAATGCCAATATTCACATAACTTCACCTTCCTCAGTTGAATATTCGGTACTTTGCGCTTGCTAAATATTTGCCATAGCAAGCAGTTTTCTAATGGATTCCGATTTATGCTCATATCTAATACTGGATTTATCGCTGAATTGATAAAACAATAGATAAAAAAGAACCGGTGTCCCAAGATTAAGCCAAAAAATCATATCTGTAAATCCTCTTAACAGAACTACAACCAAACACAAACAATAAATCCACTTATGATATTTTATGGAAAGCATCATATTTTTCACCGATATTACAAATATGATAAACAATGGGATGATTCCATTATGAACATGAATGTTCAAATAGGTGTTATGCGTGTTACCATTAAACTGCCGTGAAGCAATGGTATGCGAATTATCTCCACCAAAAATCTTATTGAATTCCGTTTTTGTAGCTTCCTTTAGATAGTCATCCCATATTTCACTGCGTGAATTACTTTCCATGCCCTTTCCCTGAAACTTTGACAAAACCTCAAACGTGCTTAATCTGTTAAAAATCATTGGCATAAAAGGAATTAGTGTAATCCCTACAACAATAGATAGTACCCCAATGAGCAACTTAATATCTTGTTCGGTGCCTTTATACTTATAGCAGATCAACCCCATCAATAAAAGAGAAGAACAGAGAATTCCGCCTCTGCCCATTCCTAATAAACACATAAACCATACAAAAAAAGCTGTGTATAATTCAATTGGTTTTCTTCTTTTCTCAAGCATAGTATAATAAACGACTGCCGGCAAAAGCAAATACACAGAGATAAAATTATTGGATGAAGCTAGATATACTCTTTGAAACATGCCTACAGCCATAAATCTGTACATAACAACTACGATATTCATGTAAATTGCTAGACGCACAGTATTTTCACTCAAGCGTTGGTCAGTTAGTAGAAGTGAAGAAAAAATATATATCATAACAATAATCTGATTGGAGATCATTGTATTTCCAACATATTTATAATTCACGAGCCCTGTAATCAAGCAGATTATAACAAGCAAAACATATTTCAGAGTTATCCTTTTAAAGCAACATGTTAATGCACATCCGAAAATAATTAACAGGGTCGCTTTGCGGAACAGTTCTTGAACATTTCCTCCAACCAATTCATATACATTCATACTCACAACCCAAAGAAGTACACCTGCATTTATAAGAAGCTCATCTAGAGCCGTTCGCCCCTTCAATACCATTTACAACACCTCAAGACTTGTGACTCTTAATTCTGCGATTTAATCTAAACTGCAATTGATATATCCAAACAGGCATGCACATAAGGAACATATGCACTTTGCTTTTTTTCGTAATCCTTTTATCTTGAAGAACTCTGAAAAGATTTTTTCGAAACAGTGGCTGATACTGATAATAGAATCTTCTGTATTCTTCTTTGGACATAGACTGTAAATGAAGCAGTTGTGTTAACCCTTTTTTATATACAAGAACCGGAAGAATATCAATTTGTGGATATTTGTCTGTAATAAACTGTTGAAACTCTTTACAAATATCAAATATGTGTAAATGTTCAGGCTTTAACTGTGAACGAAGAATACTTCCCTGTCGATCAATATAATGATAGTTTCCTTCAAAATCACCAATAGCGATTTTATCAACTGAATGGATTATCTTATACATTACAGCACAGTCTTCGTAATAGCCATCCGGGAAAGGATATTTCAACAGTATATCTCTATGATAAAGTTTGCCATAAGCCTGCCAACCAATTTTTCCACCACCATATGATTCAAACAATGCAGTTTCACTGTCTGCACAAAAGCTACGAAATTTGTGATTGTCTTTTTTTACCGTGCTCCCTTCAGGTTCACGGACAACCTTTGTCATCACAAAATCTGCGTTGAATTTGACCATAAGTTTATAGAGAGTTTCAACATAAAGCGGTTCAACATAATCATCGGAATCAACAAACACGATCAAATCAGTTTCTGTATGCTGTACACCGTAATTTCTTGCAGAAGACAAGCCGCCGTTTTCCTTATGTAATGCGATCACATTTTCATTGTTGTGTGCATATTCATCACATATTTGTGGACAGGAATCAGGAGAGCCATCATCAACAAGAATAATGCTCAAATTTTGATATGTTTGATTCAGTAGACTATCTACGCATTTTTTTAAATACGCTTCCACCTTATAAACCGGAACGATTACACAAATATTAGGTACTTCAGTCATTCCCTTTCTTCCTTTTTTTTAAAGTTTCAGTAATAATTGTAGAAGAAATCCCCTTGGTGTAGGGAAAATAAATAATCTTTATCCCTTCTTTAGCAAAATCCTCCTCGTAGTGTTTCCACTTTTCTGAACCATACCAGTCATCACCGACAAACAGTAAGGTAGCACCCAGCTTTTTACACGCGGTCAGTTTATCCATATCATATTGCGGCACAACAGCATCCACATATTTGATGCTTCGCACAATCTCGATTCGATCTTCAAAGGGAATCATTGATTCCTTTCCCTTGTATTTAACCAACTCATCGACTGTCACACCAACAATCAATTTGTCGCACATAGCCTTTGCATTCTTCAACAGGTTAAGGTGCCCAACATGAAACAAATCATAAACTCCCGTTGTATATCCGATAATCATATTTTATTCCCTTCACTTTCTTACGCAGTAATAAATTCCTTTATACTCCAGATAGGAGTGCTCTGTGTCAATTTTAACAAGATGATCCAGTTTAACCCCCTGCTCATCTTTCGGTGGCATTTTCATATAATCTCCGTAGCGGAATGAGAGGTACTTATCAAACTCCTTCGGGACGGAGAAATCATCATCCTCAAATTGCATCAGGATAGTTTCACCGAAATATTCAGCTGGATAAATTCGGCGGCAATTATTCGCATTTCCATAGAACATAGCTCGATACTTTGTATCAACATTCTCGTATTTCACCATTTCTCGGTGGCAATACTTCCGAACACGCCGACCAAGCTTCCCCTTCAAGAATGCCAGAATCATTTTTCCGCCGATGTTCATAATCCTTCCATGATTGCGCGGCGGCTCTCCGACAACTAGAAGCAGATAAAGAATTGCACAACGCACTTGTTTTTTTCTTGCTTTCGGATCATCAGCAACGTGAAAAACCGGGTAGATATCAATGCCAATACCGTGATTCATATCCTTATGAGCATAATCCTCGTGAATCAGTGTTGTCGTACTCAACCTCAGCTTTTTATAAGTCATATGAGATGCCGGATCAGTTTTGCATGACTGAAGGAAATAATCGCTGTCTAAATCATTTTTGCAAGCCTTGTCCAGCATCAC
>Ga0256871_1001508_pt1 | contig 11382 bp, 7 predicted proteins | sample RumenRJG_07RNA_FD_185439 | JGI IMG/M metagenome (GOLD analysis project Ga0256871, IMG submission 185439) | Metatranscriptome of bovine rumen microbial communities from Lethbridge, Alberta, Canada - Rumen RJG_07 (Metagenome Metatranscriptome) | ecosystem: Host-associated > Mammals > Digestive...
AAAACGATAAGGCTTACGAAGTTGAGCTTGCAGCCCCTGGCACCACAAAGGATGACTTCAAGGTGAACGTCGATAAGGACGGTTGCCTGACCATCAAGATGGAGCACAAGGACGAGAAGAAAGACGAGAACAAGAAGGAGCACTATCTGCGCCGTGAGTTCTCATACAGCAATTACGAGCAGGCTCTGACCCTGCCTGACGATGTGGAGAAAGACAAGATTGAGGCAAAAGTTGATAACGGTGTGCTTCATATCACCCTTCCTCGCACGGCCAAGGCTGAGAAAGAGACAAAGAAGATTGAAGTCGCTTAACCGGCTTCATTCACTGCTCAGTGGAACTGGGACTGCCCTTCGGGTCAGCCCCTTTTTTCATTTCAACCAAGTTGTTCATGTAGATACATAAGAAAATCTCCTATTCTGGCCGGTATCACCAACGTTAATGCTGATGATACCGGTTTTTTGTCTGCATAAGAATCGAACCGCCAAATCAATTGGAAGGTCACTTATGTCTTTTAACCGATTACCATCTATAAGCATCTTGAGCATTTCAATGGAATCTTCAGCATTAGTCTGCTCTACAGCTTTTATCAGCACATATAGTGCAAAGTGATAAAAACAATCACTGTCGCATGTTCCAGAACATTGCAAGCATTATAGGATTTATGGCATCAAATATCCCTTATCTTCAGCCTTAGCGACTATTTTCATAAGCCTCTTACATTGCGCAGGTGTCGGTAGCCGATTTTTGTTTATATAGTCAGCTATACCCTTTACAAAAGCACAATCTCCATAAGAAAGGATGCTCGATTTTACAAGATCATTATAAATCTTATACCAATAGTTAGCACCGAGATTGAAAATCTCTACGGAATTGTCAATCTCCGAATTGAATTTATGAGCTCTCTTAGCAGCTTGCTCTTCTGATTTGGTTTCTTCTTTTGAAATCAAGGATGCTAAAAACTGGTCAGACAATTCGTATTTGTATTTTTTGAAGTCATCCCATACTTTTTGGGTTCTAGAGATGGTTCTAACCAAACCGCCATTTGCTTCCTGCATAAGGAATTTGTGAGTAACATACGCAAGCTTTATCAACTCCTCTGCTAGTGCTGGATATAAAGTCTGCTTCTGCCATATAGTTTTCCAATCCAAATCCTTATCCTTTGGAATTAAAGTCATCAGTTTGGAGATAGTATAAGGAGTAATTTGAGCTTTGTTACCGCCCTTAGGATACCAAGATGCTTTGCCTATCATTGCATCCAAAGTATCAAAAATTATGACGGAGTCTATGCTTTTCTTAAAAAATTCCTCATTTATATCGTCACGATGCTTTTCATACATATCATCAATAATGGTGGCAAATCGACTAAAGTTGATAGCCGAGCTTTGGCACACCTGATTTGGATTCATGTATATTGAATTCAAGCATTTTGCCAATTTCTCTTTTTTAACCACCTGATTTTTAGGGTTCTTCTCTCTAAACAGTTTCGTCTGAGCATCTGTTAATTTCATTTGCTCTTGATCCCATTTGCCACGTGAGCGCTCATAAAACCAAATTGTTTGATAAGGCTTTCCATTCACCGGAGGAGCCATGACTTTTCTTGACATTTTCTCCATAATTACATGGAAAGGATGATTGGAGAAGAAGTCGGCTGCTGAAACAGCATTCTGACTGTTAGCACATTCTGAAATCTTGCGGGTTATAGCATTGTACTCGTCTATTTCGTCCTCAGACATTTCATCTTCAATGTTCAAAACTGTCAGTTTCATTGGAACATAAAGATTATCCATGCCATTTTTATCTTCTCGTTTAATGATCGCATTTGCCAGCGATGCCGTTGTTTGTCCTCCATTGATAATCTGAGGATCACGAAAGTGCACGATTTTTGTATGGTCAGCTGAGAATCCAACAGACCTTGCAACTAAGGCAATACCATTATTATAGGTAAAGAAATCCTTTGGGCTATTGATTATGGTGTTTCGTATACCTTTGTTAACTTTACCTCTTACACTAAGGAATGCCCTAACGTTACCTTGAAGCAATTTGCTTCCATACTTCAGATATATATCGGCAAGGAATTTACCAGGCACGATGCCCATGTATGCATCATACTTGACACCATCGCCAAGATCCGCCTTAAGGTATTGAATTCCGTCGCAATTGAATTCAGAAGTATCAAATTCTATAATCTCGCTTGTATTGGTCTCAAAAGATTGAAAAAATCTTTCCAGCGTCCAAACATTTAGCTCTACCGGGCGGTCTAAGAAATTATCTCGACTGACGTTTTTGACTTGTTTACTTAAAATCTTGTCAGAAATAATCACAAATTTAAAGCGAAGTATTTCTGTGTCAAGCATTGACTTGCCAATACGTTTGCGAAATTCTCGAGCTAATATTATGGCTGGATCAGAGTCGTCACAATAGTCGGACATGTTCCCATTAACACTTTCGTCAATGAAATTCTCCATGTGATTAACTATTTCATTTATGCGACTATTAGTTAATGTTTCTGATTCCGTTTTCTGATTTGAGAAATCACTGGTAATTAAACAAAGTGCGCAATCTGCATCATCATAAGCGTATGCATCAAATGACATAAGTCTACCACGCCTTCCTTTAATCTCAATAGACATAGGCATAGGATCATTGAGTTCTCCTATGTCTTCAAGTTGCTCTAATGCTTTATTGATAAACTGAGATTCCGGATCTGTTCCTTCATGCTCAGCATCAAAACGCAGGCCTTCGATAAATTGTTCTCTGTATTCTTCGATTGTCATAACAGAAAAGGTTTATAGTTTATAATCATCCAAGTCTGACAGATTAATGTCATATTGAACTTTATTGATTGCCATTGGAATGTCATTTCGCTTAAGTCTGGGGAAGCCTTCTTTTACTGTATACATAGAGCATCCAACCACAGAATAAACGTAATTGTCATAGTTTGGTGAAAAGTCATAATTATAGAGACTGAGTTTAGAGATAAATTCTTCTCTATAATTTGCTCCCAACTTATGGAGTATCTTTTGCACTAATTGATTAAGTTTCAAGCCATTAAAGGATGGACTCATTTTTTCAAGATCATAGACCACCAGTTGCCCCTCTATATCACCATCTAATTGCTCAAGTGAAGATATTCTAACTGTTGTTTTGCCGCTATTTATAGTTTTGATCTCATACCACATATTTTCAGTCGAAAAATCCTTGTGGGTCTTTTCAGGTCCCATCCAGCTTGCTAGAGCTGTAGCAACGCCATATTGAGGTATCATATGATCATCCATGAACAGCAGCTCTCCAAGTAAACCGACGATTTCTGTGTCAGACATAGAACCGGCATGAGGCTTGAATAATTTTTTCCACGAAAAATATCTCTCACATAGTTGATTGTATGCTGTTTCGTCATCACATACTTGACTGGTGGAGTCAAACAAGTCTTCACAAAACGTACAAAAGTATTCAAGGAGATCTCTATTGTTCAAAGAGAATCTAAGTACATAAGCGTCCTTCGCCTTAAGCTGGGACACAACTATAACGTCAGAGCTACTTATCCTTACTGGTGTGTACATACCCCTGAATTCAAATGAATAGTTACCCGAGTCATCTTTGCCAAGATAAAGGCTCAATGACTTGTTATCGCCTAAGCGAATATATTGACCAGATCGAAATCCATCTGAGAATATCTGAAATAATTTATTCTTCATCTTCTAACTCATCTTCTTCGTCAAACATATTCAGTTTTTGGAATACCTTGTTGGCTTTGTATTTTTTATATTTAGCTTGCTTTCCACGGCCTGGGAAGCCTATTGCAAAAGCAACGAGACGATCTTCTCCCAATTTGTCTACAAAGTCGCTGAAACGCGATCTTTGTGTTTCTGTAGCCTTGGTATTCTCATCATCTTTCGCATTAGTTTCAATTAGCATGATGACCAAAATAGGTTTCCTATCTGGAAGATATTCAAAGTACGCCTTTACAGGAATGGCTCTCGTCATATTAGAAGAATCCTCGCCATCTTCCTTAATCCATGCATTCCTTTGCCTTTCTTCTGCTTGTTTTATCTGTTGCTCTGTTAGTGTGAATTTACCCTCACGCGTACCAAGAAGTCTACGTCTAGAGCTAATCTGTACAACATTTCCATTAGCATAGATAGCACGGTCAACGCATTTTATTTTTTCTAGACCAGGAATATCATATGGCAATTTTCCATCACCACCTTCAAAAACCACATCCCATTTATCTAATCCCGTGTTCTCTGAATCTTTCAAGAAATCAAGAATTTGACTTGTGATGAATTTCGGGTTCATCAAAGAACAATTTATTGTTGATAAGAAATCAACAATAATGTCTTTTGGCACGTCTGCAAAATATCTTGATTTTGCGCTCTCAGAATTAACATCTTCATTAGCTTGCTGTCGCTGGTCTGCAAATAGAAACTTGTAACCATCCCTAAAGAGTTTTTGAGAAAGTTTTTTAACGGATGTCCAATTCTTCTTGTTTTGTTCCACACTACGACTTACATAAGGTGTGTCGCAAATACTCCCCCAATATGTATATTCGAACCAGTCTGAAGCATTCCTCATCTTATTAGAGGCTGTTATCTGGAGGTCATCACAGAAATCTCTCACCTTTATACCGAAATCTTTTGGTGTGAGCTTTTGCAGGTTCATCTGCTCTATATCCTCCTTTAATTCTTTGGAAGCCTTTGCCACTTCGTTATACCAATCAGCGCTAATATGGCTGATCCAAATTCTGAAAAGATCAGAATAATGTGGTCTGTAGCCAAACCATCTTCCCATCTGCATAAGAACATCAAAGGTAGCCGTGTTGCGATAGAAATAGCTTATCAGTAATCCTTCGAGTGTCAATCCACGCGAAAGGGCTAAACCGCCAATAGCAATAACCCTAAGACTCTTATTAGTCTTATAATTTAGTTTGCCACTAGATTTTCCACCATTTACTACCATTATCTCAATATTCGACACCGCATCAAGTAAAGACTTTTTTCTAATGACACGGTCGAACTTAATGTCACTTATGTTCGAGAAATTGTCGTTCCAGAGTTTTTCCAACTCTTTATATAGGGGTAACGATTTGTTTTCATCATCCTTCTCAGAGAAATCATAAGTGACAGTAGAAAGAAAAGCATTGTGCTGTTCTTCCACATACTCCTTGATATATTTCTGGACCTTGACAAACCGAGACATATTTACGAGCATACTTCTTGGCTTCTCGATCTCACCTCGCAAATCCCTCACCACATTGGCTAAGTAAAAACATAATATGGCTTGATGCAATGAATTCGGCAACTTCCCATGCCACTCCTTTAGATGTTTATAATAAAAAGTGCCACAATTCAATGACTCTGGGTCTTCTTCCTTTGCATCTTTATACTCTTGGGAGAAATAGTCTGGCTCCTCTATATCACTAATGTATCTGAGATTAGAATGGCAGGAGCCATTAGGGTCGAAAATTTTCTCTGCACCAATATATGTAGATGGAGTTGGGAGTACGTAAATGAAATGCTCGGGAAACAAATCTGCACGTTTCATGCTATCCACAGAATCAGGGTCTATGAACACATTGGCAAAAGGTGTTGCTGTAAATCCTACGTATGTGGCATTTTTGAACAGATCACAGATATTGCGAATAAGTTTATTCGTTCGTGTTGGATCTGTCTCATCCTTACGTGTATTGACGGAGGCATTGTCTGCTTCGTCATCAATCAAAAGCATGGGTTGATCCACATATTGTTTAACCGGGTCAAGATTATAGTCTTTCAACCAGTTAAGGAGTTTTTGCAGAACGGACACGTTCTTCTTAATCACGAAAATGACTAATGATTTGTGCTCTTCCAAAGAAGTAGCTATTTTGTCCGTATTCGCAACAAAATCAGAAACACAAGAAGTAAAAGACGTAGCTTTGAGCGGTTTGTTGTCCAATCCTACACCTACCTGCATGGTCTTTTCAATCTTGCCAACTTTTACCTTTGTCCTACCAATTATGCCTTCGTCTATTCTTTCTTGCGTCTGCTTCCTAAGACTTTCAGTAATTCCTGCAAGCAGAATGACAACCTTATATCCAGCATCGGCAGCTTTGCAAATTAGACCTGTATATGTGGCTGTCTTACCAGACTGAACATCACCTATTATCAATCCTCTTCTTAACCGTTTTCCCTTAAAATCTTCTTTGGGGTTGCCAAGACAATTCATGATTTGTGGCAGTGTGGTGAAATCCATACGGTTGATGCTTTTCTGATCTAAGTTGGACTTTTCTACCAAGTATTGGTAGTAGCGATTCCAAAAATAATTATCGCTATTACCATCTCGATGATACCAGTCCCTAAGATTGTCATAATCATCAAAAATGACTTGGTCTGCCGTATGAGTAATTTTATTTTGATATTCTATTTCCGTAAAAAGAGAGTCGCGATCTTCTTTGTCTATTTCCAAACCTGCAAAAGCAAGAGCACGATTAATATAATTGTCTATGTCATCATAGGCAATCTCCTTTTTATTGGTCTTATCAAGAGAAATTAATCCGGATATAATGACCCTCAGATCATTTAATTGTTCATTGCTCAACTTCATCTTTGTAATAGTTTAAGAGTTCGTCTTTGATACTTTTATAATTGCAAAATGGCTCTGAATTCATCAAGTCTTGAATCGCTTGGCTAGTCGTCTTGATATGAAACGACTTAATAGAGTCAACCATTGTTATTGCAAGATTCAGCACATCCTTACGACGCGTATCTTTATCTTCTTCATCTTCGCTTATGGATTCATTGGACTTGTCTATATAGATTTGCTGAATAGGTAAATTTTTCTCTATCTCTTTTAAGAGAATATCCAGGTAAGTCTGGCCCTCGGAAGACATGTGCTCCTTAACGAGCTTTAAAAGTTCGCTGTTTCGATTGATCTGATAATAGAAAGTTTTTTCTCTAGTCATCATTCTACTCCAAATATAATCTATGTCTCCTTGGTCTTCTCTACGCCCACGATGCGTTTGTTTGATTATTGATGTTTCGAGGGCATCCGCAACCAAACGTTTCATTTGGTTTTGAATGCGTTTTGGGAGATATGCCGTTTCTTTTTTTACATCTATCTTAAAAATGTCATCAAGGCTGTTAGGTATATCAACTCTTATACGAGCGTTTTTCGTAAGCTCTGACCGAGGACGCATACCAAACCAAGTACCCCAAACTATAAGTCGATAATTTCTGTAAATGTAGAATCCCTGCTTAGACTTTAATCCCTCTACACCACCTACGAGCTTGCGATCTTTGGTCTTAAGGTCCGAGGCATATGGAAGAATAAAGGCCTTAACTTTAATAAGCCTTTCCTCTCCATGACTATCTTCTATAGCAATAGACCTCTCTTTTCTGGAAGTAGTTTTAGGGTGGTTTTCCAAAAAAGGATCCAATCCTGTAACTCTTGAGTTATTGACATGTATACATATATGGTTCTTGAATTTTGCATTAAGAAACCTATGAAAAATCAATGCTACTGCATCGTTTACCGTATTTTTGTATTCGTTCAGTGTTTCGTAAACCTGACCATTGCTGGATTTGCTTATGACATCAAAGTCTCTCCATATTACAAGAGTTCCATGTTCAAGTGCCTTTAGCTTTTCGATATATGGGAGATCAATGATTTCATTTTGAGTATGTTCAATGGTGATCCACTCTCCTTCTTTTTGTATAAAATTATAATCCCAAGTAAATGCATGGATTTTACCCTCGAACTTACTAGCGACTGTCAATATTCTACACATGGACATAGATGCCGACTTCATACCCAATCCAAAACGACCAAGATCATCATCAGCTCTTTGGTCTTCGGAAGAAGAGCTACCGTATCTCATCGCTTCAAAAAGATTTTCGCTTGACATTCCATCTCCATCATCCAATATTCCAACAGCGAGACTCGCTAATGGATTCTGTGGAAAGTAGAGATATACATTTTTGCAGTGGGCACTAATGCTATTGTCAATGACATCGCATATAGCTGTCTCAAAAGTATATCCTATTGAGCGCATTGAACCCATTAGAATATTTGCTCTAGGAGTATTCTTTCTGTGTCTACTCATAATGTTTCCTATTTAGAGTACGACAATATCTTTTCAATCACTGCTTTGGCCAGCAACGGTGGAACTGCGTTTCCAATTTGCTGTTGAATGTGAGATATTGGCCCCTTGAAGATAAAGTCATCGGGGAAACTTTGTATCCGCGCCGCCTCCCTAACAGACAATCCTCTATTCTGATATGGGTGTATAAGCATGCTTTTTCTGTAGTTAGATATAACTACAGAAGGCTGGTCGGCCCTAAGGCGCTTGTAAATGCCACTATGGCAACGAGTCTTATCCGAATAATTTTGCATTAGTTCCTCAGGAATGTTTCTCCAGTTGCCGCCCTGAGGTATATGCTTATATCTTTCTATTACCAAATCATTATTCTTTGAAACATAGTTCTGAAGAGCCTTTTTAGATTTTCTCCTCATGATTTGGGCATAGTTACTGGCTTGTTCGAGACTTTTACTATATTCCAAAGATTCAAAGCTATCTCCATTTTCTAACACAGGCAAATCTCCTATTGCCTGTTCAACAGTGACTTGATAATCAACCGGCTTTGGATATTCAAAGTCGATATCATCAAGATTTCCAACCATAAAGAATCTGTTCCTTCTTTGTGGCACGCCGTAATCATTTGCCCATAATACCTTTGGGGATACCTTATAACCCAATTCTTCAAATCTATGTTGAACATAGGTTTCGGTTTTTCCATCCTCCATTTTTGTGAAGCCCCAAACATTCTCGAATAGGAACCATTTGGGCTTAATATCCTTCACAAAACGCAGGAATTCTTCGAACAAATGATTATTCGGGTTGTCCATATTACGGCTCATTGTGTTGGACAAAGAAAAGCCTTGACATGGAGGCCCCCCCATGATAATAAAGACAGGTTGGTCACCAATTAGACTTTGTGCATTGATATCCTTAATATCATCACACAATACCGTTGCCTCTTTATGGTTGAGCTTGTAAGTTTCAGCAGCACTCTTGTCTTTTTCAATAGCTATTTTAACATTTACGCCAGCCCATTCTGCTCCTAAACTTAATCCGCCAGCTCCCGAAAATATGTCTATTCCAATATATTCCATTTTAAATTTCCTTTATGCCTATTCTCCTTAAATAGCTGTATATACCATCATACCATTCAGGTTTACGGGTTTCGTCTGGCGGAACACTATTGTCACCCTCTGGTACTAAGATAATCATGCCCTGACGGGCACGGGTTAACAATACTCTATAGGCATTTATTTGATATTTTTGATTGATTTTTTTGTTAATCTTTATCCATTTCTCTCCACCTCGAAGTTGCCAATGCTCCCAAGCTGAATGAGATTTGTTCAAACGTAGGTCGGCATCCCAAGCAACACAAGCCCAGTCGATTTCCAGCCCCTGCACCTTGAATTCTGTTAGCGTATCCTCCAAACAGTTAGAAGATCTTATATCTGTGTCTTCCGCAAGAAACCATTGCACAAAATCGGGCTGATACCGCACATTAATGGATATGGCTTTGAGGCGTTCTGCCTTGCTACTTGCTAGCAGTCCATAGCGCTCAGACCCTCTTGCCTTACTCTTCAGCCACTTCTTAGCTTTATCTAAAGAACGTGTTAGAACTATAGGATATTTATCTAACTCTTTGAGTGTTTCCGACGCCGCTGAAGGATTTAGTTCAAGCAGTTGATGGACAAACGTTGAGACTTTCTCGGCTCTGAAAGAACGCATGGACACTGAAAGGTGTAGACCTGGCTCAACATGAAGATTTCCTTTGTTGACTACGTCAAAGGTACGCCCTTTGGCATATTCGTCGTCTGTCAATCGGTCCGACATATAAATATCCCAATGCTGATAACGCCGATTCAAAGACGAGATCCACTCGCTTATACCGGCTTCGCCTTTGTTGATCTCCTGCCCACCGCCAATAAGACAGATGACCACTCCCCAGACTTGATGTCTGTCCATACAAGAAATGAGGAATTCAGGCTCACTGAATGGAAAGTTTTTTAGAACGTTTGTCTTTCCCTTGCTTTTGTCATTCAAGAATCGCGCTAACTCTTCCTGAGTCCAGGCACGTTGCGCTTCATCGAATATCGTAACGTGTTCAGTAGGCACGAATGCTTTGTCCAAATGACTCTCAAAATAGCCCGGAATTGGCAACAAGTTATTGCCTTCAACTTTAATGCCTTCAAGATAAGTGTCCCTATAATGATGAATCATCTGAATAAAGGATTTCACGCGGCTACGTGCCTCTTTCTTGGAAACAGGCTTTTCGGGATTTTCTCCTTTGATTTTCTTCCTGGCATACTTCTCTTTTTCCTGCTTCACATAGTTTCTTGCAAGAGCCTCTTGTAGCACCTCTACAAGTGGATAGTTGCCAGAGAGATATACAGCGCCCTCGTTGCGGTCTATTTTAAAATGGTTTATGGCCGTTTGAAGACCTATCAATGTCTTTCCAGCTCCTGGAACACCCGTCACAAAACATATTGATTTTCTATGGTTCGCCTTGCTATATGCAATAATCTCATCTATTTTCTTTGTAGCACCTTCAAGATCGGCATCGTGCTTAGTAATGTCCTCTACAGAATGATGGTTGTAAAGGGCAATGGCCGCTTCCACGATAGTGGGAGTCGGTTCATAACCACTTCGAGCCCAACGAAGATCACGTACAGGATCAAAAGACTTCACCGGTTGCAGTTCGTCCAAAACTTTCTTAATGCATTGCCCGAGCCTACTGGCGTTTGACAACATCGGCTCATAGACGTTATCCTCATAGTGAGACAACATTAACCTGCAGTTGCTATCTGGCGCTTGAGTCGCTACGAGAATTGGGATTATGATTCTGTCTTTACTGCCCAACTGAAAGTTTTTCAGATCCAGGGCATAGTCCCATACTTGAATAAAGGCTTCGCGTGAAAACTCTTCATTCATAGCCTTGAACTCAAAAAGAAAGATTATACCATCTATGATTGTAACAACATCTATGCGGCGGCCCATCCGCGGTATGTTGTATTCGAAGAAGATGCTCCCTGAATTGGAATACGGCACTAAGACTTTCTTCATGACATCAATTTCTTCCAACCAGGCCATGGTGGTTTCATCATTAATGTCATGTTGGCTGGCAATAGTCAAATCTCCTATGATAGAGTTATTGGCCTTGCCTAAGAAATCTGATATTGTGTCAGAATAGTAATATCGAGATCGTGCCATAATCTATAGTTGTAACCGCAGTTCGCAAGTTGAATTAGTCATAATATGTCGAAATGCAAATTTACCAATTTTCTTCAATTTAACAAAGGGAATAGTTACTTTTATTCCATTTCAACTGCATT
>Ga0256871_1001509_pt1 | contig 11382 bp, 6 predicted proteins | sample RumenRJG_07RNA_FD_185439 | JGI IMG/M metagenome (GOLD analysis project Ga0256871, IMG submission 185439) | Metatranscriptome of bovine rumen microbial communities from Lethbridge, Alberta, Canada - Rumen RJG_07 (Metagenome Metatranscriptome) | ecosystem: Host-associated > Mammals > Digestive...
AGAACATAGACATGAAAAAAGTCGGAATCATCATGGGGAGTGACAGCGATCTGCCTGTCGTAGAGAAGGCTGTAGAACAGCTCAGGACCCTTGAGATACCCTACGAAGCGCATATTTATTCTGCGCACAGGACACCGGAAGAAACGAGAGAATTCGCAAAGAATGCGGAGGAAAACGGCTTCGGTGTCCTTATTGCTTTTGCAGGCAAGGCTGCACATCTTGCGGGATCTATCGCAGCAGCCAGCATCCTGCCTGTTATCGGTGTGCCGGTGAAGTCATCCACCCTGGATGGACTGGATGCGCTTCTTTCGACGGTACAGATGCCTTCGGGGATCCCCGTTGCAACAGTTGCCATCGACGGAGCTGCAAATGCAGCCATACTGGCGGCTCAGATCCTGGCCACTGAGGACGATGACCTGCGCGAAAGGCTGAAGGATCAACGCAGGGCAGCTTCCGACAAGGTGTTGGAAAAGGACAGAGCGTTGGAACTGTAAGTTAACCGGCGATAATCGATCAGGAGAGGAAACAGAAATGGGTGGATATTTCGGAGCGGTCTCGACAGAAGATATAGTAATGGACATATTCTATGGGACCGACTATCATTCTCATCTTGGAACAAAAAGGGGAGGCATGGCCATCTACGATAAGGAGATGGGGATCAAAAGGGAGATCCATAATATAGAGCACTCGCCTTTCAGAACCAAATTCGAGGATCTGGTAGTTAAGATCAAGGGAACGGCAGGGATCGGATGTATAAGCGATACGGATCCCCAGCCTCTGATGATACATTCCAATCACGGCATCTATGCCATCGTCATCGTCGGCGTCATAAACAATGCGGAGGAACTGAAGAAACAGTACCTGGCATTCAGCGGCGGCCATTTCGAGGCCATGAGCGGCGGCAAGGTGAATCAGACGGAGCTGATCGCATCGCTCATAGATCAGAAATCCGACTTTGTTGAAGGTGTCAAGTTCGCAGAGGATTCCATAGACGGATCTGCATCCATACTCATACTGAAGGATGACGGGACCATAATCGCAGCCCGCGACAAGAAGGGCCGCACACCCATCCTCATCGGCAAGAACGAGCACGGCCACAGCATCTCATTCGAACACTTCGCCTATGAGAAGCTGGGCTATGAAACATGTCATGAGCTTGGGCCCGGAGAGATAGTGGAAGTCCACGCAGATTCATACAAGGTGCTTCTGGAGCCCCTGGAGAAGATGTGCATCTGTGCATTCCTGTGGACCTATTACGGTTATCCCAACTCGAGATACGAAGGAGTCAACGTAGAAACCATGAGAAACAGGAACGGCTGGCTCCTGGCGGAATACGACCGTGAAAACGGCCAGAAGTTCGACATGGACTTCGTATGCGGAGTCCCGGATTCGGGCATCGCCCATGCCGTCGGTTATGCCAATGAGTGCGGCGTGGACTATGCCAGACCTTTCATCAAGTACACGCCCACCTGGCCAAGAAGTTTCATGCCTGTCAACCAGAAGGAGAGGAACAGGGTGGCGAAGATGAAGCTGGTGCCTGTCCACGAACTGATAAAAGGCAAGAAGCTCCTCTTTGTAGACGACAGCATCGTCAGAGGAACACAGCTGAAGGAAACGGTGGAGTTCCTCTATGAGAACGGAGCGGAGGAGGTCCACATGAGATCCGCCTGCCCGCCCATAATGTACGGATGCAAGTTCCTCAACTTCTCAAGATCCACCTCCGATGAGGACCTTATCGCCCGCAGGACCATAATGGAACTGGAGGGAGAAGAAGGAGAGAAATACATCGAGGAATACAGCGACGGCAGGACCGAGAGGGGCAAGGCCCTCAGGAAGGCCATATGCGAGAAGCTCCAGTTCGATTCCCTGGAATTCCAGAGCATAGAGAATATAATCAAAGCCATTGGACTGGATGAATCTAAGGTATGCACATACTGCTGGAACGGCAAAGAGTGATCCGCAAGCAGGAATAAGACGGGAAGAGGTAAGAGGATGACAAAGGATTCAAGATCCGATGCCTATGCAGCATCGGGAGTAGACATAACTGCAGGATACAAGGCCGTCGAGCTGATGAAGTCTCATGTAGCCAGGACGAAGACGGCCGGAGTCCTCTCAGACGTAGGAGGATTCGGAGGTCTCTTTGCCCCGGACATTTCAGGGATGGAGGAACCGGTCCTCATAAGTGGCACCGACGGTGTGGGGACCAAACTGAAGCTTGCCTTTATTGCGGACAGACACGATACCATAGGTATCGACTGCGTGGCAATGTGTGTCAACGACATAGTCTGCGCCGGTGCAAAGCCGATGTTTTTTCTGGACTACATCGCCTGCGGAAAGAACGTTCCCGAGAGGATAGCCCGGATAGTCGAAGGCGTAGCTGAAGGGTGTGTCCAGTCCGGGTGCGCACTGGTCGGTGGTGAGACCGCAGAGATGCCCGGCTTTTATCCTGAAGACGAATACGACCTTGCGGGATTCGCGGTGGGTATCGCGGACAGATCCAGGATCCTGGACAGCAGCAAGGTCTCGGCAGGCAATGTTCTGATCGCACTTCCCTCAAGCGGCGTTCACTCCAACGGATTCTCACTTGTGAGAAAAGTCTACGGACTGGGCTTCGATATGGATGAGAAGACTCAGATGGACCCTGATCTCATGAAGACCGTAGAGACACTGCTGACACCGACTAAAATATATGTGAAGCCCATACTGGCGCTTCTTGAGCAGGTGGATGTCAGATCCATAGCCCACATAACCGGAGGAGGATTCTACGAGAATATCCCAAGAGCCCTGCCCGAGGGACTGGGTGCGAAGATCAGAAGAGAGGACGTGCGCATCCTGCCTGTATTCGAAGACATCGCAGCCAGGGGGGACATATCCGAGCACGATATGTTCAACACCTTCAACATGGGTGTGGGCATGGTGTGCATAGTTTCGGCTGAGGATTGCGAAAAGGCAATAGATATACTCAAGGCTGCAGGCGAAGACGCCTATGTCCTGGGAGAAATAATAGAGTCAGATCAGGGGGTGATCCTTTGTTAACAACAGGGATCGCCGTTTTGATATCCGGGGGCGGTACCAACCTTCAGGCCCTCATAGACGCCCAGGAAAGGGGAGATATAAACAGCGGCAAGATCAGGCTGGTGGTCTCCTCCAATGAGAAGGCATACGGCCTTGAGAGAGCCCGTAAGGCCGGCATCCCAACGGCTGTGGTCAGCAGGAAAGACGCAGGAAGTCAGGAGGCTTTTGAGAAGGGAATAACCGATGCCCTGGATAAAGCCGGCGTCGACATGATCGTTCTGGCCGGCTTCATGCAGATCCTGAGCGCAGATTTCACGAAAAGATATCCGAGGAGGATCATAAACGTACATCCATCTCTCATACCTTCTTTCTGCGGAGAGGGATGCTATGGACTTAGGGTCCACAGGATGGCCCTGGATTACGGCGTGAAGGTAACAGGGGCTACGGTCCACTACGTGAACGAGATCCCCGACGGCGGCAGGATCATCCTGCAGAAGGCCGTGGAGATCCTTCCCGGCGACACGCCGAAGATACTACAGAAAAGAGTTATGGAACAGGCTGAGTGGAAGATACTTCCCCGGGCCGCAGAGATGGTCGCTGCAAGGATAAAGAAGGAGAAAAAGGCAATGGAAAACAGACATGAAATTTTTGAGCCGGCTCAGCTTCTGGCCGACAACAGCTATCCGGGAAGAGGGATATTCCTGGGCAAGACGCCTTCGGGCAAGGCTGCATGCGCATACTTCATCATGGGAAGATCCGACAACAGCAGGAATCGTATTTTCGAGCTGAAGGAGGGTGAGCTGTTCACCGCTCCCTTCGATCCTTCCAAGGTGGAAGATCCCTCCCTCATAATCTACGCGGCGCTGAGGAGGACCGGTCAGGATCTGGTCGTCACCAACGGAGACCAGACGGATACGATAGTCGAGCACATCCAGAAGGGCAGCTCCTTCGAAGAGGCTCTGAGAACCAGACAGTTCGAACCGGACAGGCCAAACTACACACCGAGGATCAGCGGCATAATTGCCTTTGCGGAAGGCGATTTCTCGTATAAGATCAGCATCCTGAAGAGTGAGGATGCTGAGGGAGGCGCCTGCGCGAGATACACTTACGAATACGAACCGGAGCCGGGACTTGGTCATCTGATCCACACCTACGAATGCGACGGAGATCCGCTTCCGTCATTTCAGGGAGAGCCGAGGAGGATGGCTGTAGTCGACGATATCGACAGCTTCACCGACAGTCTCTGGGGAAGCCTGGATCAGGACAACAGGATATCTCTTTATGTCAGATATACAGATCCTGCCACCGGCCGGTTCGATGACAGGCTCATAAACAAAAACGAGTAAGAAAAAAGGCAAAGGCAACCATACCAGGAGGTATACGATGAAAGAATTTGAACTGAAATACGGATGCAATCCCAATCAGAAACCAGCGAAGATATACATGAGAGAGGGAGGAGAACTCCCCATAGAGATACTAAATGGCAGACCCGGATACATCAACTTCCTGGATGCCTTCAACTCATGGCAGCTTGTGAAGGAGCTGAAGGAGGCCACGGGACTTCCTGCGGCGACTTCCTTCAAGCACGTGAGCCCCACATCCGCCGCCATTGGCAGGAAACTGACCACCAAAATGAAGAAGGCATACTTCGTAGATGACATAGAGGGTCTGGATGATTCGCCGCTGGCATGTGCTTACGCCAGAGCGAGAGGAACGGACAGGCTCTGTTCCTTCGGCGATTTCATAGCCCTCTCAGATGAATGCGATGAGGTGACTGCCAGGATCATAGCAAGGGAAGTATCGGACGGAGTCATCGCTCCCGGATATACGGAGGCGGCCCTTGAGATACTCAAGCAGAAGAAAAAAGGCGGATACAACGTGATCGCTATCGACCCCGGATATGAGGCCGAGGCCCAGGAGAGGCGTCAGGTCTTCGGGATCACCTTCGAGCAGGGACATAACGATATTAAGATAGATGAGAGTCTCCTGGAGAATATCGTTACCGAGAACAAGGAACTGTCGGCCTACGCAAGGCTGGATCTCATCATCGCTCTGATCACCCTGAAATACACTCAGTCCAATTCGGTGTGCTTCGCCATGGACGGTCAGTGCATCGGTATCGGAGCAGGACAGCAGTCCAGGATACACTGCACGCGGCTGGCAGCCTCCAAGGCTGACACATGGCACCTGAGGATGCACGATAAAGTGCTTTCCCTGCCCTTTAAGGACGATCTTCCAAGAGCGGTCAGGGACAACGCCATCGATGGATATGTGAACGAATACGAAGAGGACGTCTGCGCCGACGGCAACTGGCAGAAGTATTTCACCAGCCGGCCCCAGCCGCTGACCAGAGAGGAAAAGAAGGAATATCTTGCCGGCAGGAGGGGAGCATCCCTGGCATCCGATGCCTTCTTCCCCTTCGGGGACAGCATACTCAGAGGCTACCAGAGCGGTGTGGACTATGTAGTCCAGCCCGGCGGATCAATAAGGGATGATGAGGTCGTGAAGACCTGCGATGAGCATGGAATAGTGATGGTCTGCAACGGAGTGAGACTGTTCCATCACTAAGGAGAGGAGTATGAACGTACTGTTAGTCGGCGGTGGCGGCCGGGAACACGCCATAATTAGAAAAATAAGAGAGAATGAGAAGGTCGATACCATATATGCTCTGCCGGGAAACGGCGGCATAGCCGCAGATGCGACCTGTGTGGACATAGGAGCCACGGACATAGAGGGGATCTGCCGATTCGCAGGTGAAAACAGGATAGATTTCGCCGTTGTGGCTCCCGACGATCCTCTTGCCATGGGATGTGTGGATGAACTGAACAGGCTGGGGATCCCATGCTTCGGACCGGATAAAAAAGCGGCTGTGATCGAGGCCAGCAAGGTCTTTTCCAAGGATCTGATGAAGAAGTACGGCATCCCGACGGCCGCCTATGAGGTCTTCGATGATGCGGCCAAAGCACTGGAATATATTGAGACGGCACCGATACCAACGGTAATCAAGGCCGACGGTCTTGCGCTGGGCAAGGGAGTCATAATCGCTGAGTCAAGAGAGGATGCAAAAGAGGCCATCCACTCCATTATGGAGGAGAGAAAGTTCGGAGACAGCGGCGATCAGGTGGTCATAGAGGAGTTCTTGACAGGCCCTGAGGTCTCGGTTCTTTCGTTCACGGACGGGAAGACCCTGGTCCCCATGATATCATCCATGGACCACAAGAGGGCCCGGGACGGCGATAAAGGCCTGAATACAGGCGGTATGGGCGTGGTGGCGCCAAATCCATATTATACGGAGGAGGTTGCAAAACGCTGCATGGAGGAGATCTTCATGCCCACGGTGAGGGCCATGAACCAGGAGGGGAGGCCATTCAAAGGCTGTCTCTACTTCGGCCTTATGATCACAGAGGACGGGCCCAAAGTAATAGAATACAACTGTCGCTTCGGAGATCCGGAGACCCAGGCCGTATTGCCTTTGCTCGAGAGCGATCTCCTTACGGTGATGCAGGCCACCAGCGAGGAAAAACTGGCCGATCTGGAAGTAAAGTTCGCCAATAAGGCATCGTGCTGCGTGGTAATGGCTTCAGGAGGCTATCCTGAGAGCTATGAAAAGGGCAAGGTCATCGAAATGGGTGACCTGGACGAAAACGTGGAGGTCTTCGTGGCAGGAGCAAAACTAGAGGATGGAGCTCTGAAGACCAGCGGCGGCAGGGTCCTTGGAGTCACGGCGGTGGCAGAAAACCTGGAAAAGGCAATCGAAGATGCATATGCCAACGTGGAGAAGATAAGCTTCGACAAGGCGTATTACAGAAAGGATATAGGAAAAAGAGCTCTGGAGGCAGAGACGGACAGGAATTGAGGAGATACTGATGGTATTCAGAGTATTCGTAGAGAAAAAAGAGGCTGCTACATCGGAAGCAAAGGCAATGCTTGCGGAAATGCGCACATTCCTCGGTATCACAGGCCTTGAGCAGGTCAGGATACTGAACAGATACGATGTGGAGGGAGTGAGCGAGGAACTCTTTGAAAGCAGTATACATAATGTGTTTTCCGAACCGCAGATAGACAGGGTCTACAGGAGCTTCGATGAGGCGGATCTTGGGGACTGGATCGTCTTTGCGGTGGAAGCCCAGCCCGGTCAGTTCGATCAGAGGGCCGATTCTGCCGCCCAGTGTATCCAGATCATCTCAAGACAGGACAGGCCTGATGTGGCATATGCCAGGATCATCGCCCTCAAAGGAGATCTGAGTCCCCGGGACGTAGATGCCATCAAATCCAGCGTCATAAACCCGGTGGAAACAAGAGAAGCCTCCATGGATCTTCCTCAGACTCTCAAAATGGAATACCAGGTCCCGGAAGACGTTATGATCCTGGAGAAGTTCAACGAGATGAGCGATGATGAGCTTGCCATGCTCATAGATGAGCTGGGACTCGCCATGGATATGGGCGATATCAGGATGTGCAGGGACTATTTCTCATCGGAGGGAAGGGCTCCCAGCCTTACTGAGATCAGGATGATAGATACCTACTGGTCCGACCACTGCAGGCATACTACCTTCAATACACAGATCGACGACGTTCAGTTCGCCGACGAGTCCCTTGAGATGGCATATGCACAGTATATCGCCACCAGAGAAGCCCTTGGCAGGACCAAGCCTGTGACCCTTATGGATATAGGGACCATAGCGGCTAAAGCCCTTAAGGCTGAAGGCAGGCTGGAGGGCCTGGACGAATCCGAGGAGATAAACGCCTGTACGGTAAAGATAAAGGCCAGGATCGATGGCGAAGATCAGGACTGGCTGCTTCTCTTCAAGAACGAGACCCATAACCATCCTACGGAGATCGAGCCCTTCGGCGGTGCCGCCACCTGTATCGGCGGAGCCATAAGGGATCCGCTGTCCGGAAGGGCCTATGTATATACTGCCATGAGGATAACCGGCGCGGCAGACCCCCTCAAGTCTCCCGAGGAGACCATGGAAGGCAAGCTCCCTCAGAGAAAGATCGTGACATCGGCAGCTGACGGCTATTCATCCTACGGAAACCAGATAGGAGTCACCACAGGCCTTGTTGAGGAGATCTATCACGAAGGCTATGCGGCCAAGCACATGGAACTGGGCGCAGTCATCGGGGCAGCGCCTGCCGAGAACGTTGTCAGAGAAAAGCCGGCCCCGGGAGATCTGGTGCTGCTCATAGGCGGAAGAACGGGAAGAGACGGCTGCGGAGGCGCAACGGGTTCCTCCAAGTCCCACGATGTATCATCCCTTGAGAGCTGCGGAGCAGAGGTCCAGAAAGGCAATGCTCCCGAGGAGAGGAAGCTTCAGAGGCTCTTCAGAAACGGTGAAGCCTCCAGGATGATAAAGAGATGCAACGATTTCGGAGCAGGCGGCGTATCCGTAGCGATAGGAGAGCTGGCCGATGGACTCGACATAGATCTGGACGTAGTTCCGAAGAAATACGACGGCCTCGATGGGACAGAGCTTGCCATAAGCGAATCCCAGGAAAGGATGGCCGTAGTCATAGCTGAAGAAGACAGGGAAGCCTTCTTCAGGCTGGCTCGGGAGGAGAATCTTGAGTCTACAGTCGTGGCAAGGGTCACGGAGGAGCCCCGTCTGGTGATGCACTGGAGAGGCAAGACCATAGTAGACATCGGCAGAGACTTCCTGGATTCAAACGGTGCCGAGAAACATATAAGCATCAGGACCGGTACGGCAAGGCTCCCGAAGGAGACTGTCGAGGGAGGATTTGCAGAGAATCTCAAGGCCCTGGCAGGTGATCTCAGGTTCTGCTCCAGACAGGGACTTTCTGAAAAGTTCGACTCGACCATAGGAGCGGGGACCGTGCTCATGCCCTTTGGAGGCAGGTTCCAGAAGACCCCTCCCCAGGTCATGGCTCAGAAGATATCCGTAGAGAAAAGCGTATCGTCTACGGCATCGCTCATGAGTTTCGGATACGATCCATATATATCAGAAGCCAGCCCCTACCATGGAGCCTACCTTGCGGTAGTCGATTCCGTCAGCAAGCTGATCGCAGCAGGCGGCGGAAGTCAGGCCATATATCTGAGTTTTCAGGAGTATTTCGAGAAGCTGGACAAGGATCCGGACAGATGGGGCAAGCCTTTCTCGGCGCTGCTTGGTGCATTCAGGGCCCAGATGGGACTTGGGGTGGCCGCCATAGGCGGAAAGGATTCCATGAGCGGATCCTTCGAAGACATACATGTTCCGCCCACACTGGTATCCTTCGCCGTGACAACGGAGGAGACAGAAAACATACTGTCGCCGGAATTCAAAGAAGCGGGAAGCGGAGTGTATCTCCTTGAGCCCTTTGCGGAAAAGGACGGTACACCCGATGCCGGATCTCTCCTCGACAACTTCGAATTCATCAAGGGACTCAGGGACAGGGGACAGATAAGGTCCGCCTATGCTCTGGGCGCCGGAGGAATGGCTGAAGCGGCTATGAAGATGGCTCTCGGAAACAGGATAGGCATTGCCTTTGCAGAAGGGCTTGATACGGACCTGCTGTTCAAGGCCGGTTACGGATCCTTCCTCATGGAGATGAAGGAGGAACCGGAGAAGAGGCCGGGGCTCACAAGGGTTGGAACTACCACTGACGAGGCTGAGATCAGACTGGGCGATGAGGCCGCTTCCATCGGCGAACTCGAGAAGATATACGAAGACAAACTCGAAGGCGTCTATCCCATGAACATCGAGACGGGAGTGGGCGAGATAGAGGCTATCAGCTGGGACAAGGGCCCACTCGACAGCCCGGGACCGACCATCAAAACGGCCAGGCCAAGGGTGCTGATACCCGCATTCCCGGGAACCAACTGTGAGTATGATTCTGCGAGAGCCTTTGAGGCAGCGGGGGCTGAGGCGAAGATCCAGGTGATCAGAAACCTGACCTGCGATGATATCTCGAGATCCATCGAGGATTTCGCAAAGGCAATGGACGAGTCTCAGATGTTCTTCATCCCGGGAGGATTCTCGGGAGGAGATGAACCTGACGGATCGGGCAAGTTCATAACCGCTTTCTTCAGGAATCCTGCAGTCAGGGAGTCTGTTGAGAGGCTCCTTGATGAGAGAGGAGGTCTTGCGGCAGGTATCTGCAACGGCTTCCAGGCTCTGATCAAACTGGGGCTTATACAACACGGGAAGATCGTGGAAGCAACTGAGGATGCGCCAACGCTGGCTCTCAATGAAATAGGTCGCCATCAGTCCAGACTTGTGAGGATAAGGGTGGGCTCGAACCTGTCGCCGTGGCTTACCAACGTAGCTGTCGGAGATGTGTTCACCGTGCCCGTATCCCACGGAGAGGGCAGGATCATAGGACCTGACAATGTCCTCGATGAGTTGGCAGCCAGGGGACAGGTGGCCACGCAGTATGTGGACTTCCAGGGCAGACCGTCGGGAGACATCAGATTCAATCCCAACGGCTCCATGCTTGCAATAGAAGGAATGACTTCGCCTGACGGACGGGTGTTCGGCAAGATGGGTCACGCCGAGAGGATAGGCCGGGATCTGTATAAGAACGTGCCCGGAGACTACGATATGAAGATGTTTGAAGCAGCGGTCTCATGGTTCAAATAGGTTATTTCCACATATTGGTCACTTAAATAAGTAAATTCAACTTTGTAGGTGTAAGTTCTGCAAAAGGGCAAAAAACAGTAGATTGTGCAGAACACACTATGATAGAATCCAGTCAAACGAAGCGTCTGTATGGATTTCAGGGTAACCTTAACAGAGGTAGCGAAGTTCAGCAAGTTTTGTAACGTAAACTTCGACCCCTGATCAGAATTATGAAATTCAATGCGATGCCGGGCGTTTAGAGGCTACTTGAGCAGTTTGGGAAGCAACGTTACGTCATTTGAGGGAATGAGATGTGCTTCCAATTTGTCTAAAGTATCTCGACCATAAAACAATTCGAAGATCTCGTAAGGTGAACGCCATGCGAGATTTTCTCTTTTGTATGAATTGATATGATCCATCATGAGATTCACTTTGTCTTGTGTGAGTTCATTGAATGAGTTCCCTTTTGGAATAACCCTCCTAATGAACTCATGATTGTTTTCGATGGCTCCCTTCTGATAGGGAGATGAACGATTGCAATAATACACCTGGGTTCTGACAACACCATCTTCGTCAACTTCAATAGCGGTAGGGTTAGAAAATTCAGAGCCGTTATCCGTCAATATGACTGGAAACAACTCTGTGAATTTATCGTGTCCTAAAACGTCGTAGAGGTGATCGATGACAGCCTGTACGGAGGCTGCCGTATTGCGACCCCTGATAAAGGCGAGCATGAACGATGTCGTGACGAAATGGATAGTCAAAAGACATTTGCCTCCGACGGATCCAATCACAGAATCCATCTGTA
>Ga0256871_1001514_pt1 | contig 11375 bp, 7 predicted proteins | sample RumenRJG_07RNA_FD_185439 | JGI IMG/M metagenome (GOLD analysis project Ga0256871, IMG submission 185439) | Metatranscriptome of bovine rumen microbial communities from Lethbridge, Alberta, Canada - Rumen RJG_07 (Metagenome Metatranscriptome) | ecosystem: Host-associated > Mammals > Digestive...
GTACTATTTCAGGCTTCAACGCCTATAGAAGGATTAGTTCTTAATTGTCGAGCGCGTCTTCTTCAAGTTGTTGCAGACGCTCGTATTCGGCTTTGTCGCCTACGATGATGCGCTGGAACTGGCGCAGACCTGTACCTGCAGGGATGAGGTGACCGCAAATGACGTTCTCCTTCATGCCTTCAAGATAGTCGGTCTTACCACGAATAGCTGCATCGTTGAGCACTTTGGTGGTTTCCTGGAAGGAAGCGGCACTCATGAAGCTCTTGGTTTGAAGGGCTGCGCGGGTGATACCCTGCAAGATCTGACGGCTCGTTGCTGGCACAGCATCGCGCGTCTCAACAGGCTTGAGGTCGCGGCGCTTGAGCTGTGAGTTCTCATCGCGCAGCTTGCGTGCCGTTACGATCATACCTTTCTTCATCACTTCGCTGTCGCCTGGATCGGTGACAACCTTCTTGCCCCAGATGCGGTCGTTCTCTTCGGCAAACTCTTGCTTGTCCACCATCTCTTGCTCGAGGAAGCGGGTGTCGCCAGGTTCTTCGATTTCAACCTTACGCATCATTTGGCGCACGATAACTTCAAAGTGCTTGTCGTTGATCTTCACACCTTGCAAGCGATAAACGTCTTGCACCTCGTTGACAATGTATTCCTGCACAGCCGTGGGACCTTGGATAGAAAGGATATCGGCGGGCGTGATAGAACCATCGCTGAGTGGTGTGCCTGCACGAACGAAGTCGTTTTCTTGAACGAGGATCTGTTTTGACAGTGATACGAGATACTTCTTCACTTCGCCAAGTTTGCTGGTGACGATAATCTCGCGGTGACCACGCTTAACGGTTCCCATCGTGATTTCACCGTCGATTTCGCTAACCACGGCTGGATTGCTCGGGTTGCGAGCCTCGAAGAGCTCGGTGACACGAGGCAGACCACCCGTGATGTCGCCAGCCTTGCTGACAGCGCGTGGTATCTTAACAAGAATATCACCAGCCGAAAGCTTCTGGCCGTCCTCAACGGCGATGTGACCATTGATGGGGAAGTTATAGGTGCGAACTACCTGACCATTCTCGTCAAGAATGTGAGCTACGGGAACACGGCTGCGCTCCTTGGACTCAATGACGATGCGTTCGCGCAAACCAGTAGCTTCGTCTTCTTCAACACGATAAGTGATACCTTCGATGACATCTTCGAACTGAACCTTACCGCCGTCTTCAGTGACGATAACAGCGTTGAACGGATCCCATTTGGCAATGAGCTGACCTTTCTCGACCTTGTCTTTGTCCGAAACGAAGAGGTGGCTACCATAAGGCACATTGACAACGGAGAGAATAATGCCCGTATTCTCGTCAACAAAGTGAGCTTCCGTCAAACGGCTAACAACAACCTTGCCGGGTGTGCCGTCTTCTTCGGTTACATCAACAGTACGGAGCTCTTCAAACTCTACGCGACAGTCGCTCTTGGCCACGATGGTAGCATTAGCAGCGGCATCACCAGCGACACCACCGGCGTGGAACGTACGGAGTGTAAGCTGAGTTCCTGGCTCACCAATAGACTGCGCGGCAATGACACCAACAGGCTCGCCAATCTGCACCATCTTGCTGGTGGCAAGATTGCGACCATAGCACTTCTGGCACACGCCGTGCTTGCTCTCACACGTGAGAACCGAACGAATTTCTACGCTCTCAATGGGCGAAGCTTCGATTTCAGCAGCAATGGCTTCAGTGATTTCTTCGCCGGCAGCCAGAATGAGCTTGCCAGAAACGGGGTGGATAATATCGTGTACGGTGACACGGCCCAAGATGCGCTCGCTGAGTGAAGAGATTACTTCATCGCCATCCTTGAGAGCGGTGCACACAAGGCCGCGAAGAGTTCCGCAGTCGGACTCAGTGATAATAACGTCGTGGCTGACATCCACCAAACGACGGGTGAGGTATCCAGCGTCGGCAGTCTTCAAGGCGGTGTCGGCAAGACCCTTACGGGCACCGTGAGTAGAGATGAAGTACTCAAGCACAGACATACCCTCCTTGAAGTTTGAAAGAATGGGGTTCTCAATAATTTGGTTGCCCTCGGCACCTGCCTTTTGCGGCTTGGCCATCAGACCACGCATACCTGCAAGCTGAGCAATCTGCTCGGCTGAACCACGAGCGCCAGAGTCGAGCATCATGAACACGGCGTTGAAACCTTGGTCGGCCTCGGTCATTTCTTTCATCAACACCTTTTTCAAGTCGGTGTTAGCGTGCGACCATGTGTCGATGACCTGATTGTAACGCTCTTTGTCGGTGATGAAACCCATGTTGTAGTTGGCGGTGATCTGGTCAACCTCTTCATTGCCTTTGGCCACGATGTCCTTCTTGCTTTCGGGAATGATGATATCATCAAGGTTGAACGACAATCCTCCTTCATAGGCCATGCGGTAACCAAGGTCCTTAATACCATCAAGGAAAGCGCAAGCACGAGCCATACCCACGGACTTAATCACGCGAGTAATGATGTCGCGCAAAGACTTCTTGGAAATGATGGTATTGATGTATCCTAATTCGCGAGGAACAAGTTCGTTGACGATGATACGGCCAACAGACGTTTCCACAATATGAGGAACAGGAATACCATTTTCAAGGTCGTCAACTTTCACCTTGACGGGAGCATGAACGTCAACACGACCTTCGTTGTAAGCTATGATGGCTTCTTCGGGACCATAGAATGTGAGCCCTTCACCCTTTGCACCTGGGCGGATCTTTGTGATGTAATAGAGACCGAGCACCATGTCCTGCGAGGGAACAGTGATAGGCGTGCCGTTGGCAGGGTTAAGGATGTTGTGGCTCTGGAGCATCAGAAGCTGCGCCTCCAAAATAGCCTCATTAGAAAGAGGAAGGTGAACGGCCATTTGGTCGCCATCAAAGTCGGCATTGAACGCTGTACAAGCCAATGGGTGTAGCTGAATGGCCTTGCCTTCGATCATCTTGGGTTGGAAAGCCTGAATACCAAGACGGTGAAGGGTCGGTGCACGGTTGAGCAACACGGGGTGACCCTTCATGACGTATTCCAGGATGTCGAAAATCATAGGATCGCGCTTGTCAACAAGGCGCTTAGCGCTCTTAACCGTCTTCACGATACCGCGCTCAATGAGTTTGCGAATAACGAAAGGCTTGTAGAGCTCAGCAGCCATCAGCTTGGGAAGTCCACATTCGCCCATCTTGAGCTCAGGACCCACAACGATAACCGAGCGAGCAGAATAGTCCACACGCTTACCGAGCAGGTTTTGACGGAAACGACCTTGCTTACCTTTCAGGCTGTCGCTCAACGACTTGAGCGGGCGATTACTATCGCTCTTCACCGCACTGCTCTTGCGGCTGTTGTCAAAGAGACTGTCAACAGCCTCCTGCAACATACGCTTTTCATTACGAAGAATTACCTCGGGAGCCTTGATCTCAAGCAGACGTTTCAAGCGATTGTTGCGGATAAGCACGCGACGATAAAGGTCGTTGAGGTCGCTGGTAGCGAAACGACCACCATCGAGTGGTACGAGTGGACGCAGATCAGGCGGTGTAACGGGCAAGATCTTCATGATCATCCACTCGGGCTTGTTGATATCCTTGCTCGAGCGGAATGCTTCCACAACCTGCAAGCGCTTCAAGGCTTCGTTCTTGCGCTGCATAGAAGTATCGGTGCTGGCACGGTCGCGCAGCTCGTATGAAAGCGCATCGAGGTCGATGCCACGAAGCAAATCGTAGATAGCCTCAGCACCCATCTTGGCGATGAACTTATTGGGGTCGGTATCCTCAAGGTACTGGTTGTCTTGAGGAAGCTTCTTCATTAGTTCAATGTACTCGTCTTCGGTAAGAATATCGAGTTTCTGACAGTCGCCCTCAAGAACACCTGGCTGAATGACCACATACCTTTCATAATATATGATGGCATCAAGTTTCTTGGTAGGAAGACCGAGCAGATAACCCATCTTGTTGGGCAAAGACTTGAAGTACCAAATGTGAGCTACGGGCACAACTAGTGAAATGTGGCCAGCACGTTCGCGGCGCACCTTCTTTTCCGTTACCTCAACACCACAACGATCGCAAACAATGCCTTTGTAACGAATGCGCTTGTACTTTCCACAGTTGCACTCAAAGTCCTTCGTAGGACCAAAAATGCGCTCGCAGAAGAGGCCGTCGCGTTCGGGCTTATAGGTGCGATAGTTAATGGTCTCGGGCTTAAGAACTTCGCCATAAGAATTTGCTTGGATTTCTTCAGGTGAAGCCAAACTTATTGTGATTTTGGTGAAGTTGTTCTTGACCTTTGTATCTTTTTTGAAAGCCATAGTATCTTTCGTATAGTTTTGTTTCGTTTTATAAAATCAAGAAAGAGCTACAATCAATCGAGCTTGATGCTCAAACCGAGACCTCTCAACTCGTGCAGAAGTACATTCAGCGATTCAGGAATGCCAGCCGATGGCATCGGTTCACCTTTGACAATGGCCTCATAAGCACGACTACGGCCAGTGACGTCGTCGCTCTTGAGCGTGAGAATCTCTTGCAGAACATGAGATGCACCGAAGGCCTCTATTGCCCAAACCTCCATCTCACCAAAGCGTTGGCCACCAAACTGAGCCTTACCTCCAAGAGGCTGCTGAGTGATAAGAGAGTACGGACCAATGGAACGCGCGTGCATCTTGTCTTCAACCATGTGGCCAAGTTTCAGCATGTAAGTGATACCGACCGTTGCCTTTTGGTCGAATGGCTCGCCTGTGCCACCGTCATAAAGCTGAGTAGAACCGAAGTGAGGAAGACCAGCCTTTGATGTCCATTCGCTAAGGTCTTCAAGCTTTGCACCATCGAAGATTGGCGTTGCAAACTTAACGCCGAGTTTCTGACCAGCAGAACCGAGCACGGCTTCAAAGATCTGACCAAGGTTCATACGTGAAGGTACACCAAGTGGGTTGAGCACAATGTCAACAGGCGTACCATCGGCAAGGAAAGGCATGTCCTCTTGACGAACAATCTTAGACACAATACCCTTGTTACCATGACGACCTGCCATCTTGTCGCCTACACCGATCTTGCGCTTCTTGGCGATATAGACTTTGGCTAACTGAATGATGCCACTCGGTAGCTCATCACCAATAGTTATTGCAGTGCGCTTGCGCTTCAACTCTGCGTCCATAATGTTGAACTTGCGCAAATAGTTGATTACAAGTTGGCGAATAAGGTCATTGGTGTGATCATCGTCAGTCCAATTGCTCAGAAGTACAGAGTTGTAGTCTAATTGCGACAAGACTCCTTTGTTGAGCGCAACACCTTTGGCAATGACTTCAGCGCCGAGATTGTCGTAAACGCCTTGAGAAGCCTTTCCCTTTGTCAGTTTCAACAAGCGAGATAGCATGTCGTTGAACAATTCGTCAGATTTTGTCTGGAATTCCTTGTCCAAGCGTTCCATCTCTGTCTTTTCGGCAGCCTTTGAACGACTACGCTGAACTTTAGAATACAAACGACGGTTGATAACAACGCCGCTGAGCGATGGATTGGCTTTCAATGAAGCATCTTTCACATCACCAGCCTTGTCGCCGAAAATTGCACGAAGAAGCTTCTCTTCAGGAGTAGGATCGCTTTCGCCTTTAGGCGTGATTTTACCAATAAGAATATCTCCTGGTTCAACGCGTGCTCCTATGCGAATAATACCATTTTCATCAAGGTCCTTAGTGGCTTCTTCGCTTACGTTTGGAATATCATTGGTCAGCTCTTCCAAGCCGCGCTTTGTCTCACGCACTTCAAGGGAGAACTCATCAACGTGAATACTGGTCAAAATGTCTTCGCGAACCATTCGCTCATTGAGCACAATAGCATCCTCATAGTTATAACCTTTCCAAGGCATGTAAGCAACAAGCAAGTTGCGACCAAGTGCCAATTCGCCGTTTTCGGTTGCATAACCTTCTGTAAGAATGTCGCCTTTTTTCACTCGCTGACCAACTTCGCAAATCGGGCGAAGGTCTATGACCATATTCTGGTTGGTACGGCGGAACTTGGGAATTGCATAATCAACAACATTGCTGTCGAAGCTTACGAATTCTTCTTCCTCAGTGCGATCATACTTGATACGAATGGTTGTGGCATCTACGTACTCAATGATACCATTTCCCTCCGCAGTAATCATAGTGCGACTATCTTCGCAAAGCTGCTTCTCAATGCCAGTTCCAACAATTGGAGCTTCGCTACGGATGAGGGGAACAGCCTGGCGCATCATGTTCGAACCCATCAAAGCGCGGTGGGCATCGTCGTGCTCCAAGAAAGGAATAAGAGCTGCGGCAATAGAAGCAATCTGCTGAGGCGAAACGTCCATCAGCGAAACCTCTGAAGGAGGCACTACAGGATAATCGGCATCTTGGCGACACTTTACGCGGTCGCGAATGAACGAACCATCATCACGCAAGGGTGCATTTCCCTGACCTATGATAACGCCCTCTTCTTCTTCAGCACTGAGATACACAATATTATCATTGTCAAGGTCAACAACAGAGTCTTTCACCTTACGATACGGCGTTTCTATGAAGCCTAAGTTGTTGATCTTGGCATAAACACACAAGGATGAAATAAGACCAATGTTCGGACCTTCAGGCGACTCAATAGGACAGAGACGACCATAGTGTGTATAGTGTACGTCACGAACCTCAAAACCTGCACGTTCGCGACTCAAACCACCAGGACCTAAGGCTGACAAGCGACGCTTGTGTGTGACTTCCGCCAGCGGGTTGGTCTGGTCCATGAACTGCGACAACGCATTGGTTCCAAAGAACGAATTGATAACACTTGAAATGGTCTTGGCATTGATAAGATCCGTAGGAGTAAACACTTCATTGTCACGCACATTCATACGCTCGCGAATGGTGCGGCTCATGCGTGCCAAGCCAATAGCAAACTGATTACTCAACTGTTCACCCACGGTACGCACGCGACGATTACTCAGGTGGTCAATGTCGTCAACTGTAGCCTTGGAATTGATAAGCTCTACAAGATACTTGATAATTTCAATGATATCTTCGCGTGTGAGCACACGAACATCCATATCAGTATCCAAATTGAGCTTCTTGTTAATGCGATAACGACCTACCTCGCCAAGATCATAACGTTTCTCGGAGAAGAAAAGGTTGTTAATAACTTCGCGAGCACTAGCATCATCAGCAGGATCAGCATTGCGTAGCTGGCGATAAATATATAGCACGGCTTCTTTTTCGCTGTTGCTGGGATCCTTCTGCAACGTGTTGAAGATGATTGAGAACTCGGAAGCGACAGTCTCTTCTTTGTGTAACAGGACTGTTTCCGCACCACTGTCAATAATATCTTTAATGATGTCCTCTTCAAGAATCGTCTCGCGATCAAAAAGAACTTCATTTCGCTCAATGGATACTACCTCGCCGGTGTCTTCGTCCACAAAGTCTTCTACCCAACTCTTTAACACGCGGGCTGCGAGCTTACGACCTAAAGCCTTCTTCAAAGCTGTGCGGTTCACTTTCACCTCTTCAGCAAGGTCAAAAATCTGAAGGATGTCCTTGTCGGTCTCAAAACCTATAGCACGCAGAAGCGTCGTAACAGGCAACTTCTTCTTACGATCAATATATGCGTACATCGCGTTGTTGATGTCTGTCGCAAACTCTATCCACGATCCCTTGAACGGAATGATACGTGCGCTATAGAGCTGAGTTCCGTTGGCATGGATGCTTGAACCAAAGAACACACCAGGCGAACGATGCAATTGAGACACAACAACACGCTCAGCACCATTGATAATGAAAGTGCCGTTGGGTGTCATATATGGGATCGTACCCAAATAAACGTCCTTAACTTGTGTATCAAACTCATCGTGATCGGGATCGGTGCAATATAGTTTCAATTTTGCCTTGAGGGGCACACTATATGTCAAACCCCGCTCTAAGCACTCTTGAATACTGTATCGCGGTGCATCAACAAAATAGTCAATAAACTCTAAAACGAAGTTGTTGCGCGTGTCTGTAATAGGAAATGTCTCTGCAAAGACTTTATACAAGCCGTCATTCTTTCTTAGCTCTGAAGGCGTGTCTAATTGTAGAAAGTCTTTGAAGGACTGCAACTGCACATCCAAGAAATCCGGATATTCCATCGGATTCTTTACAGACGCAAAGTTTACGCGCTGATTAATTACTGTTGACATTCTATGCGTGTTAATGATTTAGGTAGGTTTTATTAAACGATTTACTCGGGCTAATTATTAAGACACAAAAAGGTTAAGAACCCCCTACCAGAGGATTCTTAACCCTCACTCTGCGTTACAGAGTTATGTCTGTGAGTTAGGCGATTTCTACCTCAGCACCAGCCTCTTCGAGAGCTTTCTTCAGTGCTTCAGCTTCTTCCTTGCCAACAGCCTCCTTCAGTTTGCTGGGAGCACCGTCAACAAGATCCTTTGCTTCCTTCAAGCCAAGGCCGCAAGCTTCCTTAACGGCTTTAACTACTTGGAGCTTAGCTGCACCTGCGCTCTTGAGAACCACGTCAAATTCTGTCTTCTCAGCAGCGGCTTCAGCACCACCAGCGGCAGGACCAGCAGCAACTGCTACAGCAGCAGCGGCGGGTTCAATGCCGTACTCTTCTTTGAGAACGTTAGCCAACTCGTTTACTTCTTTTACTGTCAAATTTACCAATTCTTCAGCAAGGGCTTTGATGTCTGCCATTTTCTGTAAGTATTTTATTTGTTTATAATTCTGTTTGTTTGATGGATAACTATCACACTTGGTCTCCCAACGAGTTATTAACTTACCACTGTCCGTACGAAGTGTGATGAGAAATAGATTGTGTTATTCCGAACGTTCTCCAAGCGTCTTGAGTACGCCATGGATTGTCTGAGCACCGCTTTGCAGTGCAGAAATAACATTCTTTGCAGGGGACTGCAACAAAGCCACAACTTCGGCAATAAGCTCGGCGCGGCTCTTGATTGCACAGAGTGCATCCAATTGGTCAGCACCTACATATATACCCTCTTCGGCGTAAGCACCTTTAAGTGCAGGAATTCCACTCTTGCCTTCTTCTTTAAGCAACTTAGCGGGCACGTTTGCTGTATTACAGAAGAACACAGCAGTATTACCCTTTAAGCACTCATAGAGAGGTGAGAAGTCCACTTCAGCAGCATCCATAGCTTTCTGAAGCAAGGTGTTCTTAACAACGACCATCTTAATGTCCTGCTGGAAACACTTGCGACGAAGGGCACTAGTAGCTGTTGAGTCCAGACCTGTAACATCTACAAGATAGAAGTGAGCATATTCCTTGAGCTTTTCGCCGAGAGATTGTATGAGCAGTTGTTTATCTTCCTTCTTCATAATTGTATCTAGGTGTTATTCTACAGTCTTAGGATCAATCTTGATACCCTGGCTCATAGTTGATGAAAGATAAATGCTCTTCATGTAAGTACCTTTGGCTGCAGCGGGTTTGAGTTTGATAATTGTGTTGATAAACTCCTTGGCATTTTCTACAATCTTTTGCTCATCGAAAGAAACTTTTCCGATAGAGGCATGAACAATACCAGACTTATCAACTTTGAAATCAATCTTACCCTGCTTTACTTCACGGATAGCTTTCGCTACATCCATGGTTACAGTACCACTCTTAGGGTTAGGCATAAGACCGCGCGGACCGAGAACTCGGCCAAGCGCGCCAATCTTTCCCATAATGGAGGGCATCGTGATAATCACGTCGATATCAGTCCATCCTCCTTTTATCTTCTCGATGTATTCATCAAGACCTACATAATCAGCGCCTGCTTCTTTTGCAGCAGTTTCAGCTTCGGGCGGACAAAGACAGAGTACGCGTGTCACCTTTCCTGTGCCGTGAGGCAAAGATACAGTACCACGCACCATCTGATTTGCTTTACGCGGATCAACACCCAAACGGATGTCAATATCCAAGGAAGCATCAAATTTGGTAAAAGTGATTTCCTTTACCAATTTAGCTGCTTCTGGGAGCGTATAAGCCTTCCCGGCTTCAACCTTTTCGGCAACTGATTTCTGATTTTTCGTCAGTTTACTCATTTGTCCAAATTGTGTTAGAAGTGATTAGAAGGCTATGCGGGAAAGTCCCCTTGAACGGTGATACCCATACTGCGAGCTGTACCAGCAACCATTTTCATGGCACTTTCAACAGTAAAGCAGTTTAAGTCGGGCATTTTTTCTTCTGCTATCTTGCGTACGTCATCCCAACTGATAGTTGCTACTTTCTGACGGTTTGGCTGAGCAGAACCACTCTTTTTCTTTGCTGCCTCAAGCAATTGGATTGCGACAGGAGGTGTCTTGACTACAAAAGTAAAGGATTTGTCGGTGTAGTAAGTGATTACTACGGGCAAAACTTTTCCAGCCTTTTCCTGTGTCCTGGCGTTGAACTGCTTGCAGAAATCCATAATATTGATACCCTTAGCACCAAGAGCGGGTCCAACGGGTGGGGATGGATTTGCAGCACCTCCTTTAATCTGTAACTTGATTAATCCAGCAACTTCTTTTGCCATCTTATTGTTTAGTTAATGATTAGGCTATCTGTTATAGATAGCACATATATTAGGAACTAAGGCACGTAACACTACCTTACTCCCTAACGACTTGCATAAAACCTACGTCCATGGGCGCGTTGCGACCAAAGACTTTGACGGCGAGTGTGAGCTTTTTCTTTTCGTTATTGACTTTTTCAATAACGCCTGAAAAACCTTTGAACGGACCGTCTGTAACCTTTACGGCATCGCCCACATTGAAAGGAATGACAAGATCCACGTCAGTATTCTGCAATTCGTCAACCTTACCTAAAAGCTGGTTAACTTCATGCAGGGGAAGTGGCGTAGGATTGTCAAGCCCTCCAAGGAAACCAAGGCAATTTGGAGTTTGCCTCAATTCATGAGCTACTTCGCCTACCAAACGAGCCTCCACGAAAACATAGCCAGAAATCAGGTTATGCTCTTTTACAACACGCTTTGAACCGCGTTGCTGCACAACCTTTTCAGTGGGAATGAGAACTTGACTTACATTATCTTTGTAAAATCCGTTTTTGATTTGGGCATCGATATATTCTTTCATCTTTGCCTCTTTCCCGCTCACGGCACGCAATACGTACCAATTCATTTCTGCTGCCATAGTCTGCAATGGATACTGTTAAGAATGGTAGATGAGCTGCATCAGATTATCGAAGATTTGATCTTCAACAAACACAACTAACGCAATCACAATGGAAGCAACGAGAACGACGATTGCGGTATGTGTCAGCTCTTTCCGTGTTGGCCACGTGGTTTTGTATGCCAATTCTTCGTAGCATGCCTTGCAATATGTTGCAAATTTCTTAAACATATCTGTAAGTGCTTTTGAGCACGGGAAGAGAGGCTCGAACTCCCGACAC
>Ga0256871_1001521_pt1 | contig 11351 bp, 7 predicted proteins | sample RumenRJG_07RNA_FD_185439 | JGI IMG/M metagenome (GOLD analysis project Ga0256871, IMG submission 185439) | Metatranscriptome of bovine rumen microbial communities from Lethbridge, Alberta, Canada - Rumen RJG_07 (Metagenome Metatranscriptome) | ecosystem: Host-associated > Mammals > Digestive...
ATTGCTTTTCGTGTCATCATACGCGTCCTTTTTTATGCAAAAGTAGCGAGGGCCTCTCCACGCCGCAATATGTATTTGGTCGGTTGCTAACACGAAATCGCTTTACATCACCCAAGTCACCCAAGCAATATGCTCTACAGCTATACGGAAGGTCGATTTTCAGCGAGAGACTAAAAAGTGATAAAGTCAAAAAAAATGAGGGTACTAAAAAATACCCGAACCCCAAAAAGTTAGACAAAAAACTTTCGGGGTTCTGGTCATTTTTTAGTCTGCCTCAGTTAATCTGTTGGCAGTTAGGAAGCCCGGACTAGCATTATACCATCTTTGCGGACCATCGGCTCCTTACTGTGCCATGTCTCCCCAAGTGAAACGGTAGCCGGTCACCGAGTTGTAGCCCGAGGTGGTCGGCTTGAGCGGCATCTCCTCGCCCCAGTACCAAATGTCGTAAACGCAGCGGACCCAAGTTTGTTCGGTAGTAGAAGAGTTATGATAGCTTATTTCCTCCTTCCCGTTAAGCCATCGCATCCTTACATAGCCGGTTGAAGTCCAGTAATTAGCAGCAGTGCCTCTAGTATTACCAAAAAGACGAGGAATCATCCCTTTAGTCGTCAGCTGGATGCAGAAAGCGACCTCCGCAGGGGTCGGCAGCCTCCACCTGCCGGCAGGGTAACCTTCTTCCTGATAGCTGGCGCACCTTCTTTTTGCATCATCCCTTGAAAGAGGCCCGGTTATGCCATAGGAGGATGCAACCATGAATTTAGGAGAGAGTACGTTTTCGGAATTACTCTCGTTGGCCGGATGGTAGTACGTAAGCTTCCTGACAGAACTGCTGACGGAGCCGTCCTCATTTAAATATATGGCTTTCTTGCTCCACTCTTGATTGGAGTATGGCAAATTATTCACGCTGCTGCTGATAGGATCTCCGATTATGTATTGGCTTTCTCCCTGAGCGACGGCTGTCTTTATCACGTACCTATTCGGGTTTTTATTGTATCCCGTCAGACCGGTGACCGTGCTCAAAGAAAAAAGTTCGGAAATATTATTCTTGCTATAAGATACTCCCTTAGCATTTTCCGTTTTAAAATATTTATTCTCCCCCAGGATTCTGTTGAATCCATTCACATAAACATAACCAGTGTGGTCATTATCGCCCCCGCCATCATTGTAATCGCTGTTCAGTTGTGCCTTCACGCTTATTTCCGGGTGCTGGGTGATGCGTATAGTTTCGCTGTAATTAGGGTTATCCTTGTGCCTTACCGTAAACTCTACTTCGAACGGGACGTAGTCGAAACTGTTATCGTCGGTACTGGTCCTGTTGTCTAGATTGTGCTGGAAAATTATGGTTTTATCCGTAATCTTCAGAGAATAAGGACGGGTCGAGCCATTAGCGTCCGTCACATAGTATCCCAGATTGTTATATCCATAGAACGAATGCCCTTCAGGTGGAATCAGGCTGGATGTTTTCCGAACGAGGGAATCGGTGCTCTGGATGTTCTGCGTGACATTCTGCCTCCACACCCTGATGCTGCTGATTTCGCATTCATTACTAGTTGCGTACGGAATGCTGAGGATGTTCTCGTTGTCCATCTCGTAAGAATTGCTTTGTACAGTGAGGTAACGGACATTCTCTAGAGAAGTCTCCAGGCTGACATGGTTCCAGTCCATGATCTTGCATTCCGCAGTGAGCTCGATGGGTTCGGTGCTGGTGGTGCCGCCCAAGCTTTTCACATTCAGAAGGCACCTGTAGTAAGTGTTGCGCTTGAACTTGTAGATCTCGCCCCCGTCGCTGTTAAGATTAATGTCTATGGTGTAGAATGTAGTCAGGCTTTTCTCTCCATCGTCAGTCCAGACCACGACGAGCATAAGCGATGTATGCCTGTCATTCTCATGCGCCTTGAACTGCGCCCATGTCATAGGGTAAGTGTAGAACGGAGAATGAGAATAGTAGACGGAATCTTGGTACATGATGGAAGGGAGAAGAGGCGTGTCCCGGACATAGCGAGCTTTCTGGTCGGAAGTCAGGGATTCATCAGGATAAAAATCAGAATCGCCGGCATCGAAAACTTTGTCCCCGTCGTTTACGTACCCTCTCTTCAATCCGTTATTCAGGACTACTTTCGCTATCGCCTTGTCAGTACTGCCGACGATGCCAACGGAAGCCGGCCTGTATGCTACCTCGCCCTCTTTAATCTTGGAAGCGATATGGACATAGAGCTGAATCTTCGCAAGTGAGCGAGCCAGCTTAATGTTCACTGCCGTGGACCTGCCATTGTACGTAACCGTGTTCTCGCCATCCATCACGAAAAAAGGCTGCTTCACGAGATTGCCTCCCATGTCAGGATCGATCTCGGTTTTTCCCAGATCATCGCTTAGCAGAACGATCTGCTTCAGTGAATCGACACAGGCGTGATTCCTGCCAAGGAGAGCGTTGATTTCAGCCTGGGGGCCATTAGCAATGACGTAAACCTTGCATTTACCGTTATTTCCGGTGCCGAATAAAATCTCTTTCTGTTCGATTGTCAAAGGATACTTGAAACTGTGGGAACCTTGAGTGTTATCGTTCAAGTCAAGGTGATCATGCAGCACAGCATTGTCATCTGACATGTTTTCAGGATAAAAGAATATGTCGAGAGTGGTCAGCAGGTTCTCATTGAATTCTGTCTCCCCATTAATGGTGTCCCCGGCGCGAGTCATGTCCGAACACGAAACGCTCACTGCAATGGAACTCGCCTGATCCTGCTCGGGATCCGCAGTGCCATCCGACTCGCAAGAGACAAAAGCCAACGCGGCAAAAGCAATCGAAAATATGAAATATACAGTCTTCCTCATCTCTCAGTCAAAATATTAATATACAGACTCTAATGTAATGTAACGGTTCCGTTGTTGAAGCATTCGGTGGCGATGTAAATATTGTCATTGACAGTCGTTGTCGGCTGTGAATATTTAAAATGGCAGCGGAAAGTAACGAACCCGTCCTGGCTCCTGTCCATCTTGTCAGACAGGTAATCGTCGTAGGTGATCGTCTTCACGAAAGCATAGTTCCTTTCCCCGCTCTTAGCCGGATTCAGAGAAAGACCAGTCTCCACGCTCATGTATTCGTACTGTTTCGATCCCGAAACATCAGTCTCGTTCGGCTTGGAGGTGTTAGGATAAATGAGATTGTTCTCGGACTCAATCCTGAAACGCATCGGGAAAAGCGACTGGTTAAGCTCGTCCGGAATGGTTATCAGCATGTCAAAAGTCCGATTGTACCTGTCTATGTCATCCAGGACGAAGGACATATCGTACGGCCTGACATAATGATATTTTATGTTCCTGCTTATAGACTTGCCATTGTCAGGGTCATAGGAATATACGACCAGATACTGGATCTTCTCCGTGGCAGCCGGCTCGGCAGCTGGCTTCAGAACGATTGTACGCCATCCGTCCGCGTCATCTGTGCTTTTTATGTAAGAATCATTGCTTGCGCCGCTGAAAACATCATCCAGATCCGTCCTCAGATACATGTAAATTTTCGAATTATCGTATGTAGCGTTGTTATTCGGAGAATACCTGAAGCGTACCGTCACGGGATTGCTTGAAGTAATGACCTTTTCTGTGTAACCGACTTCGATAAGCTCTTTACCGTTGGACAACCTTCTGATGTTGGCAATGGTGACCGAAGAGGAAAGATTGTTATCCGCAGCGTGCGCATCTGCATCCCCGATGGTGGAATATCCAGCCGTTGCGCTATTGGCTATGTCTTTGATTATTACGTGATAAGAGAAATTCCTAAGCAGGTTGTAATAGACCGGCTGGTGGGTTTCCGGATCCAGATAAGTTAAATCAACCTTGTAGTACTTTATTCCGCTGACGGCATCTCTAATCTTAAGAAGAAGGTATGAAGGGGTCTGCCCGGCGAAATCCCCGCCCGAATGCTCGTACATGTAAAACGGAGCCGTACGGAAATCCGCATCGGTAAGTTGCGAAGCATCCGAGTTCCCCAGGCTGGCGGAAGGCGAGAAATAGCCGTAGAATTTCTGATTGTAGAGAGCATCGTAAGGCAGCCACCCGGTAGGAGTGGAAGTGTCTGACTTGATGACGTTGCCGCCGCCATCAGTAAGGTCGCGGACAGAATAATCTGCGAATCCCTTTGTGCGGGTGTTGTAAGGAGCGATGGTCCCTGCTTTCGGGTAATTCATCACCACGAAGCCCAGCAAAGTCTGATTCTGTGCCACGCAAGAAACTTTGATCTCCAGGAAATTCCTGACAAGATCCACTGTGCCTAAATCCGACAATGAACTCGCATGTATGCCGCCGCCAAGCACCCGCCTCTGCCAATAGGCATCCTCCGGGTAGTACCCACCGGTGGCGGGATTTGTCTTCGAAGGGTCTGTGACGATGCTTCCGATCACCGAATATTCAGTGCCGAACACAAAATCGTCGAACTGGGATTTCGAGCAGTTTGCGAGGAAATGCAGATAGGAAACATCATTCGTCTCGTGAAGCCTGACCTTGAAAGACTGGGTCTGGCTGCCATCGCTGCCGAAAGACATGCTGACAGGAGCAGCCAAGGCATATTCTTTAAAATAATGATATTGATCGAAGACAATGACGTACATGCTGTCGATCCCGGAAGTGGTGGGACCGAAAGCTCTCGTCCCGGCTTCGCTCATCTCCGGCACTGAGACATTGAATCCCAGCTCGATAAGCCCTCCTTCTCCGGAATTCCCTTTTGGAACGGATTCCCCGTCTTTCGCGCATCCCCAGAATGCCAGGAGCGCAAGGAAAGGAAAAGTATGTCTAAGAATATTCTTCATCGTTCGGAGGCCTATTTTAATTTAAATGTGTTGTATTTCTTCGCGCCAGACCTGTCGATCATGTTATCGATCAGGTACGTGTTCCCCGTGGTAGGAATGTAGAGATAGAATTTAAAGGCAGATGTATTGTCGTCGCTGGCGGCCGATTTGCAACGGACGTAAAGCGTCGACTCTTCGCCGTCGATTTTCCCTGCCTGCCAAATATTGTTCGTCCTAAGCACTCCCACGCTCCCGGAAGATTTCTCGATGCCATTCTCGTCGCAGAATACGAACGCAGGATCCAGAGGAACATCGGGTTCCAGATTAGCCCGCCAGTACCCGCTCTGAGGAGAGCTGAGCGTGAAGGTTATCTTCAGCACGGCTCCAAGATCCGACTTTGGGAACAACAAAGTGTCGGCATTCGTCTGGATGCTTGTCCCTTCAGTGAAGAACTTAAGAGTCTGGCCTATGACAAGGGTGTTGTCGAAAGACTGATGCTCTTCTTCCAGATTCCACGGCAGAACCTCCACTGTAAAGTTCAGGCTTCCGTCATAAGCCTGGGTTATCTTGTAATTGTAGGAATGATTTCTAACTATGTCGCAATAGTCGCCGTCCAGCTTGAAGTCAAGCGCATTCGCATAGACATAAGAAGTGTCCTTGCCGTTCGCATTCCTGCCTCTGAGAGCGACTGAGATGGTCGCATGAGGAGCCACTGCTTTATTCGCAAACTCAGGAAGGTAGAACACCAGCGTGTCCCTTGCAGGGAAGGATTTGACCGGAAGCGCACTCTTGACGACTCCGGACGCATTGACTGAGCCCTCCGTCTCCAGCTCAGCGGTGCTGGAGACTCCTGCGAATCCGTCCGGCACTACAATTCCTCCGTCATGGTAAGAGGAGACGTTTACGGAATCGACGTCGTAGTTCCCGGACAAATTCTCACCCAGATATATCATCACCCTGGCCATGGAGCGCAGAAGAGAGATTTCTCCGATGTCCTGCCGCTGCCCCTTGGCAAGGGAGAGCGTAGCGGTCTTAACCCCGAACATAGGGATGTGGCTGCCATTGGGTTTCTTCATGTCGTCATAGAACGAATAGGCAAGGCTCCCTAAATCGCCGAGAGTCGATGTCCCCGCAGAGAGGCCAGCCGAAGCGCTGTTCGCAAGAATCACGATTCTGTAGGCGGTGTTGGCGGTAAGCTCGGACGGGGCTGCTCCGACAAAGGAATATATGTCACCCGACTGACTGAAGAACATGTCCGAAAGAGTGCCCCGATAAATATTCGGAGAAGCTTCGTCAAAAAGCAGCACCTGAAGCGTGTTCATGCTTATGTACCTGTCATAATCGTTCTCGTAAAGAGATTTCGCATAGTTATCGCTCCATTTCTCGTCTGCGCGGGAAACAGGGGCATAGGGCGCTCTCACATTGAGAGAAAAGCGGACGTAGGTCTTGTCCTCGCAGATCCCGCCTTCGTCATTGATGCATGAAACGGACAGTGCGAAGAGAGAGGCAAGAGTCATGAATATGCCGAGATATCTTAATTTCATGTCAATCAATGTAAGTTTTCATCCTGGAGAACCACTTTCCAGCTGTTTATGAATATTTCGGATGAAATGTATTTTCCGCCCATTATGAAGAACACGAAATCGAAGGTGTCCTGGCGGTCAAGATATTCCTGGTCATCGATCTGGTAATGGTCCTTGATGAGCATTATGTAATCGATGAGAGGCACATTCACCAGATTCTCTCCGTCAGATGAGTCGATGTGGATTCTTGCCTTCCCCTTCCAATCTTTCACGAGCCGTCCGACGTTTATTTTTGCGGTGTAGGCAGTGATGGTCTTTCCTTCGTCCCCGATCAGCGCCTCAGCAGTGCCCTTGGAAACCCTCTGCGGCTTGAAAGTAAGAACTTCGTCCTCATGCAGGGTGTTGTCCCAGTTCATGAAACCATCATCGTAGGTGATGTAGAAATCGTAGCTTTCAGCCGCAATGGGATTCTCATCGAAGACCTGCAGCACAAGATTGACAGTGTTCAAGTTCTTCACGAGACCGATGACGTATTCATGGACGCCTTCCGTATCAGGCAGCGTCGCATCGAGGCTGCCGTAATAGAAATTGTCCAGCTGCGAGGCGATGCCGCTCTCTCTATTGATCTTGGCAGCCAGATCTTCATAAGAAGATGTACCGGCTGTCATGGAAGTCATGGAAATGGACTTGGAATTCTCCTCCAGCCCGCACCATGCCACGAATTTGTATTTCCCGGGAGCAAGGTCGAGAATGAGGGCATAGTCATCGGCTTTCATCGCGCTTACGGAACTTGCGTAGGTCTTTAAGTATTTTCCTTCCTCGTCGAACACGTAGAGCGCCACTGATTTGCACTCAGAAGGAAAGGCATCCGCATATTTCATGTTCATTTCATACTTGAACCTCACTTTATAGACGGACTCGCAATTGCCCTCATCATCGTAGATCATGTTCTGGCATGACTGCACGCCTGCAGCGAAGGCAATCGCAAGCAGAATGGTCATGGACTTTGCAATGTTGATGACTATATGTTTCATTTTCAAACCGTATAATGTTAAAGCATTAATATATATAGTTGCCCTAAGGCATAGTTTTTCAAGCCAAACGGATTCGGATTTCCGATTCCGGGCCCGCACCATATCTTTGCGCATGTGCGGTAGCGCTTTATAAATTTATAAAGTGTGAAGCCGTGAAGCCCACGGCTTCACACGAGATTATGAATGTTGAATCAACTGCAGATTACTTACCGAGCACAACTTCCTGATCAACTTCTTTGTACTTGAGGATGTTGATTTCGGCAGCGATGTAAGAGTTCTTGTCCACTACTGGCTGAGGTACGACATCAAAAGAGTCGTCCTGCGGCAGCGGAGTGCCAAGACCCATGACTCCGGTCAGTGAAATCTCATAAAGATGATTGCGAATCACTCCGTAGAGAGGATGTTCATCGGCAGTGCCTGTCTTATAGGTGTAAGCCTTATTGTGAACTACGTTGAAGAAGTAGTAGGTTCTTCCCTCTTTGTAGAATGGGAATTTGACGTGCACTTCCTCAAGAGCGCTACTGATCTCCGCAGCACTCAGCGCAGTGGCAGTGCCATCAAGGTTTCTCTTGAAAAGAGAGCCTTCTCCCAGCGATGCGAATGCGACGGTCACGGTGCTTTCGTAATTCTCTATTTCTACGCCTCCGAGAGTGATCTTGTTATCATTATCATTGCTGTTGTAGGTGAATGTGAGATCAGATTTCTCGACTGACTTGTATTTCTGCGCTTCGCCTGAAGCAGGAGTGCCGTCTTTCTTGTAGATCCAAGAGAGCCTGTTCGCGAGGATGGTCTCGAAATCGCTCTGCTTGTAGATTCCGCTCTGCCAGAGTACCAGGGAGGTGGCAGCGCCGTCGACCTTAAGGGATCCCTGTACCAATATTCTGGTAGCGTTGTCCGAGTTGGCAGCCGTCGTCGCATTCTCGTTAGTGTAAGCGTAAGCGTCAAGCGCCTTTCCGTCATTGACTGCTCTGTGCAGGTACTTTCCCTGGCTAGGAAGAGCGAACTGATCCGCCCAGTAAGAACGGAAATTCGTAGGATCGTTCCAAGTGAACGTGCCGCTCCAGTCAGACCAAGAGTAACCGGCGCTAAGCGGCTTAACTAGAGTCGCCAGATCGGGATCGTGGTCTATCCACCATTTTTCGGCTTCGAACACGATGCTCTTATCGCCGAGCTTTTCTGAGGTGTCTCCCCAGTTTCCGCTCTTAACCACGTGAATTTTAGCCACGTTCTTTTCCATGGAGATAGTGACAGGGTGTGCCTGTGCTGCCGTGGCAGTGGAGAAGATGTCGGAGTCTGTGACAGGCGCTCCGATCTGGATTGCACTGCCATTCTGGTACACGGCGTTAGCCATTACGAAATTGCCGCTGGTCGTATGCGCAGCATCAGCCCAGTTGCCGTAAAGAGTCTTCAGGCCATCCATGGTCAGGGACTTCGTGAGGTTGGTCAGCATCGTTCCATCCAAGTTTGCGATGGCGACTATTGAAGCCGGATTCGCAGTCTTGTTGGAAAGGACGAGGATCGCAGCTCCGGATTTCTTATCTATGGATCCAGTTCCATTGGTCCATGAGAAAGCTCCGGAAGTAAGGTCATACGGGTCGGCGACCTGTTTTCCGTCCGAACCAAAGAAAAGAAACCTTACCTGGGACACCGCCACTTCGGCGGCATCGCCGGCGACGAAATCGCCATCGGCCCTCGTCGAGTTCCCCGACATGGTAAACCTTACCGACATGTAATCCTTGCCATCGGAATCCTCTTTCCCGCCATTGTCAGGCGTGCTGTTTTCTTTCTGGCATGAGAGCAGGGCCATGCAGGCCAGTGCGCTCATCAATAAATACTTGATTTTCATTGATTAGAAAAATAAAAAGTTAATAGTGATTTGTTTTCGATAACATTATTTAAAGTAATCTGTGATCTTCTCCAGGGCCATCCCGGCTTCACGCACCCCGCCGTCCATGGCATTCCGGAAATGTTTCTGCGCCGAAACATATTCCTTATTATAAACCTCGAGCATTCCCCTCGCATATTCCGCCTGAGCCGAATTCCCCGCCTTGGCGAGATATTTCCTGGCAGCGCCGAGGTTGCCGGCAGACATGCTGGCATTCGCAGCGTTAAGGTTTGCGACAGCATCGGAAGGATATTCCTTAACCGCAACCTCAAATACTTCGTTGAAGTCCTCGCTGCCCGGCTCGTAGGCCTGGGCTGCCTGATAAAACTCGTTCAGGCTGAGTTCCTGCGGGTGTGTCTTCACGAGAGACTTGATTTCATCCAGGTCGGTAATCTTTGCGATTACGTAGTCAATCTTGTACTCCGTCTTCCTGAGTGAAGGATAGCAGTCCGCTAGAAGAGTCTTGTACTCGTCCTTGTAAGTGGATTTGAGTTTCCATTCCTTAGGATCCGGGTCAAGCGAACCGTCAATGATTTCAAGGATGCCTGTTTTATTGGAAAGGCTGGAATTCTCGACATAATTCCTGAGCCCATCCCAGTTTTCAGGCACATAATCGGTGTTGATTCTGCCAGCGTCGAAATTGTGATACTTTGCGACATAGTCCTTGACAGCTTCGGTACGACGCTTGGCGAGGCTTTCGTTGAGCGAGTACTTGCCTTCAGGAGAAGCATAGCCTTTTATGTTCAGAGCCTTGACAGTGACATATTTGTCATTGCGGACGGAATCAAGGGAAGAAGTGATCTTTCGAAGCTCCGCCCTGTTGCCAGCCACGCTTTCATCGATGCTGGTCTTGTTCACCGGGAATATTATGTAGGCATCTCCCGACACTGCCCTGGACTTCTCCACCTCAGGCTCGGGAGTGACCCAGACAAAGCTGAGAAGGCTCTCTAGCGGAGGCAGCTCCTTGACGAACTCGTTGCCCCGCGCAAGCATGATGTCTTCGGAATCGACAACATGACCGCAGCACCCGTAGACCTGCTTACGCAGAATCAAGTCGCTACCCTCCATCCATGGCTGGTAAGGAGTGGCCGCATGGTAATTGATGGTCTGGGGAAGCTGCCTTGCCTTCAGGGTGGTCTCACCCTCGCCGGTCATCATGGCTTCGCCATTCTTCCTCAGATAATAGTAATAACGGTTGTGTCCGTAAACTACCACTGCCGGGAATTCGACTGATTCGTTTCCTTTCTTCAGGACAGGGGTAAGGACCAAGGCATTATTCGTCTTGATGCCTTTTTCAAGCTCCAGATCCACGTTAACATCGACGTCATTATCTCTGAGAGTGGCCGAGGCATTCTTCTCGGAGACATTCTGTGCCGTTGCCGTGAGCACACAGAACATGGCACAGGCAATCGAAATAGATACTTTTCCTGTTATCATAGGTATGATTGTTTCTTCTAATTGTTGATTTTCATGGTAAAGGCAGTGTGTCAGGAGTCAGGGTCAGAAATTGTAGACTAGGTTGATGGCCGCCTTCGTCGGCCCGAAATAATTGTGATTCTTGTCTTCCTCGATCTTTTTCCCGCATCCGGCGCAATTGAACTTATCGTAATTGAAATAAATGTACCCGATGCCAAGTTCTGCCTCCAGATTCCAGTGCCGTCCGAGCACCCAGGAATAGCCGTAAGCTACCCCGGCTCCCAGATACCAGCCCTGGTAGCGGTAATCCTTTAGCTTGGAGAAATCCGTCCCCAGAAACTTGAAGTCAGTGTCCCAGTTACCGAAATTGTACTGCCCGCCAAGAGCGTGGATGCCGAAGAAGTGTCCGGCAAAGCGGTCGCAAAGCCAGTACCTGAGTTCAGGCTGCACCATCCAGTGCTTCCAGCGCTTCCCCTCATCGAACGTCCAGGGGTTGAAGTTACCCGAGACATCAACAGACCAGCGCGGAGCCAAGCCGAACTCGACAGCGCCATTGAAAGTTGTCGTGGCATCATAAAAAAGATTGGATTTGATGGCGAATGAATCCTGAGCCATCATTTTAGCACCCGATAAAGCAATTGCAATTATTAAAATTGCAAAATGTTTGACGTAAGTCATGTATTTTAATGTTTTTATCAATAGGATAAAGTTCTAG
>Ga0256871_1001529_pt1 | contig 11323 bp, 12 predicted proteins | sample RumenRJG_07RNA_FD_185439 | JGI IMG/M metagenome (GOLD analysis project Ga0256871, IMG submission 185439) | Metatranscriptome of bovine rumen microbial communities from Lethbridge, Alberta, Canada - Rumen RJG_07 (Metagenome Metatranscriptome) | ecosystem: Host-associated > Mammals > Digestive...
GCCTTATCCAGGATATATGAATGTGTTGATAATGACAAATGATTAATTTTGTCATTTTTACAGTGTTAAAACGATACAGTTGTTGCGTTTTATTGTTTGTACAGAAATTTTGAATTGGTATGAGCAATTATTTGAACTGATTGTTGCTCTGCGAAAAATGATTAATAAGCGGAAGGGGAGCGTTATTAGTGAGAGAATTTAAGGATTTAAAAATTGCGATAGCTGGAACAGGCTACGTTGGTTTGAGCCTTGCAGTATTGTTGGCACAGCATCACCAAGTAACAGCCGTGGATATTGTTCCAGAAAAAGTCGAACTCATAAACGCAAAAAAGTCTCCTATACAGGATGATTACATAGAAAAATATTTAGCTGAAAAAGAGCTTGACCTTACAGCAACTACGGACGGCGTTTCTGCGTACAAGGATGCGGATATCGTTATCATTGCCGCTCCTACGAACTACGATTCCCAGAAGAATTTTTTTGACACTTCCGCTGTTGAAGCTGTTATAAGTCTCGTAATTGAGAGCAATTCAAATGCTATGATGGTGATCAAAAGCACTATTCCAGTTGGATATACAAAGAGTGTTCGAGAAAAATTCGGCACAGATAAGATCTTGTTCAGCCCTGAGTTTCTGCGCGAGTCCAAGGCACTCTACGACAACCTTTATCCGAGCCGTATCATTGTTGGCTGCGATGAGCAGAGCTACGAGACTGCAGAGTTATTCGCAAAGCTTCTTCAAGAAGGTGCGGAGAAGCCGGACATCGACACATTGTTCATGGGATATACAGAGGCAGAGGCAGTAAAGCTGTTCGCTAACACCTACCTTGCGCTTAGAGTATCATACTTCAATGAACTTGATACCTATGCTGAAATGAAGGGCCTTGACACTCAGGCTATCATCAATGGCGTATGCCTCGATCCTCGTATCGGTTCTCATTATAATAATCCTAGCTTTGGCTATGGGGGTTACTGTCTGCCGAAGGATACTAAGCAGCTCCTTGCTAACTACGCTGATGTGCCGGAAGAACTTATTAGAGCAATTGTTGAGAGTAATAAAACAAGAAAAGACTTCATTGCAGACCGTGTGCTTCAAATCGCAGGCGGGAACAGCTATACCGGTGGTTATGTCGGTGAAAAGGAAGTCACTATCGGTGTTTACCGCCTGACCATGAAGAGCAATTCAGATAACTTCCGTCAAAGCTCGATTCAGGGCGTTATGAAACGTATCAAGGCTAAGGGTGCGACTGTTATCATCTACGAGCCGACCCTTGAGAACGACAGCTCGTTCTTCGGTAGCAAGGTGGTCAATGATATTGATGAGTTCAAGAAAACGTCTCAGGCTATCATTGCTAACCGCTACGACAGTTGCCTCGATGATGTTGCTGATAAAGTATACACAAGAGATTTATTCAGGAGAGATTAATTATGAAGGGAATAATCCTCGCCGGCGGCTCCGGCACACGACTTTACCCATTGACAATGGTAACATCGAAGCAGTTGCTTCCTGTATACGATAAGCCAATGGTTTACTATCCTCTGTCAACACTTATGCTGGCAGGTATCAAGGATATCCTTATCATTTCGACCCCGACCGACCTTCCGAACTTTGAGCGACTCCTCGGAGATGGTTCTCAGTATGGTATCACTTTAAGCTATAAAGTTCAGCCAAGTCCTGATGGACTTGCTCAGGCATTCATTTTGGGCGAAGAATTCATAGGCGATGATGCCTGTGCAATGGTGCTTGGAGACAATATTTTCTACGGAAATGGATTCGGTACGATACTTCGTAATGCAAAGAAGAATGCAGAAGAGAACAGCCGAGCTACAGTATTTGGTTACTATGTTCCTGATCCGGAGCGCTTTGGTGTAGTTGACTTCGATAAGGATGGTCATGCTCTTTCTATTGAGGAAAAGCCTGTAAATCCGAAAAGTAATTATGCAGTAACCGGCTTGTACTTCTATCCGGCAGGAGTGAGTGCCAAGGCTAATCAGGTGAAACCGTCAGATCGTGGCGAGCTTGAGATCACCACGCTTAATGAGATGTACCTAAACGACAAGAATCTTGATGTGCAGTTGCTTGGACGTGGCTTTGCATGGTTGGATACAGGTACAATGGACAGTCTTGCAGAGGCTACAAATTTTGTTCAGATGGTTCAGAACCGTCAGGGAATTGAAATTTCTGCCCCTGAGGAGATCGCATTTATCAATGGCTGGATCGACAATGCAGGTCTTATGAGGTCTGCTGAAAAATATGGTAAGTCCCCATACGGCGCACATCTGAAAAAGGTGGCTGAGGGCAGGATAAAGTACTAAGGAGAATTGATCATGACTATATTCGTAACCGGCGGAGCCGGATTTATTGGTTCAAATTTCGTATTCCATATGCTTGACACATATCCGGACTACCGCATAGTTTGTCTGGACAAGCTGACCTATGCAGGCAACCTGTCCACACTTGCGCCTGTAATGGAGAACCCCAATTTCCGTTTCGTGAAGATAGACATCTGTGACAGAGAGGCTATCTACAAGCTGTTTGAGGAAGAGAAGCCTGACATCGTTGTAAACTTTGCGGCTGAGTCCCACGTTGACCGTTCTATCGAGAATCCGGAGATATTCCTCCAGACCAATATCCTTGGCACACAGGTGCTCATGGACGCTTGCCGCAAGTATGGTATCCAGCGTTATCATCAGGTTTCCACGGACGAGGTCTACGGAGACCTTCCCCTGGACAGACCTGACCTTTTCTTCACTGAGGAAACTCCCATTCACACAAGCAGTCCCTATTCAAGCTCAAAGGCTGGCGCAGACCTCCTTGTTATGGCGTATCACAGAACTTACGGCCTGCCTGTGACAATATCAAGATGTTCAAACAACTACGGCCCCTATCACTTCCCTGAGAAGCTGATACCTCTTATGATAGCCAACGCACTTGCAGACAAGCCTCTTCCGGTTTACGGTGAGGGTCTGAATGTCCGCGACTGGCTCTATGTTGAGGACCACTGCCGTGCTATCGACCTCATTATACACAAGGGTAAGGTAGGTGAAGTCTACAACGTCGGCGGACACAATGAGATGAAGAACATCGACATCGTAAAGCTCATATGCAAGGAACTTGGCAAGCCTGAGAGCCTCATCACACACGTTGAGGACAGAAAGGGTCACGATATGCGTTATGCTATCGACCCCACAAAGATACATAATGAACTTGGCTGGCTGCCTGAGACAAAGTTCCGGGACGGCATCAAAAAGACAATAAAGTGGTACCTTGAAAACCGTGAGTGGTGGGAGACTATCATTTCCGGCGAGTACCAGAATTACTACGAAAAGATGTACGGAAACAGAGGTACAGTCTGATGAAAGCGTTTGTAACAGGTGTAGGCGGACAGCTCGGCCACGACGTAATGGACGAGCTCGCAAAGCGTGGATACGAGACAGTCGGCTCCGATATTCTGGAGTCAGTACCGACAGAATATCCCTATGTACAGCTTGATATAACAAATACAGAAGCAGTTGAAAAGACAATATCCGAAATCAGACCGGATGTTGTTGTACACTGTGCTGCGTGGACGGCAGTCGATGCTGCTGAGGACGAGGAGAACAAGCCCAAGGTGAAGGCAATAAACGTTGACGGTACACAGAATATCGCCAATGTCTGCAAAAAACTGGACTGCAAGATGATATATATTTCCACTGACTACGTTTTTGACGGTCAGGGAACTGAGCCGTGGCAGCCGGACTGCAAGGATTATGCTCCACAGAATGTCTACGGACAGACCAAGCTGGACGGTGAGCTGGCAGTTGCAAACACACTGGATAAGTACTTCATCGTGCGTATCGCATGGGTATTCGGAGTGAACGGCAAGAATTTCATCAAGACTATGATAAACGTTGGTAAGACTCACGACGAAGTTCGTGTAGTATGTGACCAGATAGGTACTCCGACTTATACACTTGACCTTTCAAGACTGCTGGTGGATATGGCCGAAACTGAAAAGTACGGCTACTATCACGCTACGAATGAGGGCGGCTATATCTCATGGTATGACTTCACTGTGGAGATATACAAGCAGGCAGGAATGCCCACAAAGGTCACTCCTGTGACCACCGCAGAATACGGACTTTCCAAGGCTGCAAGACCTTTCAACAGCAGACTGGATAAGTCAAAGCTCATTGAGAACGGATTCACTCCGCTCCCCACATGGCAGGACGCACTTTCACGTTATTTAAAGGAGATCCAATAATGGGACAGATAAAAGTTGAGAAAAACGTCGGCGGTATAGAAGGTCTTTGTGTTATAACTCCGGCTGTTCATGGTGATAATCGTGGCTATTTTATGGAAACATACAGTCAGCGTGACATGGAAGAAGCTGGCATTGATATAGTATTTGTACAGGACAATCAGTCCTGTTCAACAAAGGGAGTGCTTAGAGGACTGCACTTCCAGAAACAGTTCCCACAGACCAAACTCGTGCGTGCGATCAAGGGCAGCGTTTTCGATGTTGCAGTTGATCTGCGTAAGGATTCCAAGACATATGGCAAGTGGTACGGTGTTGAGTTGACTGAGGAGAACAAAAAGCAGTTCCTTATTCCTAAGGGATTTGCACATGGATTCCTTGTGCTCAGCGATATTGCGGAATTCTGCTATAAGTGCGATGACTTCTGGCATCCGAATGATGAAGGCGGCCTGGCTTGGAATGATCCGGCGATCGGTATTTCATGGCCGCAGCTTACAGGTGAATATCCCGGTACAGCAAGTGCTGAGGGATATATGCTTGAAGATGGAACTAAGCTCAATCTTTCTGATAAGGATCAGAAGTGGGATACACTGGGAAGTACATTTAAGTTTTAACAGATAGGAAATGTTTGAAAATGGGTAAGGATGTCCAGCACGTTTGGCTCATAGGAGCAAAATCACTTGGTGCTTATGGCGGTTATGAGACTTTTATTAATAAACTTACAGAGTATCATAAGGATAATAAGAATATTCGTTATCACGTAGCCTGTAAAGCAAATGGTGACGGATGTATGGATCCGGCTAAAACAGAAGGAGCAAAGATCATTTCAGATAAGGTGTTTATATATAATAATGCCGTTTGTTATCGCATCAATATTCCTGAAAAACTGGGGCCTGCACAAGCAATATACTATGATATTGAGGCACTTAAAGCATGCTGTAATTATATCGAAAAGCATAATATCCCTCATCCGATAGTTTATATTATGGCTTGCAGGATAGGACCGTTTATAAAAAAGTACTATGACAAGATACATAAGCTTGGAGGTAAGGTCTATCTAAATCCGGATGGACATGAGTGGATGCGAGCTAAATGGTCTGCTCCTGTAAGAAAATACTGGAAAAAGTCTGAACAGCTCATGGTCAAATACTGTGATCTTGCTATCTGTGACTCTGTAAATATTGAAAAATATATTCACGAATGCTATGATGGCAAGGGAATCAATAAATCAAGTCCGAATACCACCTTCATTGCTTACGGAGCTGAGACAAGAAAAAGCCAGCTTGCAGATGATGACGAGAAACTTCTGGATTGGTATGATTCCAAAGGTCTTTCACCTAAGAGCTATTATCTCGTAGTTGGAAGATTCGTGCCTGAGAATAATTATGAGACTATGATACGTGAATTCATGGCAAGTGATTCCAAACGTGATTTTGCTATCATCACCAATGTTAATGATAAATTCCTTAATGAACTTGAAAGTAAACTCCATTATAAAGCAGATCCGAGAATAAAATTCGTCGGAACTGTTTACGATCAGGAGCTTCTAATGAAAATACGTGAGAATGCTTATGGATATTTCCATGGTCATGAGGTCGGAGGTACGAATCCAAGCCTGCTTGAGGCACTGGGGTCAACAGATCTCAATCTTCTGCTCAATGTGGGCTTCAACCGTGAGGTCGCTGAGGATTCGGCATTGTACTGGACTAAGGAGCCCGGTGATTTGGCAGACCTGATTGAGAAGGCTGACCAGCTCTCTGAGAATGAGCTCCGCAAGTACGGTGAGCTGTCTACCAAGCGGATACAGGAAAATTATAGCTGGGAGTATATTTGCGGAAGATACATTGATACTTTTCTTAGAAATAAGGAGGACTATCAAAATGACTAATATTGAAAAGCTACATCAAGTAGACTTAGGGATTGTGCAGGAGGTAGTACGCATCTGCAAGGAGAACGGACTAATTTATTATATGTCTGGCGGTACTCTTTTGGGTGCAGTAAGACATAATGGCTTTATTCCCTGGGATGATGATATAGATCTTGCTATGCCAAGAGATGATTATGAGGCTTTTCTTAAGATTGCTCCCAAGCATCTTCCCTCTAATCTTCAGATTGTAAATTATAGGACCGATAGAAAGTATCAATACTATATTACCCGTATAAGAGACACTGAGACAAAGGTGGAGGAAGTCAGGATAGGTAATGATGCAAGATATACCAATGCCTCCATTGACATATTCCCATTGGACGGTACTCCTAATAATCTCATAATGAGAAAACTATATTTCTTGCGTGTTATGACTCATCGTGCACTCATGTCCCTGTGCTACAAGGATTCCATCGATCGGAGCCGAAAGCGCAGTGCTTTTGAACGGATATTCCTCGGCATCATGGAGGCACTTCCAATAGAGAAGATATTCGATCCTTACAAAGAGAAATGCAAGATAGATCGTATCATGCGCCGTCATAAGGTTGAGGATTCTGATAATATCGGATGTCTCATGGGGGCTTACCGAACAAATCAAATTGTTCCCAAGAGATATTTTGGAAATGGCAGGAGCTATAAATTTGAGAGTATTATGCTCAATGGTCCTGAACTGTATGATGATTATTTGAAGCAAATGTATGGGGATTATATGAAAATGCCACCGAAGAATTCGCAGAAAGTCCATTTTAAGATAGTAGAGATTAAAGGCGAAAAGGTTGAAGAATGACGGGAGTATTTATGAAAAAGTATAAGATTGGATATACTCAGGGGGTTTATGATATGTTTCATATTGGGCATCTTAATATCATAAAGCATGCAAAAGAACAGTGCGAAAAGCTTGTTGTTGGCATAAACTCTGATGATCTTGTAAGAAGTTACAAAAATAAAACCCCAGTGATAAATGAAAATGATCGGATGGAAATAGTAAGAAACATCAAGGGTGTTGATGAGGTGATACTAGCTGATACACTTGATAAGAAGGTCATGTTGGAACGCATTGGCTTCGATGCTATATTCATAGGAAGTGACTGGAAGGGAAGTCTTAGATGGGCTGAAACTGAACGTATGTTGAATGAACTTGGGGTGGAAGTGGTGTTTCTACCTCACACTGACGGTATAACATCAACAATGCTCAGAGAAATTAGGGGGGATCAGGTCCATGAATGACCTGACATCTATATGATGAAAAAACACTTTATTTTTTTGACATCACAATCTCACTCCAATCTTGGTCTCTTTGAAGATCTGAAAAAGGTTGATGACGTTGATATAGTTATCGTTAAACAACGGAATGTAAATGGCATCCTTTCAAAAGTAAAACGTGTCCATACAAGCTGGAGCATAAACAAGCATATATCACTTCCTTTACGAAAAAAATGGTATGAACCTCTTAATATTACTTTGAAACTAGGTTTTGAGAATATTATCATTATTGTTGATATCGCCCTCAAGGGTATAGATGTAGATCATCTTAATAACCTTTTTTCTCATGATGATGTAAAGGGAGTTCTTGTTATGATAAATTCCTATGATGCTGCTTCTGTTGGCATGTTGGAAATAAAGAAGGATATTTCTGCTGTAAAGTGGGACAGGGTAATGACTTTTGATCCAATGGATGCAAAAAAATATCATTGGGAATACATGGGGGGATGCTATTATTCCCTTCACGACCGTGACAGCATAATCCGCAAGTATGGAGAACCAGTAAAATGTGATGCTTACTTTACCGGAGGCATAAAAGGTGAGCGTGAAGAACTTACCATGAGCGTTTTTGAGAAACTCTACAAAGGCGGTGTGGACACAAGGTTCAACCTTATGCTTTCGGGGACAAGACGTCTGGAAAAGAAACGTTATGATGATGTTATAAACTACTTTTCCGGAGGATGGATTCCGTATGAGAAGGTGCTGAATGATGTATTGGGAGCTAATGTCATCATTGAGATACTTCAGAATGGACAGTTTGGTCCGTCACTGCGCTATTATGAAGCTGTGTGCTATAATAAGAAACTTATAACTAATAATCCATATGCTGTGACTTTGCCATTCTATAATCCGAATTTTATTAAGATTATACAGACAGTTGATGATATAGATATTGAGTGGGTGAAGTCAGCAGATAATGTGGATTTTCGCTATGACGGTAGCTTTTCCCCTGTAAGACTCATTGAAAGGTTGAGGTGAAAATGAGTATCAGATGCAATACACCGGTGGCTGTACTTATGGCTACTTATAACGGAGAAAAGTACATTAAGGAACAAATAGACTCCATCTTGACACAGTCCTATAAGGACTTTACTCTTTATATACATGATGACGGCTCAAGAGACGAAACCGTTAGTATTATTAAAGAGTATACTGCTAAGTATCCCGACAGAATAGTCTTGCTTGATCACAAATCTACCGGTGGAGCTTCAAATAACTTTTTCTATATGCTCAGAGAGGTAGATGCTGAGTATACTATGTTCTGCGATCAGGATGACTTCTGGCTGCCAGAAAAAATTAGAAAGACTTTTTCTACCATGCGCGATGGAGAAAACAAGTATCCAGGAAAATGTATTTGCGTACATTGCGACCTTGAAATCTCTGATAAAAACTTAAAAAAAATCCATGAATCTTTTTATGGACGAAACCGTAAAAATCCTAAGAATAATAGTTTTCGTCAATTGCTCTGTATTAATATCTGTGTAGGATGCACCATGATGATAAACAGAGAGTTAAGAAAAATTGCACTTAATTACAATAACAAGAATAATATTTATATGCACGACTGGTGGGTTGCTCTAATTGCTGCTCAGATTGGTAGGATACTATTCATATCAGAACCGCTTATGAAATACCGTCAGCATGAAAATAATGTTGTCGGTGCTAAATTGGAAAATAAATCTGTATTTAGCAAAATAAAACAGATTCATGAGTATATCGGCTATAAGCAGGATCATCTCACAAAGCAGAGAAATATGGCTGCTGAGCTGGCACAGTTGCCGGAAATAACAGAGCCCGGCACCAGAAAGTTTCTCAAAGAGCTTTCTGTCATTCAGAAACGCAATAAACTTAGCCGGATATTGTTTTATTGCCGAAACGGTATCATCGCTGATGGCAATATTTTTCTCCAATTGTTGGGGATATGAGGAGATACAATGAAATCAGTTCATAAATTTTTTTTTATTATTCCAAGAATGAAAACAGGCGGTCCGCATAGTATGCATCAGTTTGCCGCATCACTTCAACGACTTGGTTTCAGTTCAAATATCATGTACTATAATTCGGATAATACTGAATGCATCTATGAGCAGTACAAGGATCAGGTGAATATCGTTACCGAAATAGATGATGTTCCTGAGAACGTTTTGATAGTACCGGAGATACGCACAAATTTTCTTGAGAACTATCATAATGTTAAAAAGGTGATTTGGTGGCTTTCTCTTAACTACTTTGACTACTATACTCTTGAAAAGCAGTATGAACGTTGGACTGAAAAGAAACATATTCCTGCTTCATTCCCATTTGTGAAAGCAATTTATTCTCTTGGAAAAAAGTTTAAGCACGGATACTATAATAAGCCAATGTCATGGATAGCCAAGCAGAATTATTACCATCTTTACAATTGTGAGTATGCTCATAGGTATCTTATTAATAATAATATCCCAGATGAGCACACTCATTATCTTTGTGGGCCTATAGATTATTCATACTTTTCCCTTTCCTATAATGATGTTAAAGAAAAAAAAGAAAACTATATCGCTTATAACCCCAAAAAAGTTGATTCTTCGATAATTGAAGCCGTGCAGGCACATATCAATTCTATTGACAGTAGTATTAGATTTGTTAGAATAGAAAATATGTCATTGAATCAAGTTATGGATACTCTTATAGGTGCTAAAGTGTATCTTGATCTTGGTTCCTTTCCTGGACCTGAAAGGATACCGAGAGAGGCTGTATCGCTCTACTGCAATATCATTACTTCAAGAAATGGAGCTGCAGCCAATGACGTCGATATTGCGATACCGGATTACTACAAATTTGATGTTCAAAATGTAATAGACTACAAGGCTATAGCGGCGTGTGTCATGAAACTAATTCTTGAATACGAGGAGCATGTCGAAGAGTTTGATACTTACCGAAAAAAAGTTCGATGCCAGCTTGACAACTTCGACCAATATGTTTCTAAAATTGCTGATATGATGGAAATCGATGTATAAGGAGTTCTATATGATAAAAATCGGCATTGTGATACTCAATTATCTTGCGTATCAAGCGACTATGGATACTATAGCCGCATTTGATGCACAGGATAGAGAAGGATTCGAGGTTATGTATGTTATTGTTGATAACTGCTCACCTAACGGCTCTTTTGACAAACTTCAAAAAAAATATCAGGACAGATCAGATATTGTTCTTATCAAGACTGAGAAAAATCTCGGCTTTGCCAATGGCAACAATGTTGGCTACAGAGAACTTCTGAAGCACATGCATCCTGATTACGTGATAGTGTCAAATGATGATATACTTCTTCCTCAACAGGGACTATATCGCTGGATAGCAGAATGCGACAAAAAACATGATTTCGCAATGCTTGGGCCTGATATATATTCCACAAATGGCGCGTTTCATCAAAGTCCGAGTGAGAATTTCTCAAGAGATCCCGCAGCTGTTAAGAAAAAAATCAACGGTATCAGAAAGAGATTAGTCAAAATCTATATCAAAAAAATTATTCATAAATCCTCTTATTCTGGAAGACCTGCTTGGAAAAATGGACTGTACAAGGACTTTCACGATGACAAAACTCTCCATGGTGCATTTCAAATTTTTTCTAAAAAATATTTTAAGCATTATTCTGAACCTTATGATCCTGCAACTTTCCTTTATATGGAAGAGGAAATTGTGAGTCTAAGATGTGAAAAAGCTAATCTGAGTATGATATACTCCCCTGATTATCAGGTTCATCACCTTCAGGCAGTGGCTACAAACATGATAAATAAGGAAAACTATAATAAAGAATATTTTAGGATAAAAAATTTGTTGCGTTCAATGAAGGAATATCTTAAGATTCTCACTGTAGACAAGTAATAAAGAAAGGGCTATTCATAGCATGAACATGAA
>Ga0256871_1001535_pt1 | contig 11312 bp, 21 predicted proteins | sample RumenRJG_07RNA_FD_185439 | JGI IMG/M metagenome (GOLD analysis project Ga0256871, IMG submission 185439) | Metatranscriptome of bovine rumen microbial communities from Lethbridge, Alberta, Canada - Rumen RJG_07 (Metagenome Metatranscriptome) | ecosystem: Host-associated > Mammals > Digestive...
AGTGCTTGGTTTGGGACCAAGAGGTCGCGAGTTCGAGTCCCGCATCCCCGAGTTTATATGTGTTTCCTTTATGGTTGCTCGGAGATAAAACGATTCTTAAAGTTTTAAAGAATTAGTTATCTCTGGCAAGATTTCTATCCGTGATTTCTTGGCATTTAGACCAAGAGGGACGAGGAAATCAGATTTTTTTTGGCTCTAAAATAGTCAAATCAAAAATCGCTTGCATTTTATGAGGAGATTCATATAAGTTTAAGTACGTATTTTTAACCATTAATTTTAATAAGTATGGCAACTAAACCACACGTTAATGTTGGTACAATTGGTCACGTTGATCATGGAAAGACTACATTAACAGCAGCTATTACAACGGTTTGTGCAACCAAAGGATTTGCTCAAGCTACTGCTTACGACCAAATCGACAATGCACCAGAAGAAAAGGCAAGATGAATAACTATTGCTACTAGACACGTTGAATATGAAACAGAAACTAGACACTATGCTCATATCGATTGTCCAGGTCACGCCGATTATGTAAAGAACATGATCGTTGGAGCTGCTCAGATGGATGGAGCTATTCTTGTTGTGGCAGGAACTGATGGGCCTATGCCTCAGACAAGAGAACATGTTCTTTTGGCTAAACAGGTTAACGTTCCTAGAATCTTGGTTTTCCTTAATAAATGTGATATGGTTGATGATCCTGATATGTTAGATCTAGTTGAGGAAGAGATTAGAGATTTGTTGGAGTCTAATGGATTTGATAGAGATTGTCCAATTGTTAGAGGGTCTGCATTAAAGGCTGTAGAAAATCCTACAGATGCAGAAGGTGCTGCTAAATGTATTTGGGAGTTATTAGAAGCTCTTGATAGTTATATTCCAGTTCCAGAAAGAGACAACGACAAACCTTTCTTGATGCCAGTTGAAGATGTATTCTCTATTAAAGGTAGAGGAACTGTTGCAACAGGTAGAATTGAAAGAGGAACAATCAAAATGAATGACGAACTTGAATTGTTATGACTTGGTGCTGATCCACTTAAGACAGTTGTTACAGGAATTGAGATGTTCCATAAACAATTCCCAGAGGCTGAGTCAGGAATGAATGTTGGACTTCTTCTTAGATGAGTTGATAAAGAACAAATCGAGAGAGGGCAGGTTCTTTGTGTTCCTGGATCAGTTAAGACTTACAAAAAATTCGAGGCTCAAGTATACGTATTAAAGAAGGAAGAGGGAGGAAGACATACTCCATTCATGACTGGTTATAGACCACAGTTCTTCTTGAGAACTACAGATGTTACTGGAAATATTGAGTTGGCTGGAGGTGTAGAAATGATTATGCCTGGAGATAATGCTCAGATTACAGTTGAACTTATCTATCCAGTTGCTATGGAAGAAGGTTTGAGATTTGCTATCCGTGAAGGAGGTAGAACTGTTGGAGCGGGAAGTGTAACAAAACTTCTTGGATAATTAATTAACTTGGTGAATTATATATTTCTTTCGAGGGTTTCCCGCCTTGATGGTGGGAAATCCCTTTGAGAGAAAGATAGATGTTCTTTATTAAAGTTGTTCTTTATTTATTATTACAATATTTTAGGAAAGATGACTGCAAAAAAAGATCAAAATCCAAAACTTAGAATTAAACTCAAGAGTTATGATGTAAGAATGTTGGAGTCTGCTGTTGGAAAAGTAATAAGTCTTTTGATAAAATCGGGTGCTCAGGTTAAAGGACCTATTCCTTTGCCAAAAAAAAGAAAGGTCTATACAGTTTTGAGATCTAATTTTAAATTTAAGTCTTCTAGAGAGCAATTTGAGAGAATTTCTTATGCTAGAATTATTGATGTGACTGAAATGTGAGCTAAAACTGTAGAATATTTGCAAAATCTTTCTATTCCTGTAGGAATTTTGGTTGATGTTAAGATGTTCTAACTTTAAGTATAATAAATAAATTTGTAAGAATTCAGACTTTTAATTGATTTCAATTTGTGAAACCATGCATACTAAATGAGGGCTTGTTGTTGCTAAAAAAGAGATGACAAGGTTGTGGATTGATGGTAAAATGGTCCCAGTTACAATGGTTGAAGTTTTGCCTCAGAAAATCGTAAGATATAAGACTATAGAAAAAGATGGATATCAGGCTGCTGTAATCGGAGTTGATGAAGTAGAGACAAAGAAAGAAAAAGGTCAAAAATTGGCTTATGATATGCAGACAGAGTTTGATGTAGATGATGCTTATATAGCATCTCACGAAGCTGGTTCTGTGTTGGATTTGAGTTGTATGGATGGAGTTCAGACTGTCGAGGTAAAGTGAACTTCTAAGTGAAAATGATATCAGGGGGCTATGAAAAGGTTTCATCTTCAATGAGGTCCTAAAACTCACGGTTCTAAATTTCATAGGCATGTGTGATCTATGGGAAATAGAAAGCCTAGAAGAACAATGAAAAATCATCCTCATGCATGACATATGTGAGACGAAACTATCACATTAAAGCATGTTCATATTGTTGACTCTATGAGAAGAGGTGATGAAGAATTGCTTCTAGTTAAGTGATCTTTGCCAGGATCTAGAAATGGAAAATTAAAATTTATTATCGAGTAATTTTATCTACATATTTATGGTAGCAATGGGATATTCAGTTGATGTATATAATACTGAAGGAAAAATAGTATCAAAAGTTGATCTAAATTCTGATTTGTTCGCGGATGAAAAAGTAAACAAAACTTTGATTCAGGAGTACTTACTTCTTCAACAAGCTAACGGACGTGTGGCTATTGCGGATACTAAGGATCGTTCTGAGGTTTCTGGATCAGGAAGAAAATTATATAGACAAAAGGGTACTGGAAACGGGAGAGCTTGAGACAAAAATTCTCCACTTCGCAGACATGGATGAGTGGCTTTTGGACCTACATCTGCTAGAAACTTTGAAAAATTTATGACAAAAAAGGCTAGAAGGGCTGCTATGAATGGAATCATCACAATGAAGGCTCAGGAATCTGCTATATGTGGTTTAGCTTTGGAAAAGATGGAATCAAAAACTAAAGAAGCTGTAACTATCGTTGAAAAATTGTGACTAGCAAATCAGAAAGTTCTTTTGGTTCTGGATTCAAAGAACGAAGGAATTGAAAAATCTTTCAGAAACATAGCTAAGGTAAAATATATTCTTGTGGATTATTTAAATCCTCGTGATGTGTTACATGCTGATAAAGTTGTATTTCTAGAAAAGGCTTTGACTAAGTTAAATCAAGCATAAGTAAAAAATCAGACTTAAATTTATGTTCTATAACTATAAGTAAACATGACTTTTAGACAAAAACTTCAACAAAGAGCTGTGAAAAATGCTTCTACAAAGGCATTAAAGCGCTTTGCTCCTCATGATATTATTCTTGCTCCAGTATTAACTGAAAAAACTCATGGTCAGCAAGAAGAGCATAAATATGTATTCAAAGTGCATAGAGATGCAAATAAGAATGACGTAAGATCTGCTATTGCGTACTTATATCATGTGAATCCAATAAAAATCAATATTTCGCACGTTCCTTACAAAGGAAGATGACAAAGAAGATTGGTTCGCGCTGATTATAAAAAAGCGATAGTTACACTTCCAGAAAATGAGAAGATTGAAGTTGGTGTATAATTTGTATTAGAATATGTTAAGATAAACATTCCTTTATTATTACTGTATTGATCCGATGGCGTTGAAAAAATATAAGCCCTATACTCCTTCTAGAAGGTTTATGCTTGGATATGATTTCTCAGATATTACTACAAATAAGCCTGAAAAATCATTAACAAAGTTTATTGGAAGGACATGATGAAGAAATAATCAATGAAGAACTACTTCTAGATTTATGTGAGGTGGGCATAAAAGACTTTACAGAATCGTAGACTTTAAATGATATGATAAGTCTGACATTCCTGCAAAGGTTGCGAGTGTTGAATACGATCCGTATAGGACAGCTAGAATTGCTTTGTTAAACTATGCAGATGGAGAAAAAAGATATGTATTAGCATGGAAATGAATTAAAGTATGAGATGATGTGATGGTATGAGAAAAAGCTCCTATTGCTATGGGAAATAGAAAGCAATTGAAAGATATTCCAGAAGGTATGACTATTTACAACTTAGAAGTTACTCCTTTCTCAACTGGAAAAATCGTTAAATCGGCTGGATCTTCAGCTTTAATCTCAGGTAGAGATGATGCGACAGGTTTGGTATTTATCAAGATGCCTAGTGGAGAGGTTCGTAAATTCAATAAAAATTGCTGGGCTACGATAGGACAGGTTTGAAACGAACAGCACAAAAATATCGTAATTTGAAAAGCAGGAAGACAAAGATGGTTATGAAAAAAACCTCATATTCTTTGAAAAAACATGAACCCAGTTGACCATCCACACGGAGGTTGAGAAGCTCACTCTCCAATTGGATCAAAGAAATGACAAAAATCATTCTCTGGAAAAAGAGTTGCGGCTGGAATGAAAACTAGAAGTAGCAAGAAGTGGTCAACTAAGTTTATCGTTTCTGGTAGAACAAAGTAATTATTAGGTAATAGATATTGAAGTTCAGATTAAAAATTTTATCTGTGTTAATTCGCTATTAAATGGCAAGATCTCTCAAAAAAGGATTCTATGTGAATGAAAAGATCCTCCAAAAAGTAAATAAGATGAACGCTAGTGGTGATAAAAAAATCATTAAAGTATGGGATAGAGCGTGTCATATCATTCCTGAAATGGTGGGATTCACATTTGCAGTACATAATGGTAAACAATTTGTAAGTGTTTATGTTACTGAAGATATGCTTGGACATAGATTAGGTGAGTTTGTTCCTACAAGAACATTTAAGTGACACCCATTCTAATATAAATTGTTAAGAATGTTCATTAGTAATTATTTACCTCTTTAAGGAGTATTAAATTATGGATAATCAAGTAAGTGCAACATTAAAATATGCGTTGCTATCAGACAAAAAAATGAATCTGATCGCAGATCTCGTTAGAGGAAAAAAGGCAACAGAAGCAATGAGTAGTTTGGAATTTCTTCCAAAGAAAGGTGCTAGAACATTGCATAAGCTAATTAAATCAGCTGTGGCAAATGCTTCTGCTAAATGACTTCCTGTAGATCAGCTAGTTATTGATAGAATCGAAGTGTGAAGATGACCTAAAATCAAAAGAGTTAGATTCACTTCTAGATCTAGAATCAGTCATTATGAGAAATATAGATGTTATGTAAAAGTTGTTTTAGCTGTTAAATAATTCTTCCTGATGTGACAAAAAGTAAATCCAGTTGGAATGAGAGTTGGAACTATGAAGTCTTGGCCTTCTGAATGGTATGCTAAGTCAAAGAGAATGGGTTCTGATTTCTTCATCGAAGATATTCAAATTAGAAATTTTATAGACAAAGCTTTTCCTAGAGCTGGAATTTCTAAGGTGATAGTTAGAAAGACACAGAAGGAAGGAGAAATAATTCTTTTCGCTTCAAAAGTGGGAGTTCTTATGGGAAAAAATGGAGAAAAAATTAAGTCTGTTGAACAACAGCTTAAAGATAAATTTCACAAAGACTTCAAAATCAACGTAAAAGAAGTGAGAGTCCCTGAATTGTCTGCTAGAATTATGGCTGAATATATCGCTACTCAGATCGAGTGAAGAATGCCATATCGTAAAGTGGTTAAACAAACTCTTGCTAAGATAATGGAAAAATGAGCGGATTGAGTAAAAATTCAGATCGGTTGAAGATTAAATGGTGCCGATATCGCTAGAAGCGAACATTTCATTGAATGAAGAGTGTCACTTCAGACTTTCAGATCAGATATTGATTATCACTATCTTCAAGCTATGACTAAATACTGAGTATTGTGAATTAAAGTTCGAATCCAGAAAGGTACTCAATATACTGCCAAGAAAAAGACTAAGAAAGATATGATGTCATTAGTTACGAACTAAGAATTAGAGAAATTGATTTTTTACCTCTTTGTATCTCGTTAAAATGTTATTGACTCCAAAAAGATGGAAACATAGAAAGCAGTTTAGACCTTCTCTAAAATGAGCTGCATGTAGATGAAATACTATTGCATTCGGAGATTTTGGTCTAAAAGCTACAACAAGTGGTGTGATTACTGCTAGACAAATAGAAGCAGCCAGAAAGGTTATCGTTAGACATACAAGAAAAACTGGACAGCTTTGGATTAGAGTATTTCCAGATACGCCTATCACAAAGAAAGGTCTAGAAATGCCGATGGGATCTGGAAAGTCTGATGTAGATGAATACGGAACTCCAGTAAGAAGAGGAAAGATTCTCTTTGAATTTACTGGACTCGATCCTGAGTTGGCTGAAAAGGTTGTAACTAGTGCTGCTAAAAAACTTCCAGTTAAAGCTAGATTTGTAACTAAAGGAGAGGTTAGATAGTAAAAGTATTCAGATTTCAATTTATTTCTAAAATCTTGTTCAATTATGAAAGGTAAACAATCATTCATGAATGAGCTAAAAGACAAGTCTCCAAAAGAACTTGTAGCGCTCAGAAAAAAATATAGAGAGGAACTTTTTGCTCTCAAAATGAAAAATGAAATTCGTGGTCTTAAAGAGACTCATCAGATTGGTGATTTAAAAGTTAAGATTGCTAGAATTAATACAGTTTTACACGCTAAACTTGCAAAATAATGACTATCATTGGAGATAAAAACATTAAAGAGCTTATCGGAGAGGTGGTTAGCGATAAAATGCTAAAGACTCGTGTAGTTCTTGTAAAGAGTGTAAAAGTTCACCCTTTGTATAAAAAGAGATTTGTAGTTAAAAAGAAATATTATACTCATGATGAGAATAATCTTTCAAAAGTTGGAGATACTGTAAAAATTAGATCTATTAAGCCAATGTCTAAACTAAAGAGATGGTTGGTTGTAGAAAAGATGTAGGATCTAAGAGAGTGTATGAAAATCTTTTACTTTGTTCGTATTGATTAGAATGTTAAAACAGGAATCAATGGTAATTGTTGCTGACAATACGCAAGCTAAAAAAGCAAAAATTATCAGAGTTATAAAATGATCTACAGCCAAGACTGCAGGAATTGGAGATAGAGTTGTAGTTGCTGTTAAAGATGCTACTCCTACTGCTTCCGTAAAGAAATGACAAGTAGTACATGCTGTAATTGTTAGAGTTCGTAAGGAAATATCTAGACCAGATGGAACATATGTTAGATTTGGTGATAATGCAGTTGTTCTTCTTACTAAAGATGCGAAATGAAATATGAATCCTATTGGAAAGAGAGTTTTTGGACCAGTAGCTAGAGAGCTTAGAGATTTAGGATGGAGAAATATTACAAATATGGCTGAGGAAGTTGTATAGTAATTAATTCTTCATAGGTGTATATATTTATCTTTCAATTAGTATTTCGGATGAAAAAACTTAGAAAAGGAGATCCTGTTATCGTTATTGCAGGTAAAAATAAGTGAGCTATATCAAGTATTGCTCGTACATCTGGAGATTTCGTTTATCTTAAGGATGTAAATGTTGTAAAAAGAGCTACTAAAGGTCAATGATTTGTTGAGAAAACTCTTCCATTACATCATTCAAATGTTGCATACTATTTAGCAGATCAAAAATCAGCTACTAAGATTTGAATTAAAGTTAATTCAAAGGGAAAAAGAGTTAGATTTGCTAAGAAAACAGGAAAAGATATTGATTAATTTTTAACCGGTTTGTTATTCTCGTGATGAAAAAATCAGAATTATTTGAGCAGATGAAAGACCAGCTCCAATTGAAAAACATCAACGAAACTCCAAAAGTTGATAAAGTGATTGTTTCAATGGGAATTGGATCTATCGTTACTAGAAAGTGACATAAAGATTTCGAAGAGTTTGAGAAAAATTTGAAGACTATTACAGGTCAGAAACCTCAACTTTGTAAATCTAGAAAGTCAATTTCAAACTTCAAACTTCGTGAAGGAATGCCTGTAATGCTTAGAGTTACACTTCGTAAGTCTAGAGCTGCAGACTTCTTGGATAGAGTTACTAAATTGGTTTTGCCAAGAATTAGAGACTTTTCATGAGTGTCTAAGAAGAGCTTTGATCCACAGGGAAATTTGAATTTTGGAATTGCTAATTATGCAATCTTTCCAGAATTGGCGGTAGATGCAGTAACTATTCCTATGGGAATACAGATCACAGTGGTTACCACTGCAGGTACTCCTGAGAAAGCTCAAATTTTTCTTCAAGATTTAGGATTCATATTTAAATAATATTTATTTATTTTTACTGAATATACAGTATGGCAAGAGCAGCATTAAAGTCAAAGCAAGCTAAGATGTATGAAAAGAGATTTTCCGAAGGAAAAGATCTTAAACATCCTACAAGATACTACAATAGATGTAGACTTTGTGGAAGATCTAAGGCATATATAAGAGATTTTGGAATTTGTAGAGTTTGCTTGAGAAGATATGCAAGAGAAGGTTTGATTATGTGACTAAAAAAAGCAAGTTGGTAATCAGACTTATGGTTTCTTTTTATTTCATGAACATTATGTGATAATGAGTTATGTAAATGCACCTATCCATGATCTATTGATTAGGATTAAAAATGCATATATGGCGAGAAAAACTACAGTTGACGGAGTTGTTTTCTCTAAATTTAAGGTAGAGGTTCTATCATTGTTAAAAGAATATCATTTTGTGAAAGACTTTGAAATAGTTGAAGATTGAAAGAAAAAGTTGATCAATGTTCAACTCAATGTAGTTCGTGATTCTGTGAATGATATTCCAGAAGTAAAGTTCTATTCTAAACCATCTAGACCTTGGTATGTAGGTTACAAAGATTTACATTCTGTAGCAGGTGGAAAGGGAATTGGAATCATTTCAACAAATCAAGGATTGATGCCTACACACATTGCTAAGCAAAAGAAACTAGGTGGAGAACTTATTGCTGAAATCTACTAGTCTTTATATAGTAGAATATCTAAGCATTTTATTTATTGATAGGATAAACTAATGTCAAAAATTGGAAAGAAGCCTGTAGTTATTCCTGTGGGAGTTGAGGTTCAGTTGAATGAATGACACATTCAGGTTAAATGACCAAAGGGAACTCTTGAATGGGATATTCCTGCTGCAGTTACTGCTAAAATTGAATGAGCAGAAATTCAGTTTACAATCGATTCAGATGAGCACAAAAATTTACGATGATTATCTAGAACAATCGTTAATAATATGTGTGTAGGAGTTTCTGAATGATATGAGAAGAAATTGCTTATTATCTGAGTATGATACGGAGCTCAAGTTCAGGGGCAGAAAGTAGTATTCTCACTTGGATACGCTCATAAGGTTGAATTCCCTATTCCACAAGGAATTGAGGTAAAGTCAGAGCAGGATCCAAAATGAAATACAGTTCTTATTATCTCATGATACAATAAAGAGGTTGTATGAGAAGTGGCTGCAAAGATGAGACAGCTTAAAAAACCTGAACCATATAAATGAAAAGGAATTAGATACATTGATGAAGTTATTAAACTTAAAGCTGGAAAATCTGCTAAGAAATAGTCTTAAATATTGGATTTCAGATTTATCTTCTATTTGTTCATTACTATGGCATATTTGAAAAATAAGTTGCTTGAAAAGCAAAGAAAATATCTCAGGAGAAAACAAAGAGTGAATACTCAGGTTAAATGAACTAATCCTGAATATAGAGTGATTATTACCAGATCTCTAGCTCACGTAACAGCTGATGTAGTTGCTGCTAATGGTAACGTTGTAGCTACTTGCACTGATAAAGGTGTGGCTGGGAAAACTAAGACAGAAAGAGCAGAAAATGCTGGTGTAGCATTCGCAGATGTTCTTAAGTCAAAAGATATTAAAGCAGTTGCTTTTGACAGAAACGGATTCTTATATCACGGAAGAGTAAAAGCATTTGCTGAAGGTTTAAGAAAAGGAGGAATTCAATTATAATAAACTTTATTCTCTAAATTATTATTGGGTATGAAACCAGAGAGAGCACAAAAGGATAGAAACCACAGAGAGAAACCAAAGAAGGAATTCGACGAACTTTTATTGGAGGTTCGTAGAGTAACTAGGGTGACTACTGGAGGTAGAAGAATGTCTTTTAGAGCTACTATTCTTGTATGAAATAGAAAAGGTAAAATTTGACTAGGATCTGCAAAAGGAAACGATGTTGCGGGTGCCGTTTCAAAGGCTACTAACGAAGCTTATAAAGCATTATTTCAAGTTCCTGTGACAAAGGGAGATACAGTTCCTTATGCTATCACTTATAAGTATAAGACTTGTAAGGTAAGATTGCTTCCTGCATCTGAGGGTACTTGACTTAAGGCTGGATCTTCAATCAGATCTGTTCTAGAATTGGCTGGATATTCAAATATCCTTTCAAAAATGATTGGATCCAACAATAAATTAAATAATGCGTTAGCTACTATTTTAGCTTTGGCTTCATATAAACATGCTGACTACTTCTCTTCACTTAGAACCGTGAAAGCAGTAGAAGGAAAAGAAGAAATAGAAATCGAAGCAGAAGAAAAGAAAACAGCTAAAAAGGCAGTAAAAGCTGAAAAACCAGCTAAGGCTGAAAAAGTTGAAGAAGTAACAGAATTGAAAGAAGAGAAAAAGACTGCTAAGAAAGCTCCAGCTAAAAAAGCTACAAAGAAAGAGGAAAAATAGTTTAGATTTTTATTCCTGTTAATTATATTGATCATGAAATTGCATCAATTAGAGAAAAGTAAGTGATTTAAAGATAAGGCTCGCAGACTTGGAAGATGAAATGCTTCTAAGGGAAACTATTCTGGTAAATGACTTAAAGGTCAGAAAGCTAGAAGCGGAAAATCTGTAAGACCATTCTTCGAATGATGACAAACTCCAGTTGTTATGAGAATGCCTAAAGCTAAAGGATTTAAGAGAGCTGATAAATGGATTGATAAATATGTAATTATCAATGTTGCTGATCTTGAAAAAGATTCTGCTTTCACGACAGAGGTTAATAAAGCTGTTCTTAAAGAGGCTGGATACATCAAAAGTATTTCAGATTTGGTTAAAATACTTGGAAATGGAGAGCTTAAAAAATCTCTAAACTTCACTGGAATCGAAAAATTTACAAAATCTGCAGTAGAAAAGATAGAAAAAGCAGGAGGAAAGATTTCTTAGTCTTTCTTCCTTTGTTTTATGTCCTCAATATTAGAATCTGATGAAAAAATTTATGAGAAAAGTAAAAGAAATCGTTTCCAACAAGACTATCATGAAGAAGATTTGGTTTACTGTTGGTATTTTGGCGATTTATAGATTGTTGATTTTTATACCAGTACCTTTTGTGGATATTTCATCTGTGATGGCATCATCGTTAGA
>Ga0256871_1001556_pt1 | contig 11231 bp, 9 predicted proteins | sample RumenRJG_07RNA_FD_185439 | JGI IMG/M metagenome (GOLD analysis project Ga0256871, IMG submission 185439) | Metatranscriptome of bovine rumen microbial communities from Lethbridge, Alberta, Canada - Rumen RJG_07 (Metagenome Metatranscriptome) | ecosystem: Host-associated > Mammals > Digestive...
AGGCTAAGTAATTATGAAAAAGTTTATTTCGATTTTAATTGCAATGTTGACTTTCTGTACGCTTACATCGGAAGATGTTGCAGAAAATTTAGGTGCTCCAATATCATTGCGAGTTCGCCACCCTATTGGTGGAGCTACTCGGCCTTCAAAATCTCCTGCCAACTTCTTAACATCTTTAGAAGTTGTATATGACTCAGATGATGATTTTCTATATTTCTACGATGAGAAGGATGATACAGTATCATTCTTTATTTACAATGATGAGAATGTATGTGTTTCACAAGGTGCATGCAATTTTAACGAAAGTCATTCATACTCAATGTCACTAGGCTTAGGCACGGGATCATATACCATTATAGTGCTAATTAACGGTGTTGAATATTGTGGCAATTTTGATGTTTGAAAATGCTCTTTGGGTCAGAAACATCATGAACCAATGATGGCATAGCATTGGTGTCAACACATGATTGTACAATAATTTCATATCAGCATCTCTTAAAGGATTGCAAGATGTGTTACTCTTTTGAGTGCCATCTCTTTTCTAGAATTTGAATTATATGAATAACATAGAAGACATAACAGGGAATAAAGCTTCTTCAAAAGTTTTAGTTGCAGGTGGAGCCGGTTTCATCGGTTCCCATTTGTGCGACCGTCTTTTGCTGGAAGGTTATGAAGTTGTATGTGTTGACAACCTTTACACGGGCAGCATGGCCAATATCCGGCATTTGCTTCACAATCCGAAGTTCAGGTTCATCCGACATGATATCACCTCACCTCTTTCTATAGAGGGTCTGTCCTTTGTCTTCAACTTAGCTTGTCCGGCCTCTCCAGTCCATTATCAGAAGGATGCTGTCTATACGACTAAAACCGCTGTGTTGGGAACATTGAATATGCTGGAGCTGGCCAGGACAAACGGCTGCCCGATAATGCAATCCTCCACCAGTGAGGTATACGGCGATCCTCTAGTCCATCAGCAGACGGAAGACTATTACGGCAATGTCAATCCTGTCGGCGTCCGTTCCTGCTACGATGAAGGAAAGCGGTGTGCCGAGAGCCTCTGCATGGATTACCACCGGCAGTATTGCGTTTCCGTCAAGATAGTCCGCATCTTCAACACGTATGGCCCGAGGATGGCGGTGGATGACGGCAGAGTCGTTTCCAACTTTATTACACAGGCCTTGCTTGACAAGCCAATCACCGTATATGGCGACGGAACCCAGACGCGGTCGTTTCAATATGTAGACGACTTGATTGAGGCAATAATGCGTGTAGCCAAGACGGACGATAGTTTTACAGGTCCTGTCAATTTAGGGAATCCAGAAGAGATTTCAATCAATACGCTGGCGTCTGTGGTCATGGCTCTGACAAAGTCGCATTCCGACATAACATCAAAGCCACTGCCTCAGGATGATCCGAAACGAAGATTTCCGGACATTTCCCTTGCTGTGCGACAGCTTGATGGTTGGGAGCCAACAGTTGATATAGAAGAAGGGCTGGACAGGACTATAAACTATTTCAGAACAGTGTACTCATGAAGAAGGAATACGATTATCTTATAGTGGGTGCCGGCTTGTTTGGAGCCACGTTTGCCTATATGGCCCGGCAAAGGGGCAAGCGGTGCCTGGTAATAGACAAGCGCTCACACCTTGGCGGTAATTTGTACTGCGAGGATGTGGACGGGATAATCGTCCATAAATACGGTCCGCATATTTTCCATACCAGCGATGAGAAAGTATGGGAGTTCGTTAACGGAATTGTATCCTTCAATCAGTACACACTAAACTCTTTAGCCAACTATAACGGAAAACTCTACGACCTTCCCTTCAATATGCATACCTTCTATCAGCTGTGGGGAGTGACGAAACCTGAAGACGCCGCAGCAATTATTGATCGGCAAAGGAAAGCTGCCAATATACATACGCCGCGCAATCTTGAGGAACAGGCTATCCGCCTTGTCGGATATGATGTGTATGAAATTCTCATCAAGGGGTATACAGAAAAGCAGTGGGGACGACCGTGCAGTGAGTTGCCCGCAGATATCATCAGACGTCTGCCGGTTCGTCTAAACTTTGACAACAACTATTTCAACGACCGTTATCAAGGCATACCCGTAGAAGGCTACAATAGGCTAACGGAAGGCTTACTGAAGAATACCGAGTGCCGTACCGGCTGTAACTTCATAAGCAACAGAGACAGTCTTGAAGGTATTGCGGATAAAATAGTTTACACAGGCCCTATTGATGAATTCTTCAATTACAGACTCGGAAGGTTGGAGTATCGCAGCCTGAGATTTGACCAGGAGGACCTGTCCGTTAACAACTTCCAGGGCAATGCTATTGTGAACTACACCAATGCCGAAGTGCCTTATACGCGAATAGTGGAGCACAAGTGGTTCGACGTTCACAATGTTGAAGCTGTCAAAGCACCTCACACCGTTATTACCCGTGAATACCCGCAGGACTTCAAAGGCGGGAACGAGCCATACTATCCGATAAACGATGAAAGCAACATAAGCTTGTATCAGCAATATCTCTTCTTGGCAAAGAAGGAAGCTGCAAATACGGTGTTTGCGGGCAGACTGGGCTCATACAAATACCTGGATATGGACAAGACTATAGCACTGGCAATATCGTTAGAAAGGAAAGAGCATGAATAAGGAACTTAGGAAAATAGCAGACTATCTTCTCTTGAAGAGCTCATATATCCAGGACATAGGATTGTTCCATGGCAAGATGGGTATTGTGGTCTCCTTATATGCATATGCAAGCAAATATAGCGAACCTTTATTGGAGGATTTCGCATGGGATTTGCTCCAGCAGATTTATGAAGGCGTGCATACCGATACACCTGTCGGATTGGAGTACGGTCTGGCGGGGATAGGCTATGGCACGACACTGCTTTCTAAGCTCGGCTTGGTTGAGTGTGACTTGAATTCAATACTTGTGGATGTCGATGCCAAGATAATGGAGCGGGATCCCCGCCGGATGCAGGACTATTCTATGCGTACAGGTGTAGGAGGAGTGTTGCTCTACCTTTCCCTAAGGAAGGAATGCGTTGGGCCGCTGTTGACATTCGACAGCCAATACCTGGCTGAACTGGGGTCTACGGCAGTAGGCAAGGTGACGCTTGATCCGGCTGTGAGCCTGTTGGACTTATTAAAAGAGCCGCCGTTTGCTGTTGATGGTTATCTTGAAAAGCCTATCGGCATTGACGGAGGCTCGGCATACTACATTCTAAAAGACATCCTCTCATGACAAGCATCTTTATATTTAACAATGCCAGCCGTGCGGCAGGTTATGGTATAGGCACGTATGTCAGGCAGCTGGCTGACGGCTTGCGCAGAGCTCATGACACCAGGGTATCTCTCGTGGAGATGTATGCAGGGACTAAAGAGCTTGCGATATCCGATGATGAGGACGGGATGCGCCATTATCTTATCCCGTCTTTGAATTCCGGTATGGAAAACGAGAACTACTGCCGCATTATTTTTTATTTCCTTGCTAGAAATATTGACCATAATGGGTGCGGCAGAATGGTGTTCCTGTTCAATTACTTCCAGCATTATCCGTTAGCAGCGCTGCTCAAGTCCTGCTTTCCAAACAGTTGCATAGTGCTGACTGTGCATTACATGAACTGGTGTTTCGAACTGAAGGGTAATGTCCGACGCATGAAGGCAATCACAGCCGATGGCTATGAGCCTAAAAGTGACAAGGAGAAAGAGCTGATAGCAAGTTTTTCTGGCGAAGAGAAATTCTTGCATTTAGCAGATGCCGTGCTCGTTCTGTCAAGGCGCACAAAGGAAATCCTGACCGTTGACTACAAGGTATCAAATGACAAGATGCATCTTGTTTACAATGGAACAGCCGGTGAGGTATGTCGCAACTCCTCATCGCCTGCCGGCAAGTGGTTACGGCGCGATATTCTATATGTCGGACGCCTGGACGAGATTAAAGGACTGAAGTATCTGATAAGCGCCTATGGAAAGGTTGTCGATAAATACCCGGATATACACCTCGTGATTGTGGGTGACGGTGATTTTCAGCCTTATTTGGAACAATGCAGGAAGATGCAGGGACGTGTTTCCTTCTTGGGCAAGATGCAAAGTGGTGATGTAGACAGTGTATATCAGTCTGCATATATGGGTGTAATGCCTTCATTTCATGAGCAGTGCAGCTACACAGCCATAGAGATGATGCGTCATGGCATACCCGTCATCGGTACAGACTCCACCGGTCTGTCTGAAATGCTTGATGCTGTTCCCCAACTGCGGGTGCATATTGATGAAGACGAATTCAGCGAAGACAGTTTTGTGTCGCAGATAGCTTTAAGGATGGATATGCTGTTGTCTGACAATGCCGCTTACCGTCTTGCCTCGGATGCAGTCCAAAAGCAGTATGAGAAGAGGTACACACTTGACGCCATGATACAAGGAGTGAGTGACGCTGTGCTGAGTTTTCACGAGAAGTCTTCACCCATCGTCTCCGCAGACTATCTGCCGCACATGGACAAACAGATGACGGCCTTAATCAACAGGCATCCGGATATAGATATGGAATTCTACGGCATGGCAGGCATCGGCATCTATCTTTGGTGGCGTATGCTACAGTTGGAGAAGAATGGCGGTGCCGGTACAAGCCAGTATGCCACAATAAAGGAGAATCTAACCCGTTATCTGGATTGGGTGGAGGCAGTCATAGATGACGAGCCAGCCGGAGAAGAATTGCGCGCAATGCTTTACAGTATGAAGGAGCATGGCTTTTGTCCGGCATTGGCAGAGCGCATTTTGGAGCATGGAGGCGGTGACAGTGAAGGACTTTCTTTCCCGTCGGAAGAAGAGATTTTACACAATGCCTTAAAGATATGCACCTGCAAAATATAGCAGCTCTCCTACCAGTTAAAGACGGGACCCGGAATCATGGAATAAAGGCTCGTTGTAAGTCACCTATGAATTAAAAGCATATAGTTTGAGATGAAAACAGTTCTTGAATCTTTCTTAGATACATTGGACATCAGCTATACCAAGCATTTTGTCAGGACGCTGTATCAAGAGCATCCTCACAAAAACAACATGTATGGGTTGAAGCGAATGTTGGATGTCTATGGCGTAAAGACGGTGGGTGTATATGTCAACAACAAGGATTTACCAAAATTGAACTATCCTTGTATACTGCATACCCATGGTGACTTTGTAATAGGTTTGGATTGTGATTCCAGTACTGTGAGATTTTTACAGCATGGTAAAGAAATCGCCCTGACACATGACGCTTTTCGGCAGACCTGGACAGGCAATGCTCTTGTAGTGCAGGAAACGACCGATGCTATTGAACCGGACTATAAAGAGCATCGACATGATGAGTTGGTATCTAAGGTAAAAACATATTGTATCCCAGTGATGCTGGCAATAGCAGCAGTCATTGGCCTGGCAAGCAATTTAGGGAATATAGGAGTCTCCCAGTTAATACGCATATTGCTGAGTTGTGCCGGCATCATTGTCTGCAGCCTTCTTATGGAGAGGCAACTGTACGGTGAAAGCCGCTATGGTGACAGGGTTTGCAGCTTGTTCCACCATGCCGACTGCAGCAGCGTGCTCGACGGTCCACGTGCTAAAGTATTCGGTATCAGTTGGAGTGAGGTGGGATTGGGGTATTTTGCGGCCAACATCCTTCTGCTCTCCCTCCTGCCCTCTTGTTCCGACACGGTAGCCGTAATCAACTGGGCGGCCATGCTGTACGGAGTATGGAGCATCCACTATCAATGGCGCGTGGCCAGAAACTGGTGCGTGCTGTGTACGATAGTACAGGGCATCATCTGGACGATGGGCATCATTACGATTGCCGCGCACACAAAAGAGCCGTTGGCTCTAAGCCTAATGAGTTGCCTTCAGTCGTGTATGGTTTTTGCCGTCTGCATAATGGCAGTGCACTTTTATGCCTCAGCCTGCGCCACGGAGGACAAGTACGAGCGCGCAGTGCAGCATTACCGTGCCCTTAAAGCAAATGGTGACATAGCCAAACTGCTCATTGAAAAAGGCGAGTATTATGAGACCACTCTCAATGATTCCTCGATCATATTTGGAAATCCTGACGCGAAGATGCGCGTGACTATACTGAGCAATCCACACTGCAATCCATGCGCACGAATGCATAAGCGTGTAGGAAAGCTATTGAGTATGGAAGAAAATGAAATTTGTGTACAATATATCTTCTCGTCATTCAATGAGGAACTAGAAAACAGCAACCGATATTTAATTTATTGCTATCTTAACAATACCAGGAAAGAGGCGCTGCACAAGTTCGCCCTCTGGTATGCAAAGGATAAGTTCGATTACAAGAAAATAATCGCAAAGAGCGAAGTAAACTTACATACGGAAATGATTGAAACGGAGATGAAAAAGCATCGCCAGTGGCGTAAGAAAACTTCGTTGATGACTACTCCTGCTGTATTGGTAAATGGTTATAAGCTTCCTGATGAATACCATTTGGAAGATTTAACCATGATTGACGATATCAAGATAACCGAGAAGAATATTTTACAACATATTAATAACTAAGGTATAACAAAATTGAGAGTCGATAATCATGAGGTATACAATCGATATGTAATCATTGTGGAGATTAGCATACCACTTTGACAATAGATTAGCTACCTATTGAAGTAAAGTTGCTATTAATAATTATTTCTATTGAGTATGAGAAAAATTAGAAAGTTTTTATTGAATGACTCTACTGAGAGACTATCCTCTTTTGAGATGAGTTCCATTATGGGAAGTTGCAATGAAAAAAGTTATCACTACTATTTGCGTTGCTATCAAGATTACCCTGATGGAACAGAAGTTGAGAATTGTTCTAGAGAAACCGCAAAAAGTCACTGTGGAAGTATCGAGTATGCAGTTTGCGTTGCGACTTATTATTAAGTCAAATTAACCATTTGTTATGTCTAGGCAGCATAAAACCTGCCTAGACATTAATAGTTTTCAATAACTGATTTTAATGCTATCTCTAAAATGATGAAGTATTTTATACAATTGCTTTTTCTTTTAATAAGCATTTTTGCGCAGGCACAGACAGACACGATAGGCGTGTCGCAGTTCACGGCGATTTACCGCTATCAGTGCAAGACGACGAACGCACAGGGTCAGCCCGTAACCGACTCGATGTTGATTGCCGTGCAAACTTCCAATGGCATCACGAAGAGCTTCCCCTACGACGAATACGAAGGGCAGAAGCGGGGCAACTACCGCATTGCCGACGGTTATCAGGGTGCCCAGATGCACATGGGTACCGTCTACATCAACTATCCCGAAGGCCGTATCACGACCCACGAGATGCTCTATCCCTACCGCTATCAGACCGACGAGGCTCTTGAGAAGCCAAAGTGGGAACTGACGGAGGCGCAGGACAGCATCTTCGGCTACGCCTGTCAGTCGGCCAAGACCAAGTATCACGGCATGACGTGGAACGCTTACTACACCGAGGACATTCCTTCCGGAGCAGGGCCATGGAAATTAGGAGGGCTGCCAGGGCTGATTACGAAGGTTTCGGATGCCAACGGCATACATACCTTCACGCTCTGCGGACTGCTGAAAGAAGAGCAGCCGATCGTGTTCACCGAATATGTTACTTGGGTTGCGCCCGATGGTCACGGTAAGTTTGCAAAGCAGCGTGTGGACTATCAGAAGATGTCGGCCGCTAAGTTCCTGGCCTATAAGAAGAAAGTGCTGGGCAACAGCCGCTATCTGAAAGAGCCCACCTATTATGCAGCTGACCCCATGCAAGCTTTTGGATATGTAGAATCAAGCTGGAACAAAGCAGGCGATAACATTAGTAGTGTAGCCGGCGTGGTGCTCGTAACCAATCCGCGACAGTATCAGCCATTGGAAATCAAATAAGTCATGATGAGAAGATTCCTTTATATATTGTTGTTGACAGCGATGGCCTTGCCCGCTTCAGCCCAAGTGAAGGTAACGGGCTTCGTTACGGACTTACAGAAGAAGCCCGTGGGCGATGTCGTCGTAAAACTGATGGGCGGCGGCCGAACGCTGGCCTACACCAGCAGCAATGTAAAGGGAGCCTACTCGTTGGAGCTGAAGAGCATGCCAAAAGGCGAAGTGACGCTGCAGTTCAACCACATCAGCTATGAGAAGGAGACGGAGACCCTGACGCTGAAGGACCGGCTGACGAAGGTCGACATGATGCTCACGCCAAAGAGCATCAGCCTGAAGGAGGTGATGGTGAAGCCCGACCCGCTGCATCAGCGCGGCGACACGCTGAGCCTCCATCTCGCGTCGTTTCTCGGCAAGGGCGACGTCACGCTGGAGGACGGGCTGAAGCGGCTGCCGGGCGTTGACGTCTCTAAGAATGGAGCCGTCAGCTACATGGGCCGCAATATCTCGCAGTTCAACATCGAAGGACTGGACTTGTTAGGCGGCAAATACAACCTCGCCACACAGAACATCCCGGCGGACTACGTGACGAACGTGGAGATTGTGCGCAACCACCACAGCCGAAGGGTGGACCGCGACGTGCCCAGCAACGAGGTGTCGATGAACGTCAAGCTGTCGAAGAAGGCGAAGTTCAAACCGTTCGGACAGGAAGACATGGGTGCTGGATACATGAAAGACGGCAACGACAGGCTGCAAGCGCTGTTAGGCTTGACGGGCATGCTGTTCACCGATAAGTTCCAGACCATCTGCTCGCTGAAGGAATGTAACTATAAGAACTTCGCCCGTGCGGACATGATAGACCATTTCGGTGGCTCGGGCATCAGTACGCCCGCCACATCGCTGTTTGGCGGCTTCGACGGCGGTGCGCCGCCACAGGGCGAATACCTCTACCAGCGCAACGGCATGGCGACGCTCAACGGCATCCAAAAGTTAGACTCGGTGACGACGCTGAAGGTGAATGCCGACTACAGCTACCACCAGGCCACCCACGACATCAGTCAGAGCAGTACTTATCTGGCGGGAGCGGGCGACTACGTTACCGTGAGCGAACAGACCTCACCACTCTCGAAGGTACACCTGCCCAAGCTGTCGATGAACTACCAGAAGAATGCCGACCGCTTGTTTCTGAACGAGACGTTTGTGGTGAAAGGGAAGTTTGAGAAGAACGAGGGCGACGTGTTGGCCAATCAGCAGCAGGTGGAGCAGCGGCGGCGGACTACTTCCTTCGAGGCGGGCAACAACCTGTCGTGGACCGGCAAGACGGAGAAAGGCACCAGCCGGGACGTCAACGCGTCGGTATCGTTCAAACGGACACCTACGCTCAAGCTCTCCTTCGTCAACGACGGTCAGAGCTACGGACAGACGGCACAGTCGTCCACGCTCTCGATGTACGTCGGCTCATCGTTCGTCATTCCCATCGGCAAGGTGTTCAAAATCGGTCTGCCCGTCCGTGTGAGCGCGGTTTATGATAACGTGGAAACCAACCGCGTGGCAACAGGCGAGATGAACGACATCCGCGGGTGGGCACTCACGCCCAGCGTCAATCCCGGCTTCGAGATCCACTCGCGCAACGGCCGTTTCTTTCTGAGTGCAGGATTGGGTGCCTCACTGAAGGCGCTGTACTATAACAAGCTCCATTACACGAAGCCAGTGCTCAATCCCTCGATGGGCATCAACTACACCTTCTCGGCCAACAGCAAACTGTCGTTCTCGACGGGCTACACGACTTCCATCGGCGACATGATGACGCTGCTGACGGAGCCGATGCAGGTGGACTACCGCTCGGTGCGCACCTCGTCGGGCATCATCGGCGAGTCAAACACGTGGCACACGTCGGGCGACTGGAAGTGGCAGCTGCCCATGCAGTACTTCACGCTGAGCCTCGCGGCCAGCCACAGCGAAGGCAGGCAGAACACGCTCACGTCGCAGTCGGTCAGCGGCATCGACGTGAGCAGCACCGCCCTGCTCCGCGACTCCCGTAGCCGCTCCACCAGTTTCTCCGTAGCCGCCACGAAGAACATCCCCACGCTCTTCGCCAAGCTCGGTGCCGACGGTAGCTACAGCTTCGGCAGTGGCGAACAGGCAATTTCCTCCTCTATGGGGGGAGGTCAGGAGGGGGCCACCGTCATCGATACCCGCACGAACAGCTACGCCCTGCACGGCAACGCCACCATCACCCCCGTCCCCTGGCTCGAACTGCGGTACGACATCCGCTACGGCTGGTCGCGCTCCCGTTACTCCGACGAGAGCAACACCGTGACCTCCCTTTCCCACAGCGGTGCCGTCCACATCTTCCCCATCGCCGCCCTCGACCTCTCCCTGGACTACGACCACGTGCGCCGCCAGCTCACCGCCGACCAGTACAAGCACATGTCCCTCTTCAACGCCTCCGCCCAGTACAAGTGGAAGCAGTGCGTCCTCCGTCTGGAACTCACCAATCTCCTGAACCAGCGCCACTACGCCTACACCATCTTCAACGGCATCAACACCTACACCTACGACTACACCCTCTGCGGTCGCACCGCCCTGTTGAGAGCGACGTTTAAATTGTAATCTGTCGGTAAAGGATGTAGGATGACGAAAGAATTCTGCCCCATTCGCAGCAATAACGAGTGGGGCTGAGTCTCTATCTAAAAAGTATCTACTTTCGCTTTGTATTTAGGTCTATCACTTCTTTTCGTAGCTCAATAATTTCCTCATTTCCTGTTTCAGGGATTTTTTCAACTAAATCCATAACTTTATCTGAATATTCTGATTGTATTCGCAATTCTTCGCGAGCATAATTCAGTATTGCCAACCAATTTAACTCTGGCTCATCAGATAATCTCATTGTGTCCTCTATCGCTCTTAGATAACATTGGCGTCCTAAATCGGCAAAACCGCTTCGGAAATAAATGAGACCTCTTGTTGCTTCAAGGCATATTTTGGTATTGTTTTCCATTTGCTCATTCATATTTACTTTGGATATTACCTGCAATGCATCCTCAGTTTTGTTTTGTAAAGCATATACATAGGCAAGGTTGTTTAATAAACCAGAGTCCATACGATTTGCAGAAAGGCCCTTTCTTAGTATTCGTTCTGACAATTCAAAGTCTTTTAAGTGTGTATTTGAAACGTGAAAAGCGAAGTAAATGGGTGATTTTGCATACGGAAGATCAGTAGACCATTCGTCTGCGTATTTTAAGGCTGATTTGTAATTCTTATTTTGATATTCATACCATGCATTTGCTTCATAGAACGAAAAGTTCGATAACAATATCTGATTATCAAATGAAACATTTAACTTTTG
>Ga0256871_1001560_pt1 | contig 11226 bp, 13 predicted proteins | sample RumenRJG_07RNA_FD_185439 | JGI IMG/M metagenome (GOLD analysis project Ga0256871, IMG submission 185439) | Metatranscriptome of bovine rumen microbial communities from Lethbridge, Alberta, Canada - Rumen RJG_07 (Metagenome Metatranscriptome) | ecosystem: Host-associated > Mammals > Digestive...
ATTATTCCTGTGCAACAATTCTATCCAGTATAAGGACTCTCTTGCTTCCTTCAAAGCAATGAAGCTTTTGCTCTTAAAATCTGCTTTACTGATAGCATTTGTCGCCTCGGCATTATTAGCACCAATTGACGTGCCCGCTCGTAGAAGCTGATTGGAAAGGCAAGCTGTTGCACCGTATCTGCACCCCATATCGCAAGGGGTTGGCAAGGATATGGCAAGCTAAAAGTGCTTGCAAATGCTTGCGAGATACTTGCGAGATACTTGCGAGATGCTTGCTATATACCTGGCAAGTCCTTTTCAAGTACTTGGTTTCAGGTTTCAGGTTTCAGGTTTCAGGTTTCAGGTTTCAAGTTTCAGGTTTCAGGTTTCAGGTTTAGCTTCGCTGACGTTGCTTTGGCTCGGCATAGAAAGCAAGCTTTCTCTGCTCTCGCTTTGCGCAACGTTCAGGTTTCAAGTTTCAAGTTTCAGGTTTCAGGTTTCAAGATTGACTTCGTCTTCCTCCTTATTCGCTATCGTGTATTTTTCTTCATCGGTGCTGACTCACTTCATTTGTTTTGCTTCAGCAGTGTTATTCGCTGTAGTTCACTTTAACGCCAATGTGCTCATGGCCTCCGGCTCGCGACCTACGGTTCATGACCTTTGGTTCGCACCTCGGCAATTGATGCGAGCATTATTGCGCTCGGTTTGGCGTCGGTTCGGGTTTCACGTTCTCTTTTCTATCAAGAATGAGAGAATTGGAGAATTATCATCTCGTTTCCCTGTCTATTTCCGCCTCATCTATACATTTCGACAACCCTTCTGCAGGAGGCAGCACGCGGGTAAGGTCCTCGGGGGCGTTCTTGCCAAGCTGGAATGTTGCCACTCCCATCGGCTTTGTATAGTCGCTGATGGCCACCTCTACTACCATTCGGTCGAACTCCCGACATAAGACTATCCCTATTGGCGGGTTCTCGTGGGGCTTTCTCACCTGACGGTCGAGCGCCGAGAGATAGAAACTGAGTTGGCCCAAGTGGGAAGGCTGGAAACGTGCGTCTTTGAGTTCCACTGCCACTAAGGCATTGAGCTGACGGTTGAAGAACAGCAAGTCTATAAACTTCTCTTCGTTACCAACCATCACTCTGTACTGCTCGCGAAGGAACATGAAGTCTTGACCGAAACGAAGGATGAAGTCGCGTATGTTTGCCACAATTTTCTTATTGAGTACTGGCTCGTTGCGGTCTTCTTCCTCGGCATACAGGTCTTCGGCATTAATAAAGTCGAGCAGATATTCTTCCTTGAATGCTTTCATGGTTTGTACTGCCAGCTGCTGGTCGGAGATGGTCTCCGAGAAGTTGTTGGGCAGATGGCCGCTTTCCTTGAAGAGATTGTCCTTCAAGTAGTCGCGGAGTACATACTTGTTCCAACAATGAAGGGCGCATTGGTGAATATAGAAGGCACGGCCCGCTGGCGACTTTTCCTTGCGGAGGATCATCACATGGTGTGTGAATGGCACCCTAAGGAAGTCACCCCAATCCAATTCGTCGGCCAGCGGCTGACGAATTTCACGTAGCATAAGCCTTTCGTCAATCATGCTTGTTGCGGCAACTGGCAACTGCTCCGATGTTGAAGGCAGTTCGTCGGCCACCGGCTGACGATTTACCAGCGGTGCCCACTCCTCGTAGAAGGTGCGCATGTCCTTAAGGCTCGTCTCGCTGTAGCCTTTCAGTCCGGGCATCTCCTTCTGCAACTGGCTGCTAATCTGCGCCAAGGCACTGGTTCCCCAGAAGCTTTTGCGTGAGTTTTCGGAGATGTAACGGCCAATCCCGTAGTTGAGCGAGAGCACCTCGCTGTTCACCACATGGAGCGCACGGGCTTGGCTGCGCTGAATGGCCTCCTTAATGGTTTGCACAGCGGCCCTGTATTTCATCTCAAACATCTCTATATTTCCACTGGTATCGTTCATAAACTTATACTGATTTCGATCTTAGTTTTTTTGTGCGAAATTATCTTGCCTAAAGGAACACCTAAGGAGGACCAAAGGAACCCGAAGGGATAATAGTTTCAGGTTTCAGGTTTCAAGTTTCAAGTTTCAGGTTTCAGGTTTCAGGTTTCAGGTGTGTCAAGGGGTTACCTGCGGCTCAAAAACTCCAGAAAATCTTATTAAAAATCTTTGAATAAGGAACTAAAAACGATTTCATCCCTCCTTTTCTCCCTCTGAGAGAACCTCCAGATGATGCTCAACTTTCTGTATCAGGTTATCTGTATAGGTCGAGATGCCAATAGGTTTCCGGATGCTCTCGAGTGTCCATTGCGCCTTAATGCGGTTTACCTCCTTACAGATGATGATACCCACCGTCGGATTGTCATCAGGCTTTTTGATGAGTTTGTCCACAGCAGTTACATAGAAGCTCAACTGACCCACATCCTGAGGCGTGAAAGCACCTGTCTTCAACTCAATTGCAAAGAAACACTTCAGGGCCATATTGTACAGTAACAGATCGATGCTCCCACTTTCGCCTCCGGCAACCACCTCCACCTCTTCGCCCTTCAGAAAGAAGTCTGGTCCCATCTCCAGCAGGAAACGCTTCACATTCGACACCAGCTGCTTCCGAAGCAAGTTCTCACTATAACCCTCATCCAAAGACACAAAACCAAAGTTCAGCGGACTCTTGTGCAACTCCTTCGCCAGCCCGCTTTGCGGTTCTGGTAGGGTCAGTTCAAAATTGTCGATTGGCTTGGTCTCCGTCTTAAACATACCTGCATCAATGGCATGCGATAGCATATCACGGCTCCAACCCATCTGGATGGTCTTTGCTATATAGAAAAGAGCTTCCTCTATCGAATGAGCATGATAGAATATTTCCGCATGATGCCCCCAAGGAATCATACCCAGAACCGTGGGAAAACCTGACGGTTCCAATTTTCGCACAACTTGTGAGAAATTTGTATTTCCCTCGCTTTCAGGTAATTGCAATTTTCTCACAGCTTGTGAGAAAATTGCATCTTCTCCTGAATAGAAACTATAGAACTTAGCCATGCGATACAGATTCTGAGTAGAGAAGCCCTTCTCACCGGGGAACTCCGCTTTCAGGTCAAGGCTAATCTGATCCATGATTCCACTGCCATACTTGTGGGCATTCCTAATCTTTACAATATCGTGTCCCAGTCCCCAGTAAAACTCCAGCACATAGCTGTTCACCGACAGAGAAGCCTTAATCTGACTCTGGCGATAACGCGTCTTTACGTCAGAAATCCAGCGAATATAGTCCGCATCGATGTTCGCCTCTCGTGCCGTCGCAGGCACTATCCTATTCTTCATATTCTCTTCCATAACGGCATCATATTTTACAAATGTCTTTATAAGTTACACGTTTTTAAGGCTCTTGTTGGCCTGCGAGTAATAGTCGCCAACAGTGTATTCGGGCTTGTTGAGCTCGTTGGCTATATTGCTCGTGGCAAATATCACTTGATAACCAATAGTTTCAGGTTTCAAGTTTCAAGTTTCAAGTTTCAAGTTTCAAGTTACTTTATGGCTATTCATGCACTTATCCTCGAAATGACCGCATCGAACTCCCGGCAATGGGCATATACCTTTTTCACGGCAATATCAACACCACTGAGCATTTCTTTCATCTTCTCGTCACAATAAGTCCACACCGAAGCGGTCTCTGCTAACGATGAAAGGTTTGCGGCAATGTCCTCGATAGCTTCTTTCTCGCTGTTGATGTCAGTTACGATGACATAGATCTGATGCAGTATTAATCATAACCCTACTATTTGCGTCTAGCCAAGTCAACATTCATTATCGCATTCAGGGGCTTGGAAAGCTTCACAAAAATGGCATTCAAGTCATCTGTCACCTCCTTCAGCTCTGCCAAGCCATCTTCACAATTCTCTGTAAGATAATAGTTTACATATTTCTCTGCGTCCTGCTGTGCTGCGAAATACCTGACACCTTGTACAAAATAAGGGCTATGAGTGCTCACCAGAACAGGAATTCCAGTGTTCGACAATTGCACAAGAAGTTTAGCGAAGGCTATCTGCCATTCAGGATGCAGGTGGTTCTCCGGTTCATCCCATATCAATACCTTATTGGCACTGATAGTGTTGGTCTGGAGCAGCATCTGCACAAGGCCAAAACTCTTAATACCCGATGCCACATTGATGGGTAGTATGTCGTTACCGTCCTGTCGGAATACTAACCTTCGTCTCTTGGAATCGTAAACAAATTCGCCATGGATGATATCCTTGATGGCTAACGGTTCTAAAAATAGCGGATAATCTGATGCCATCTTCAATCCATCAATCTTTTCAGCCAAGTCTTTGATGTGTATGGGAAGCATGGACCTACGGCGGTATCTTCCTTCCGCTTCACGGAATGATTCGGCTTGTAACAATGTATCAAGCATGTGGATATAAAGAGGCGATTCCACGTAAGTGGCATCTGCCAAAGGCTCTCCTGACCCAACCTTCACTGATGATACTTGTTCTTTCTCGATATGCAGGTCGAGATATGTTTGTTCGCTCTTCTCCTCCAAATAGACTGAGGCTTTTTCCGAACCATACGAACAGATATTATTCATAAACTCAGACTCTATGGAGTATTCCATTATGGTCTTGATAGTCGCTGCCCTATTGTCTTTATTCTTGAAGCCAATAGAGATATTATCCAAGTCCTGCTGCATCAACGCCTTCATTCTTGGCGTCACATCCTCAAGACCACGAATTGTCTCGGAAAGGGTCATAAGATGTCTGTCAAGCTCGTCCGATTTGTCTGCCTCCATCAGTCGCTCAGTAAACCTTCGGGATGGTATGGGGAATAGCTTGTCTATTTCCGGATTGTCGTATCTATGTGCGACACTTTTGATACGCATATACAGTGATGAAACCATCTTGTTGATGGCTTTCTCCCAGTTCTTGTCGTCATTGTCGCGTGCCTCGGCCACAGCCTTGATGGCAGAAAAAAGAATCTTGCCAACAGTACTCTTTCCTGAACTGTTCTCTCCCGCAATAACTGTCAAGCCGTTCAATTTTACATCAGCGCTCCTGACCTTTCCTATGTTTTCTATTTTCAGTCTCATAATTCAATTATTGTCTATATAATAAATGGGCAACGCCCGTATTTAGTGTTCAAAATACTCAGTTTTTTGACACGATTATCATTACATCTACTACGTCCTCGAATTCATTGACCATTTCCTTAATGATGCGGCGGGTGGCATTGGTATCGACATAGCCGCCACGGCTGTTGAAGCCGCGCTGGATGTTGGTGGCGGACAAATAAGGGAAGACATCGGCCAGGTCGTTTTCAAACGCATTGACATTGGGGCCCATCGGAACCACCCAGTTGGTATCGAAGGCTTCCTTGACGTATTTCTGCTCCCAGCCCTCTTCGGACATGTGCGCCAGGCACAGGTAAATAGTTTTTCTTTCAGACATAATATTATAGTGATTGATTTATTATCGCATTAATCGGCCTTCGGCCACCGCGGTGCATCCGCCACCGTCCAGCCCCGAAAAACCCGAAAAACCCGAATTTGCTGCTGGTTCGACGAGCTCACCATAAATCGTTGCTCGCTGTATTATCTTCGAACACGAATCCTTCGACGGGCTCAGGATAAATCGGATTGAACGGATTTTTGCGCTTATTCGCTGCATTGTTTTTCTTCAGCGGTGCTCATGACCTATGGTTCGCGCTTTTATTTTGTCACACAGAACTTTTTCTTTTGTCACACAGATAGCACAGATAGCACAGATATTTGGCTCGCTTGGTTCGACGAGCTCGCCATAAATCCTCGCGCCCTAGGGCTGGTTCGGCAGGCTCACCATGAATCTTCGCTCGCCCGTGGGCGAGTGAGGGATTATTTTATTCCCTCAGGTTTGCTGTTAATGATGATCGTACACGTCACCAAATGTAGCCTCTATGAATATAGGGTATATGGTGTTGCCTCGAACCACCCCAACAAATGCATGGTTGTCGGAATCGTAGCGGAACACATGGAACTTGTCAACATCGGACAACGCTACGGGTATCGACTTCTTGGGCTTTAACGAATCCTTACCCATCAGCTCCCATCCGTAGCTGTGACGGTCAGAGGCATTTATCTGCTTCCATGTCATCTCCGACAGTGTCTTGAGCCGTGAGGTGAACTTGCGGAAAACTTTGTTGTCGCACTTCTTCACGGACACGTCCATGCTCAGGTAACGAAAGGAGAACGTCGGTCGTTCCTCTTCTGCTACTGGCTCAGTCGGTTTGGCAAGACTTAATTTAGCAAGGTTTTCCCCGCGTCGCTTTATCTTGCTCGTCATGCCGCCTCAATCTGGGTAAGGAAAAACGCACGGAGTTCCTCATTGGGTATCACGTCACCGATGTCGTGGTTCTTCCACGGGCCTTCGGTGTGGGTCATGTTCATCAGCGTCACGGCAGAGAAGCGGTTGTACTCACTGTAGACCATGTCGAACATGCGCTGCTGATCTTCGCTGAGCGTCAGCTCGTCGTGATAGTTGTCGGGGTTGATGGCGCGCTTCTTGTACTTCTTGAACTCCTGGAACACAACGGGCACCACAGGGCCATAGGTCCACGCCTCGATGGCCTCATTGAACAGGGGCGCACCGAAGAAGGCCAGATGGAAGCCCTGCATATAGTAGAGCAGCTTCTGGAGCTTGAGGTTGGTCACTGCATCGCCGTGTTCCACATCGGTGCGGCAGACTATCTTTTTTGCTATGTCAATCGCGTTGTATGCCATAATTCTATTCTATTTTTCAGTTTGCAAAAATACGATTTTTTCTTTTTCCACAGGCCTTTCAGCCTCATTTTAACATTTTTTATGGTGCCACAGGGCTGTTGGCTGTGGCGGTGAGGGATTATTTATTCCCTCACACGGAGTTTTTTTGTCACACAGATATCACAGATATTGCGCTGACGCGCTTTTTTTGTCACACAGAACCTTTTCTTATGTCACACAGATCCTTGGCTCATCAAGCTCGCCAGCCATAGCACGACAGGCTCAGGATAAATCACGGATAGCACAGATTCTTGCGGCTGGTTCTTTTCTTCTTTCGAACACGGATGGCTCGGATTGGACGAATCTTTTTCTTTTGGAACAACAGTGCGGGGTGGACAGATGGTTCGAGGGTTTTAATGTGAATCGTTAATTGCGAAGCTGTTAGAACTCGACGGTGTTGCCCTCGAGCCAGTCGGTCTCTACCTGAAAGGCAGCAGAAGAGGTGCCGGCTGTGAAGACCTGTCCGGTGAGGGTCGTTATGCGGTTGCGCTTCAGCGGCACATTCGGCACCACCTTGGTGAACAACACGTTGTCGCTTGCATCAAGTGCTTCGATGGTGATGGTCATCGTCTGCTCGTCAGTGGCGAGGAAGGTGTAGTTGCCAACATCGAGGGTCTGCACAGCGCTGCTGGGCGTGTTGGTGACCGAGAAGCCCGTGTTGACAGTTGCCAGTCCCGTGGTGGGGTTAAAGCTCTTGCCACCGGCACTGTAGGTGGTGCGGATCTTGGTCACGCTGGCCGAACGGTTATCCGTAGAGACGATGTGGAGTTTGGCGATGACACGGCTCAAGATGACATTCAGGTCGAGTGGTGTGGTGCTTGTAACCGTCACATCCTGCGTGGCGCAGAAGGTCTCGCGAGCGCGTTCGGAGGTGTAGCCTGCCGAGGTGGGGCTCGTCAAGACGAACACGTCACCGTTGCTGTATCCACGACCGATGACCACCATAGTGTAGTTACCAATGGGCAGGTTGCACTCGAACTCACCGAAGGTGGTGTAGGTGCTGTTGTCTGAACGCAGTTGCGTGGTCTTGTAGACCTCGGTCGTACCCTCGTAGAAGGCCAGATCGATGGCACCAACGTTGGTGTAGTCGTTCAGGTCCTCGGCAGACTTGGCACCATAGAAAGCGTCCTGCGAGATAGTGAAGTCGCTGACGTGGACTCTAACAGGAACTGTCTCTGCTTGGTTATCGACTATAGTTTCTTCACTTTCATCTATGCAACTTGTGGCAACGAGTAACATTGCAACTACCATCATAAAATATCTTTTCATAAATAATAAAAATTTAAAGAATTGATAAATAAATTACGGTAATCCATGTATATATATTACCCAAACCGTTTAAACGTATTATTTTATACAATAGTATTTTTCAGTTCAGAAATCAATCTATTTTTGTCAATAGAACATCTTTATTTGACGATAAAAAGAGTGATATTTAGTTACACCAAGTTTGGGATGCCGTTCAGCTCGTTCTGAATGTACTCGAGGCTGGCAATCTTGGCCTTGGTCTCCTCGAGGTTGAGGCGATAGGTGTTATCACTATTGAATTCCTCTATTTCAGCGCGCTTGGTGTCACCTTCCTTGAAGTACTTGTCGTAGTTCAAATCGCGGTTATCGGCAGGGACTGCGTAGAAGTTGCCCATATCGATGGCTTTGGCTGCTTCTTCCTTAGTAAGCAGGGTCTCATACATTTTCTCACCATGACGAATACCAATCACCTTGATTTCCTCTTTCTTACCGCCAAAGAGCTCACAGACAGCCTCGGCCTGCGTCTGGATGGTACAGGCGGGGGCTTTCTGGACCAGAATATCACCATTCTTGCCATGCTCGAAGGCAAAGAGGACGAGATCGACAGCCTCTTCAAGAGACATAATGAAGCGGGTCATCTTGGGTTCGGTCAAAGTAATGGGGTTGCCCTTGCGGATTTGGTCAATCCACAGCGGGATGACTGAACCGCGAGAGCACATCACATTGCCATAGCGGGTGCAACAAATCTTGGTATTACCGCTCAAGCGACTCTTGGCAACGGCTATTTTCTCTTCAATGGCCTTGGTGATACCCATCGCATTAATGGGATAGGCGGCCTTGTCCGTACTCAAACAAATCACGCACTTCACGTCGGCAGCAATAGCGGCATCCAGCACGTTGTCCGTGCCTATGACGTTGGTCTTGACCGCCTCCATCGGGAAGAACTCACACGAAGGCACCTGCTTCAAGGCTGCGGCATGGAACACATAATCCACACCCTGCATGGCGTACTTCAGCGTACTCTTGTTGCGCACGTCGCCGATATAGAACTTAATCTTGTTGGCCACCTCCGGCATTCGAGCCTGGAAGTCGTGACGCATATCATCCTGTTTCTTCTCGTCGCGGGAGAAAATGCGGATTTCTCCTATGTCGGTCTTCAAAAAACGGTTGAGTACTGCGTTACCAAAACTACCTGTACCACCAGTTATCAGCAGCACTTTGTCTTTAAATAAACTCATTTTTCACACTGATTATTTTTGTTCTTGTTTATATCTCACACAGAAATCACAGAAATCACAGAAATTAATTTGCTACGCGAGTGATTGCTGTGAGTATGTTGTCTGTGTTGAAGTTTACAAGAAGACCAATCTTCTTGTCCATCAGTCGCAGATATGTGAGCAATTGTTTTGCAAACACTTTCTTCATTTCTTCAACTGACTTAAGCTCAACTATGACTTTATCTTCTACAAGAACATCAAGTCGTAGTTCAGTCTTCAATACATTGCCTTTATAGATAATGGGTACTTGTAATTGTCTTTCTACTTTTAAGCCACGCTGTTCCAATTCAAAGCACAAAGCCTCTTCATAGACAGATTCCAGCAAACCAGGGCCAAGTTCTTTATACACGTCGTATATAGCTCCTCGTATCTCAAACGTTATCTCATTTACCGTCATAAGCCGTAGGCTCCTTTCTGTGGTTTCTGTGTGACCTTTAAATTACTTCTCCGTGTGCCTTAAACTTTCTCGAAGAAAGTGTCGGGCTTATTGGGATTGAATATCTCGTTACAATACATCACTGTGACGAGATTTTCTGTCTCACTGAGGTTGATGATGTTATGGGTATATCCAGGAAGCATGTGGATGCACTGTATATTATCTCCTGATACTTCAAACTCTATTATTTCGTCTGTACCTAACTTTCGTTCTTGAATCAAGCCATGACCTGCCACGACAATGAAAAACTCCCACTTGGTGTTGTGCCAGTGCTGGCCTTTTGTGATACCTGGCTTCGAAATATTGATGCTTATCTGACCGGCATTCAATGTATGTATCAACTCTGTAAAAGAACCTCGGTCATCCACATTCATCTTCAGCGGGAAAGCAACCTTCTCCTTTGGCAAGTAACTGAGATATGTTGAGTAGAGTTTTTTGGCAAAAGTACCATCCCCAATTTCAGGAATCATCAAAGTCTTTGGTTGATCTGCGAACTGCTTTAATAACTCCACTATTTCTCCTAAAGTTACCTTATGAGTAATGGGAACATAACAATATCTACCATCTGCCTGTGGCAGTACATCAAGACCATCGAACTCGCAATGGTGTTCCTTTCCTTGCAAGCCTGCAATCATTTCATCAACGAGGTCATCTATATACAACAATTCCAGCTCTACACTGGGATCGTTTACTGTATAAGGCAGGTCATTAGCCAAGGCATTGCAAAATGTTGCCACTGCACTGTTATAGTTGGGACGACACCACTTACCAAAGAGGTTTGGAAAACGGTAAATCAACATTCTTGCACCTGTCTCTTTGCCGTACTCCAAGAATAAGTCTTCCCCTGCTTTCTTGCTACGACCATATTCGCTATTACCAAAGCGGCCCGTCAGTGAAGCCTGCTGACTGCTTGACAGCATTACAGGACAAGTATTATTATATTTCTTTAGCATATCTAACAGCGTGCTGGCAAACCCAAAGTTGCCCTGCATGAACTCCTCCTGATTCTGCGGACGGTTTACACCAGCGAGATTGAACACGAAGTCTGCATTCTTGCAGTATTCGTCAAACTGTTTGGGAGTTGAGTCCAGGTCATATTCATACACGGCTTCCACGGTCACGTCACCATAGCAACGTGCCTTACCGTCTTTAATATTATTCAGCTGTACACACAGGTTCTTACCTACGAACCCTTTGGCACCAGTAACAAGTATCTTCATTTTGCTAGCTTAATAGCTTATTTGTTTAATTGTTTAATAGAGGCTTACTCTTCGAGCTTCTGTCCGTAAGAGTTGCTTAGACCATTAATCATCTTCGCAACAGCATCAATAGAAGGCTTAATTGCCTCTACGCTTTCTTCTGTTATATAAGTAAGTTCAATTGCTATTAGCAGTTGGTTGTAGGTTTCCATCAATGAGCCATAGGCTATTTCCAAGAAATGAATCTGCTCCTTCAATGACCTACGTCCACTGCCTTCTGCAATGTTAGAAGGAACTGATAC
>Ga0256871_1001561_pt1 | contig 11224 bp, 8 predicted proteins | sample RumenRJG_07RNA_FD_185439 | JGI IMG/M metagenome (GOLD analysis project Ga0256871, IMG submission 185439) | Metatranscriptome of bovine rumen microbial communities from Lethbridge, Alberta, Canada - Rumen RJG_07 (Metagenome Metatranscriptome) | ecosystem: Host-associated > Mammals > Digestive...
GTTAGAACTCTCTAGGACAGCATTCGCAAACAGATGAAAATAATATGGATGAAGAGTGTTTCCTCCAATAACGCTGTACTTACAATACAATTGATTTATTCGATTCATCGGCGAACTCAATAATTCATAGATGTCCTTATACACAAACATTTCAGCATTCATGGTATATCTGAATAACTCAAACATTTCGTCATGGGGTTCGTCGATTTGATCACATTGGAGAAATACATCTACACCATCTGGATTATCAGTTTTTTTTAGAGAAATGTATACATAATGCTTCTCAGTCTTTTGTTCAATTGATAATGCTTCTTCCAGAACAAAAATCTTATCATTATATTTTAATAATCCAGGAGATACCAGAAAGGAGTTGTCTGCTACTGGTTTAACTTGAAATCCTGATATGATTCCTTCTCCATAATCAGAATACAAAACATCTAGCGCCGTATGAGGAAAGTCTCTCAGTGCTTCAAGCATATTTTGCTTTAAAACACTCCCACGGTTAAAAGAAGGCAAAAACATGATTTATCACCTTACTTTCTTCCATCGAAGAATGATTCTTGAAGAATATCCATCTCAAATGAACAGAACTCTTTTGCACCGATATATAATTTGCCCTTACCATCTCTGTAAATAGGCATGATATCAAATCCCCATTTTTCTTTGTTTAAGAAAACAAAGAAATAGCGTTTATCGGCGGGAAGATTATCAATATCGTCCTGTCCAATCAATCCATGTGAAAGCTTACTTATTTCTTCAAATCGAGTCTGTTTATACTCTATGTCGTCACAGCTATACTTATATGGTTCGCCAATCTCCTTATCGACATTTCTCATATAAAGATAAACAACCTTACCAGCTGTGGTTATACGCCCCTTATTAGCTCTTTGATTCCAGTCGCTACCCTGCTTTATCATCTCTTTGTCTTCACCGTTTTGAGTCTTGATATAAACAGAAATCGGTATGTTCTGAGTTTCGTTTCGCAGAGACACTTCTATATTTGACATTTCCAAAGCGTGAAGATACATGATTGCGCCTTTAAGACACAGCAGTTTCAATTCTTCAGCATCAGTTCCCTTTGAATTAATTCTACCGCTTTTGATCTTTTTTCCTGGCAGGAATTCTTTAAGAGAATCCATGAAAATATTGATTTTTGATGACTGTCCGGACAGTTTTATCTGGCTATAAGTATCTAATGTTTTAGTCATGTACAAGCCATTCAAAAACTTTCTTACCAGATAATAAATATCCGCCCTCAGCAGCTTATCAATTTCCTTAGCGGTAAATGTGATGGTCGGATAAGGCTGTTCTTTCAGTGTGCCATCTTCGGTAACAATTGAAAGTCTCCAGTTTTCTACATGACCAACTTGCAGATCGATATCCTTTTCCTTCGCATTATCCTTTATAAATGTGTATCTTGAGATAGAAGTACTACGATAGAATTCTTTTTTCATTTCATCTGCAAGTTTCCACAGGAAATAGAAATTATTCTTTACTTTATCATAGGTTTCCTTAGTTTGATTCTCGTACTCGCTAAATCTGGTAGGAATCACTTCCTCAGCTTTTGCATATGCATCATTTATCGAAAGATAAACTTCCTCATATCTTTCCTTTACCTTAGCATCATCATCATTCTCAAGTTCACCTTCGATAAATGAGAAAAGTGCATTAATGTCGATGTTAATCAGGTCGTCAATGTTTAAACGCTTTTGAGTCTTAATCATGCAAACATATACTATCTTCATATATTGCATGATTCGATAAGTGAGATTATTACCTCCGAAATTCACATCACCGTTCATGTATTCAGTATTAATGTTGAGATTAATGATACCATCTTCATCTTTGTCTATTGTATACTCGCAAGACGCTAAATCTGAAGTGCCACCACCACAATCAATGATCAATGCCTTTTCGCTCTTGCCATTCTCATAGTTATCTTCTCTAATCTGATTATTGATAATGCTATATAGAACGGCTATTCCCTCATCGATGGCATGTTTCTTTTCAAGCACATATCCGTAATCAGCAAGGATTCCACCATAATAATCTAATACCTTAGATTTTAACTTAACTGGTGCAGAAATGTGGACATTTTTAAACTTACACTTAAACTGATTTTCAGCTTCTTGAATAACATACAGCAAGTATTTTGCAATAATACTTCTTCTGGATGCTACCGCCTTATTGCCATTGGAATCCTGAATATCTTCATTGATATCAAGATTTGATGTCCAACGCTTAATCTCCATAAAGCAACTAGCGTTTGGACAATAATTATCATCCTTTATCCGCCTTGTTGCATCATAACCAAAAGCGTATTCAATTATTTCAGGATTGCTACAGTCTGCAACATATACTACAGTCGGAACGATATTTCTGTATTTAATAGTGTCAAACTGATCGGCACTTTTGACTCTTTCACGTTCAATAAAACAGGTGACATTCTCTGAATTCAAAACTACATTTCCATTGATTATAGCCAAATTTGAGATATTCTTTGCATAGTGATCATCTAAGAAGCAACCTACTGTAGTATTTGAAGTTCCAAAGTCAATACACAAATGCGTAGTGACAGTCTCCGTATTGTGGAATTCGACCTCAATAGGTAGCTTATAGAATGACTTCTTTGATCTAGTTTCCTCATAAAAAACAAAGAAGTATTTGGTGCTTTTATGATTATTAAAACATATGTTAGTTCCCTTAGTGACAAGATAATTCTTTACTTGTCCATTTTCAAAACAGGACTTAATATCAAAAAAACCAATAGCATTATCTTCACCATTTACAAATAACACGGTCCGATATAAGCTGTGATTTTCACCAATTTCAATAAATAGATTATCTTTTTCAGTTATATCAAGGTCTGTAAATAAATCCATTTTGCTAGGGATACTTAAACCTGAAGTTTCAGTTAGGACATAGTCTGTTATTAATGGTTTACTTACTTCAATTTCATTACCATCTTCATCATATTGAGGATAATATTCTTTTGACGATGCTTTCAGAAGAGATTCTACAATACTATCCCATTCACTATCATAATTAGTTATCACGTTCATTTCCTTAGTAACTCCTTCCGTAGTTTGGGTATTGTTTGAGGTGGTTTCTTCTTGTTTCTTAGTTGGTTTTGCTGATTCCTTTTTAGGTTCTTCCTCTTGGGTTCCTTTTGCAGAATTGCCACCAACATGCGGAGATTTAATGCCTCCTAGAGCTCTTATCAACCTTCGTATTTCTTTATGCGTATCCATTGAATCATGACACTCCTTTTATAGTTTTGTAATGTCATTCTTTTGGAAGATCATTATTATTCAGATATAAAGAAATATCGTTCGATCCAACAGACCGAATGATTATGTAACAATCTGAATACTATCAATATGCATTGTATCATCACAACCAACAATCCCGTAATGATAGTTCCAAACTACATTTAGTTTTCGATTTATAGTCCAAAACAATGTCTTAATTAGTTCTAGCTTATTTACGTTGTAATCCGTTTCATCGCTGCCAATATAAAGATAATATAGACTTGTTTTCGTTTCAAAACACAATGATGAAATAGGAAACAGCATTCCGACAGTTTCCATGAAGAAAGACTGTTTATCATCAGTCATTCTACGTGATAGGTAATATAAAATACAATCTCTGTCAGACTCGGTCAATTCCACAAAAAGATGCTGTGCTTTTCTTCCCCACATACCTGATTCTATTTCATCTCTAATCTTTTCAATCAGCCGTTGTGAAGAATCCAGCCCCTTCATTCTGTCTATTTGAGAGAGATAGTGAAAAAGAATATTAACAATATTCTTTACCCCTTCTCCTCCAATTATTTCCGCTAAAGAATCCATTGCAAAAGATTCTTTACCGTCGCAATTATATGTAGCGTTGAACAGCTTTGAAAAGCGAATTATAGGATTGACACTGACTAAGTGCGTATTTGCATTTATCACTTCTATATACGGGCATATTTTTTCATCAATCTGGTACTCTTTCTCTTCAGAGTAGTTTTCCCAAATATAAGACATTATAATTCACCAGCCCATTCTATCTCTGGGTAATAGTATTCTAAATATTCAAGAATGTAATTCGCAAAGTCAGTCAAGAATCTCTGATCCTTTTTAACCATACTTATGTATTCTCTACATATTGTATTAAACATGTTCTTGTTTTTACGATCAGCACGGTACTTCTTTGAATACCTGAGTATTCGTTCGCCTTTGCCATTGCTTCTTTCACAGTGTATATCCTGCCACTCCATAAAGCACCCAATAGCACGCTCTATATCTCCTTCTGATAATAATCTGCGATGTGCTTGAAGCTTATCAAATATTTCGTTAGAGAACAGAAGATTCTTAGATTGCCGTTCTTTAACAATTCTTGAATTCAAGTCCAAATCTATATATTCAAGAATGATAAAGTCTTCAATGTCATGATTTGTGATGAGTTCAACACCTCTTTCGCCAAATCTCACATCATAAACTATAGCTTGATTGTTCTCCGGAACAGGCAAGATGTAATTACCTTTTTTCGTTTTATTGAATGCAAACACAAATTTTGTTATGTCACCATATGGCACTTTCGCATCGTAAGTCTTTTCATTCTCTGTACTTTGTTTTATATTCCAATACAGACAATAATTCATACCTAAAACCGGAATGTGGTTATCCTCGAAACAAAAATCAAGATAAAAATCCTCATTTTTCAAGCCTTCATCAAATACTAACCAAAATGATTTATGGCTATATGGTGATAAAATCAGAGGATTTTTAACATTATAATACTCAGCATATTTAAACAAGCATTCCTGCAGCTTGATAAATGTATTATCAAACTCAAAACTGTATTCAAAGGTTACTTGCTTCCCGTCTTTCAAGTAATAACCTTTATATAGCTTCTTTTGGGTCAAATCACCAACAACGCTTCTGATCTCATCATATTCGCAATCGAGAAACACTCTGAACGGGTAATACTCGGCCATTCTATATAGACCAACGGCTTCATATTCAGTATCATCTCCAAAAGGAAGCAAAGCCGTAAAAATATCATTTATATGGCAATTCTCTTGCTGTACATGAGCATTATTAACTATTGTATGATTAACGTCATTTGTATAATCACACAGCTCCCTTATTATGGCCAATAAAGAGTTTTTAATGGTCTTATTATCTTCATCATTATCTGAAAACACTGAAGAAGTAATTTTTTTCTCAATGCTCTCTTTATCTATTTCATTCATTAGTTGATGCTCACTCCACTCTTGCCTTTGATATTAACATTTGTTGCTGAAATAGAAGCATCTCCTTTGGCTTCAACAATAAATTTACAACCAGATACATTTATATCTGAGGTAATTTCAATAGCAGCCTTATCCTTTTGAATCAAAACTTTATCCTTCGTACTATGAATTGCTGATTTATCCCCAGATGTAATAGTTATCTCGTCTTCGGATAATGCTATTACTTCTTCTTTATAATGAACGGTTATTTTTCCATCACCAAACAAAATATAAATGTCATCATCTAGCAATAGATACTTAAAATTGCAATCATCGTAGGGGCTGCTATACGCCTCGCTTCTTACACATCCGACAATCTTACAATCGCCGTTAAACAAATGGATTCTCACTATATCGTCTATTTGAGGAATAAAAACTGGACCGAATCCTTTGTTTGCGTAAGAATCGAGTCTATCTATCCACATCGGACTATCTTTCATACAGTCTTCTATAGTTTCGTTTTCAAAATTGACTTGAAGTCTTCCCTTTTTTTCCGGATCATTATTATCCGTAACCTTAGCATAAAGATATTCGTTAACCGAATCCTTTATTATTTCTGTGTCTGTTCTTATTTGAATAAGCTCGTATTCAAAATAATACTTTCCCTTATCTAATACATACTTCTTTGCACAGACATAAAACTCGTCATTCATATATTTAATCTGAGTTCCGATACTCAACGAAATATCAGTTCTGCAGAATAAAAATGAACACTGAGAATTGCTGGTAAATCGATAATCTATAAGTTGCTCATTGTCAATTTCGGACTTATCTTTTCCATATTTTCCTATGTAAGGTGATTCGCTTGAAAACAAATGAAGTCCATAACGATTAATCAATCGTATGATGAACGCCCACTCAGTTTCATTATTCTGAAAAACAACTTCCTTGATTGTGGGATCATCTTTATCCTGGTATTCTATATCCGACATACTCTTCATATGAGAGAGTATGTCAGATATAGTTTTATCCTCTTGTTGGAATACACGGCTAAATTGCTCCTGATCAGAATTGTAAGTTTTTCCTATTGTCTTAACTTCAACAAAAATACCACTAATATCTCTCGATACAGAAACGTCCATAACATGACCTGTGAATTTGAAACTATCATCTTCAAAATCAATATCGGAATCAGAATTTGCTAATGCTTTGTCGAGATCATCCTCTTTCATCCAAGCAGAAAAAGAGCATATTTCATGATTATCGATGCGATTTAGGTATTCAAAACTTTCAATGCTGATGATATTATCAAATCCACTTATCTTCATAAAATCACCTTACTCGCAAGAAACAACAATAGTTCCAATTGCGCCTTTTCTTTGCTTCATTACTAAAACAAATGAGCCGATTGAATCGCCTTCCTCGCCATCGGAATCAGCATATTCATTGAATATTTCTTCATAGCTTGTGCAGTACATTTCCTTCAAGTAATAATCTCTCAGAAGCTCATTCTGATTATACACCTTAATCGAAACGATTTTATACACATTGGGCTTATCAGTCTTCATAGACCATTCAAACAATTCCTTCGTTTCCTGCTGCGACTTATCAGTAAGGACGCCCTGAATCACCAAGTCCCCAAAGAGCTGATCAGATCTGTCGTTTGCTGATTTGTCGCTCTGCGAGATTTTGATACTGATCTTCTTGATAACATCCGGATCAGTAATATTGATTTTTCCGCTATCGCCTTCAATACATAATGTGTAACGCATAAATTATTCCTCGCTTTCTGAATCATTGATAACAATATCATCCCAAACTTCATGCTCTTTATTATATGTAACAAGCAATCTGTGCTTGCCGGGATCAAGTTCTATGGTTTCGCCCTCAAGAAGGATTCTGTTAGCATATTTTCTGTCATCGTCCTTATTATCGCGTTTCCATGAATCAACATAATCTAAAAGGAACTGGCTTACCGTCTGATCTGTAACATTCTCTGCAGAAGCCCTGAGAAGTTGATCAACCAAGCTTCTTACAAGAGTTTTATAAAGACTCTTGTATTTACCGTTTTCATCTCTCTTGAGGCTTCTTGCATTAATTACATAGCTGTTATTCAATACACGACCATCAAATATGATTTTGTTGTCAGCAAAGACAAATCCAAAACGGTCTTCCATAATCGCATCTTTCACTTGTTTCTGCATTTCGGTTGTCGTTTCTCTATTTAAGCAAGTTGTGACACGCTTTGAATTTTCAGCATCCTCAAGATCAAAACGCACACAGGGATACTTAGGCTTCACTTTAAAACCTTTAGCTTTTAACAGATTATAGTTCTGAACACCAACCATCATTCCACATGCAACATATGAAGCATCAAGATAGATTCCAGGAATTGTGATAAAAGCTCCAACTTCTCGATTTTCATCCTGATGATACTCTGTGCCGATTTTAACAGCATTCTTTTCCTTCGGAAGAATTGTGAAGTTTGGATAAACAAAAACTGCATATTCGCTGTTAACACTTTCAAAATCCTTCTTATATTGGTTAACCCTAGTATCGGTAAGTTCAATAAAGCCGGTTTTTTCATCAGCCTTATAGTTTACAAAAGTCATTATCTTAACCTCTGTAAGAATAGAAAGCATTTCCTTTACTGTCTCCAAACCAACTAAGCCGGTAGCATCCTTTTTTACTGCAGAACTATCTGCTGAACGCTTTCCAAAAGGATTTGCGGTCTTCCTAACAGTTGATTGTCCAGCATTTCCAGAAGATATTGCTGGAATAATACCAAACCAAATCTTATTAACATCCTTTTCTCTGCTTAATGCTGAGAAGTACTTCTTGAATCGTTTCTTAGCTAATTCATCATTGAGTATTGAATCAACTTTGCAGTTTGCTATAATTACAGACACATCTCGCGGAAGTCTGCCATCGGGTGCAGCATGATCAAAAAAGCTTTTTACACCAGCGAATTTTTCCACAACTGCAGCTACTGCTTTTGCAAAGCTTTCTAAACTGCTTTTATAAATGTCCTGTAATTGTTTTTTCTCAGCTTCTAGTTCACCACGATCTTGAGTTGAGAGTTGAGCACCACCGTTAGGAACAAAAACACCAACCACGAGTTTTTCCACATATGCATTATCTCTGATTGCCACAGGAGCAGATTCTTGGAAATCGTCCCTAACAACCTCTACAAGTTGCATGGTTTCATCATCGTGGGACGCTTCATTTGTGGCATCATCAGATTCGATTTGCTCAATCAACTGTAAGTTTCCACGCTCATCGAATGTGTAACTGCAAGGGATTGCTTTTACTTCGCTTGCCCCACCCTGTGGTTCTTCAGCGGTTTTCATATTATCAATCTGGCTTTGTTTATCAGCGATAAGAAGCGGTAACAAAGCAAGTGGGCTTTTATTCTGGTATTTATCGACAATCTTTTCTCTTAGAGCTACAATGTTTTGCGCAAAGCGATCTGCTTCTGAACTGGGTTCTCCGCTTTCAGTTAACCGAAAGTATTCTCTTGTATTGCTGCGAAGATTCTTTCGGATTTTTTTGCATTCTTCCATTTCAGGTTCAGGAGAAAGAGCTTTCTTCAAATCATCATAAGGAAACTCAAGATTTCCCTTATCAGATGTAGCTTTTCTATCCAGAAGAGCCATAATCATTTTATAAAACGCATGATCCTTAAGCCTTATTTCAGTACAATTGTAGTTGGGCTTCTTCAAATCATATACAAAACGAGCCGAGCCATCTTCAGTTTTTACAACAGTTTCATATATCGTTGGGGAGAATCTCTCAACAAACTCTGCAAAGCTTTCAACTACAAGTTCTGAATCTGCTCCCATCAAGGCTTCTTTGAATTTCTCAAGCGATATTTCTTCGTCATCTCTTGTGAGCAAGGTGACAAGATCCATTATCGCTTCATCCTTATTGAACTCCTCGAAGATGATAGTTTTTCCTGTCTGTTTCACGACATCCATGGGTTCCATTACCATTGTGTAATACCTCCATCTTATAATTTATTGATATGCAGACCAACAAACTGCTTTTGCTTTAGTGCTTCGGCCAGGTTTTCAGAAATGATTATATCCAGATTTGTAACACCAGCTAATTTGAATATTTCATATCGTCCGACTCTATCTTCATTAATAACAATTTTTTCAGCTAGCTTTAGAAAATCAATAATCCGGCTTTTCTCTTTGTTTAGGCAGTTTATTCTTGGCGGCAATGCTAACCAATACAATTCTTCTATTCCAAGTTGTGATTTTGTTAGGATCATTTTTTTATACATGAGGTAGTCAATACCACGGCAGCAAAGATAGTCCTTCAAGGCATCAGAAATAATAGGTACTCCATTGTCATAAACAAAGTCTTGAAACACCTTTCCGCTGTCGTTATCAACTTCAACTGTTATTGGTTTCGTATCTAAAAATTGAAATTCAGACATTTGGCAAGCTATTTCGTATTTTTTCATTCCTTCCTTTACGCTAATATATTCTTTAACATTAGTTGAAGCACTAAGATTATAGAACACTGTCATAATCATTCTTCCTTTCAAAAGAATTCTTCTTCATATTCTTGAAGATCATTTTGATATGCATAGAAAAACGCTATCTTTGATACAAAATAGGGATAAGATTCTCGAGGTACCGTAGAAAATGCTTGTAATTTTATTGCTATTATTTCACAAATTTGATCCATGCTTTTTATGAATTCAGTAGCTTGCTGTTCATAGTTGTCTGTTCGACACCTCGTATCGGATATAAGCACTTCTCTAAAGATAGCCAATAAATCATTCACAGATGTTCGATAATCCTTAAATCCGTCATCTAAGCACTTGTCGATTTTCTCAGATATTTTTTCACATGAATACTGATGCGTACCCTTATGCCATTGCCGTCCAAGTGTTTCCATTGCATGAAAAGCAATTTTTTTGCGTAATGCTAATGGTTGTTTATCATAACCTTCATTCATTGTGGGTAAGCAAATACCGTTTTCCGCTTTATTAATGTCATAACCGTAGTAGTTGGCAAGCTTAACTATTTCTGCAAAAGTTTTGAAACACTGATTAGCAGGAACTATATGATGATGAGCTATGCTGTACATATAGTTCCCATATAAAGACGTACCAATTGCTGAACAATCTCCCGCATACAAATCAAAAGCATCTTTTCCCATATTGTTTCTCAATACAGTAGCGTTTTTACTTTCGTTTGTCTCTTTTAAAGTGTGTGCGGCTTTTAAATACTCGCATTCATTCGCCTTACTACAATTCTTGTAGTCGCACAATGCATATTCAACTTCTCGAATATCTTCTGTTTCCTCTGATCCTTCTTGTGTTTGTTCATTTAATACAGATTCACTGTTCTCAGCCTCAACATCAGAGCTTATTACTTTATCTGCTTCATCATCAGTGTTTTTATCATAGTCACTTGATGCACCTTGATTTGACGAACTATTTGCATCATCTTCATTACGAAATTCACCGATGTCAGCTTTCTGAGTTTTTGACGCATCATCTACGTTTATTGCCATGATGGTCGGTTTAAAGGGAGTTATAGAACCACCAACAGGACAGCTAATTGAACAACCGCTATTTAATACACCTTTACCAGCTATTTTTATTCTCGAGTTATTAGACCAAAAACCACTTATTATTGCAGCCGTACACATTCCAGGTGCTCCCGTAGTAGGATCGGGAACTAGATTACATTGTCCAGGTCTTGGAGTGCCAATCAAACTTAAGCGACAGTCAGTCAATAAAGCCTCAGCACCATTGATTTTGACTTTAAAATCCCCGTTCTGAGGGCTAAACCAAACTGCATTGCCATTTCCGCATTTAAACCTGGCGCTTTTGTTTAAATGCTTCTTTCCCATTAAACAATCACTGCCTTTCAATACGGTCTATAAATAAATCTGTTCTATCAAGAAAAGATTCTAGGATTATTATGTGTATGATAAATAGGGTTGTGCATTCTGTTTATAAAATGTAGTAAATGTCAATCTTGA
>Ga0256871_1001567_pt1 | contig 11213 bp, 9 predicted proteins | sample RumenRJG_07RNA_FD_185439 | JGI IMG/M metagenome (GOLD analysis project Ga0256871, IMG submission 185439) | Metatranscriptome of bovine rumen microbial communities from Lethbridge, Alberta, Canada - Rumen RJG_07 (Metagenome Metatranscriptome) | ecosystem: Host-associated > Mammals > Digestive...
CGAGGGCGGTGTCGTCATGGGTACGGGCTTTGCGCTGCTTGAGAAAATTGAAACGAAAAACGGCAGAATCACCAACCCGGTTTTTTCCAAGTATCTGCTGGCTACCTCCATGGATGCTCCCAATATCTATCCGATCGTGGTGGAAGGCTCCGGAACAGCCGGCCCCTTCGGTGCCAAAGGCGTAGGAGAGCCGGCCCTGATCCCGACCATTCCGGCTACAGCGGATGCAGTGGAAGATGCATTGCACATCCACTTTGGAAGACTGCCGATTCAGCATATTGACATTATGAGGGAGCTTTATCGCAAATAACACCCCCCAACGCATACTGCCGCTGGGAAATGGAGCAGAGGGAGAGCTATGAACTGTATTGAAAAATATCTGGCAAAAGCCGCAGGCGCAGCCGAAGTTATGCCGGGACAGGATATCTCCTGCCGCGTCAGCTATGTTGCGGCGCATGACGTGACGGCGCCCATCGCCATTAATATGTTTCGGCAGATAGGAGTGAAGCAGGTGTTTGATCCGGATCGGGTTATCCTGATTGTGGATCACATCTATCCCGCCGCCAGTGAAAAGGCCCGCAACAGCGTCTGGACAATGCAGGATTTTGCCTCAGAATTTGGCGTTCACCTCTATCACCGGGGCGAAGGCGTCATCCATCAGCTCATGTATGAAAAACATCGGGCAAAGCCTGGCGAGGTGATAGCTATTGCCGATTCACATACCGGCACCTGCGGAGGATACGGCGCCATCGGTATCGGAGTCGGATCGACGGAGCTGGCTGCGGCCATGGCAACCGGCCGGCTGGATCTGGAGGTCCCGGAGGTGGTGCAGATTTATCTCACCGGCAAACGTCCCGGCAATGTGTTCGGCAAAGACCTTATCCTGTATCTGGGAAGTTTGTTCGGAACGGATTATCTTGTTGACAGGGCATTGCTTTTTACCGGCCCCGGCATTGAGGATTTTTCTGTTGCCGAGCGTATGACCGTATGCAACATGGGGGTCGAACTGGGAGCGATGATTACCCTCTTCGGTTCCGCAGCAAAAGAGCCGGATACCGCAGAAGTTCGTGAAATTCAGCTTTCCGCTCTGGAGCCTCAGATTGCCTGTCCGTTTTCCCCTGCCAATGTAGTTCCCGTGCGAAAGGTGGCTGGGACTGCGGTGACGCAGGTTGTCATCGGTTCCTGTACAAACGGACGCATCAATGACATGGAGCAGGTGGCAAAGGCGTTTGCCGGGAAACATGTTCACCCCAATGTGAATACACTGGTTATTCCGGCCTCCAAAGAGATATTGAACGAGATGGAAGAAAAGGGCTGGTGCAGGCTGATCCGGGACGCCGGTGCAACAATCCTCAACCCCGGCTGCGGTCCCTGCTTTGGTGCCCATGAGGGGCTGGTCAGTGCAAGGGACACGGTGGTCGCCACCACCAACCGCAACTTTCCGGGACGCATGGGCAGCATGAAGGCCAATATCTATCTTGCCTCTCCGGCGACAGCGGCAGCTTCGGCACTTCATGGCGTGATTACCGTACCGGAGGAGGAAAAGTGATATGGATGTAATTAAAGGAAAAATCATCGTCCTCGGGGATGACATTGATACGGATCAGATTCTTCCCGGTTACGCCATGGCGGAACCGTATGATCAGCTGGGCAATTTTGCCATGGCCGGGCTCGCGGGGCTTGATTTTAAATCCGTTTATGAACCGGGCAGTATCCTTGTGGCGGGACGCAACTTCGGCTGCGGCTCTTCCCGGGAACAGGCGCCCATCGCACTAAAGCAGCTGGGCGTGTCTTTAATCATTGCCAAAGGATTTGCACGGATCTTTCGCCGCAATTCCATCAACATCGGTCTTCCCGTCTGGACAGCCGATCTGGCCGGTCAGGTAAAGACCGGTGACCGGGCGGAAATTGATCTGGAACATGGAACGGTGAAGGTGAATAACACAGAACTGAAATATGCGCCCATGGCAGAAACTGTTCGCAAAACATTGGAATATGGAGGGTTAATACCTCGTGTTCGCGCCGAACTGGGCATTGAGTGAGGGCAGATATGCAGGAAAAAACAAAAAAAATAATTCAGGAAGATATTGAAGCCATTCGTGCCTACGCTGACTGCTTCAGCGTAGAAATGCCTGATCTGGATGAGAATGGCGAGGTTGTGGGCCTTCCCGCCCCCTATCCCCGTGAGGTTGCGGGTGTTGTTCGAAGCGGCTACCGCATCCATGATCTGGCCCTGAAGGCCAGAAAGAGGGGATGGCCGGTGCAGAACCCCATTCTGGGCCGCAACACAGCGGAAGAGACCCTGAAAGAATCCCAAAAAATGTATGAATTTGCGGAAAAGCTTGACGAGACCTTGTTTCATTTTGTTCACAGCGAGGCGACCCGTCACATTGATCCGCTGAAAGGCCGGGAGCTTATTGAACAATCGCGCGGCAAAGGCGGAATCACTCCCGGAGGAGAGCGTGAATTTATTCAGATGGGCGGCGGTGCGAAACATCCGGTGCGCATCAATGCCACCGGCGACACCCCTCATCTGTCCATCTTAAACGCGCTGATTGCCGGTTTTGACGGCACAGACATCGGACCCGTCATTCACGTCCACTTTGGCGGCCGCGGCATTCATGACTATAAAACCAAGGTCGTCAATGGTTATAAAGCCCTTCAGATCTGCGCAGAGAACAATATTTATGTGCAGCTCGATTCCCATAAACATCTCAACAATATAGGCGGTACCGACGGCATGGCGCTGGCCATGTGTCTGCTGGCGGAGGGACTTGCCATCCATGCGGGCCTTCCGCGCGAGCTGTCCGCCATCCAGATGAACATTGCCGGTATCAACATCTTTGCGGATCTGGCTTTGATGCGTGCCTTCCGGGAAACCCTGTGGAGTGACGGTCTGATTGTAGTGCCTGAAACATTCCAGAATCCTCCGGGAGACCTGATTGCGGAGGCGGCTCACTTTGCCCGCATGGCCATCAACGCCAAACTGGGCGGCGCAGACTTCTACCGTCCGAAGGCAGCGGAATCGGTAGGCATTCCTACGGGCGATTCCATGGGCAGAGCCATCTGGGGAACGGAGAATGTATTTACCAATACGTATGCAGTGGATATTGAGGACAGTCAGATCACGGCGCGTAAAGCAGAGATTTTGGATGAAGCCATGGCCGTGCTGGAAGCTGTACTCCACCTGGAACCGCACAGTCTGTCTCCCAGGGATCTGACCCCTGCGTTCTGGATGCAGTGGACCGATTTCCAGCTCATCGACCTTATCGTCGAGGGCGGCAAGAGCGGCATGATGGATTGTCCCCGTGCCGGCGGATGGGATTTGAAACGCTTTGTAAAGACACACCGGGATGCGGATGGAATCAAACGATATGTCCCCGGATATACTCCACTCGGAATTGATCCTTCCCGCGTCGCTGTCACCAAAGAAGATGTTCATGTGGAGCCGGACCGCGCCCCCACCCGGGCAGAAAAAATCGTGCTGGCTACCGTGGGTGCCGATGCCCATGTGAATGGGATCAATATCATTCGTGAAACTTTTCAGAATGCAGGTTATGATGTGGTGTTCCTGCGGGGCATGAATCTGCCCGAGACAGTGGCCGAGGTAGCTGCCGAAGCCAATGCCGATGCCATCGGCGTCAGCAATCTGCTGGGGCTGGGAGGAACGCTGTTCCCCCGCGTGGAAGAGCGGCTGAAGGAGCTTGGCCTGCGTGACAAAATGGTGGTATGGGCAGGCGGACGTATTGCCGAAAAAGAAGAAGAACATCAGTTTTACGAGGAAAAAATTAAAAAGGAAGGCGTTAAATTCCTCGGTGTAGACGCCTTTTTCGGTCCCGATTCAACACCGGAGCAGTGCCTGGAAACGATTACCAGGTTAATCGAAGAAAAAAAGGCCGGAAAGAAATAACGAAGCGATAGCGTCATTTGAGAATGAGAACTGGAGGTTTTATGCCATGGGAGATCAGAAGCGAATTCCCCTCGTCATCATGCGGGGCGGTACCAGTAAGGGAATATATATCAAGGAGAACGACCTGCCTGAGAATCCGAAAGAGCGCGATGACCTGATCCTGCGTATTTTCGGAAGTCCGGATGTGCGGCAGATCGACGGTCTGGCGGGCGCCGATCCGCTCACCAGCAAGCTGGCCATCATCGGTCCCTCTTCCCGGCCGGATGCGGATGTGGAATATACCTTTGCCCAGGTTTCTATCCATGAGCGGCTGGTAGATTATAACGGCAACTGCGGCAACATCTCTTCCGGCGTGGGTCCCTTTGCCATTGATGAGTCTCTTGTCAGGGCGGTGGAGCCTGTGACCAGAGTGCGCATTCATAATAAAAACACCGACAAAATGCTCTATGCGGAGGTTCAGGTCAGGGACGGCAAGGCGCGGGTCAAAGGCGACTGTGCCATCGCCGGCGTTCCCGGCACGGGTTCGCCTATCCTGATGGATTTTGCCTCTACGGCAGGTGCAGCCACCGGAAGTGTTCTTCCCACCGGAAATGTGGTTGACGTATTGGAAACGAGCAAAGGTCCTGTTGAGGTTTCGATCGTGGATGTAGCCAATCCCTGCGTATTCATCCGCGCACGGGATGTAAACATCCGGGGAACAGAGACACCGGCTGAAATTGACGGGAATGCGGATCTGCTGGAATATCTGGAGGAAATTCGTTCGAAGTGCTGCGCCAAAATCGGTATGGCCAGCTCTCCGGAGGATGCCACCAGAAATTCTCCCGCCTTTCCTATGGTAGCAATGGTCAGTGAGGCGGCCGACTACGTGAATTTTACCAACGGCGATATCATTCACAAAGAGGATGTGGATTTTGTATCCCGCCTGATGTTTATGCAGGTGCTGCATAAAACCTATGCCGGCACCGCTACGGCGTGTACCGGGGCGGCTGCAAAAATCAGAGGAACGATTGTTAATCAGGTCATCCCGCACATTGATGAGATCGAAACCATCCGCATAGGTCATCCGGCCGGCGTGATACCGGTGGTCGCAGCCGTGGAAGGGACTGAGGTGAAAAAAGCTGCCCTGGTGCGCACGGCCCGCCGGCTGATGGAAGGCTATGCGCTGGTACCCGATGAGACATAACCGTAAAACAAAGGAGAGATGACGCATGCGTGCCAATGTGCTGGTCTATGATGTGGGCAGTACCTATACGAAAGCGGCGGCTTTCCGGCTGGAGAAAGGCAATTTCTACTTTTTGGGCCGGGGACAGTCGCAGACTACCCTGGATAATATCCGGGACGGAGTCAGCCGGGCGGAGGCGGAAATTACCGCCGGCGGAGTAGAATGGGACAAAAACCTGAGGCGCTATAGTTCCTGCAGTGCCGCAGGAGGACTTCGCATGGCGGCACTGGGATACATGCCGAGAGTAACGGCCAAGGCAGCCAAGGAGGTCGCAATGACCGCCGGCGCCCGGGTCATGCAGGTTATCTCCGCCGATGAGCCTTTGTCTTATCGTCGGGAGGTACTGATGGAGATCAATCCCGATATCATTCTTCTATCCGGCGGCACAGACGGAGGGAATGAGGACTGTATCCTGGAGAACGTCGGGATGATCTGCGAGCTGCACAGCAAGGCAACGGTGATCGTAGCCTGCAATAAATATGCCCAGAGGGCGGCGGCGGAAGCCTTTGACCGGGAGGGTATAGATTATGTGCGGGTTCCGAATATCATGCCCACCATCCATGAGCTGAATATCAAGCCCGCCAGGGAAGCTATTCATGAGCAGTTTATCAAACAGATTACCAGAGCAAAAGGGCTTTTGGAATTCAGAGATACGCTGACCGACCAGACGGTAGTTCCTACACCGGGAGCCGTTCTTCTGGCCAGTGAGCTGTTAGCCAAAGGCACCTACGAACAGGATGGTGCGGGTTCTCTCATTGTGGTGGATATCGGCGGGGCAACGACCGATATCCACTCCGTACTGCCGGAATTGGAACGGCTCAGCATTGAGGAACGGGGCCTGGTCATCAACAATGAGAAACAGTTCTCCTATCGTACGGTAGAGGGAAACCTGGGCCTTCGGGTCAGTGCCACCGGTATACCGGAGACAGTCGGTCCCAACGCCATTATCCGGGCGATGGAGGAACCCTGCGCCGTAACAGCGCAGGAGGTACTTGATTTTGCCCGGCATCTGGAAGAACATCCCGATTATATTCCGCAGAATGGACGGGAACAGATGATGGAACGGGCTTTGGCCAGCCTGGCCATTCAAACGGCGCTGCGGCGCCATGCCGGACATTACGCGGAGGTTGAAGATCCGGTGATGGGGATTATGGCAGGAACTGCGGTAGGCCGTGATCTCAGGAATGTTGAACGCGTTGTCTGTATTGGCGGTATTTTTACCCATACGGATCCCGCGCTGGGCAAAGCGCTGGTACGCCGCTGCTTTGCAGATCCTGGAATTTCTCTGCTTCCCTTAAAAGAGCCGCAGATTATCCTGGATCGGAATTATCTGTTCTATGCCATGGGTGTACTGGGGAAGCACTATCCCGATGCGGCGCTGCGTTTTTTGAAAAACTATGTGAGCGGGAAGGAATCGGCCGATTCAGTCCCTGAATAAATCATCAATAAGAATCAATGATAGGAGTGAAGATAACCATGAACGGACCACAGAGAATGAGGGAGCTTTTTGCTTCTAAAAAGACAATTGTTGCTCCAGGAGCTCACGACATGCTTACCGGCAAAATCATCGGCAAGCTGGGATTTGATGCCGTTTATATGACTGGATACGGCCAGTCTGCCAGCCATCTGGGCAGACCCGATGTGGGACTGATGACGATGAGCGAGATGGTGGCCCGTGCCGCTAATCTGGTGGAATGCTCCGGCCTTCCCGTCATTGCCGATGCGGATACCGGCTTTGGCAATGCAGTGAACGTCATGCGTACCGTCCGCGAATACGAAAAGGCAGGGGTGGCTGTCATTCAGCTGGAAGATCAGGTTATGCCCAAAAAATGCGGTCATATGATTGGCCGTGAAGTCATCTCCACGGAGGAGATGGTGGGCAAAATCAAGGCGGCTGTCGACACCCGTATAAATCCTGACTTTATGATTATGGCCCGCACCGATGCCCGCACCGTACTGGGGATCGATGCAGCTATCGAGCGTGCGCATGCCTACAAAGAGGCGGGTGCTGATATTATTTTCGTGGAGTCCCCGGAAAATGAGGCGGAGATGCGCCGTATCAACGAGGAACTGCCGGGTGTACTGACCCTCGCCAATATGGTGGAGGGAGGGCGTACCCCCATGTTCAAAAACGCAGAGCTGTCTGAATTTGGCTATAATCTGATCATCTATCCTACAGCTTCCGTCTATGTGACTACCAAAGCCATGGTTGATCTGTGGGAGGCGATGCGCCGGGATGATACAACCGCCACACTTCTGGATACCATGATTCCCTTTGAACAGTTTAATGAGATCGTCGGTCTGTCTGAGATCCGGGCAGTGGAAGCCAACTATGCCACCGGCCGCGTTGTAAAATAGTGCGATTTTTGTACTGTGCAGACATACCGCTGATGCGATGCGCTTTGGACGGGCGGCAGATGAAGATGGAGGACAAGCCTATGCCTGATATGAGAACAGAAATCAGGGAGAATCTTCCCCTGACGGTCGGCGAAATGATAAATATTGCCAAAAAGTATGATACCAGGGTTGTGGATGTGGTTTTAGCGGAGACGGAGCTTCGCACCGGCCTTTCCCGGGAAGATATCCTCACCGGGGTCATGAATGAATATGCCCACAACCTTGAGGCGGTGGACATCGGAGTGAAAAACGGAGAGAGCATTCTGCTGGGAACGGTGGCTTCGCAGCTGGCAGCGCAGGAAGCTCCCAGGTGCTTTGAAGATTCTTTTCTGGATGATGCTTTGCTCTACACCCTGGGCGCACAGGTGGGCAACCACTGTATCGGTTTGCGGCCCTGTGCCGGCACCGGTGATTCCTGCCCCTACTCCGGCTTTATCAAAGCTATGATGGTTCACGGCTATGATGACAGGACCGTTGCCGAAACAGCGGCTCTTATTCTAAAAATAGGCAGCCTGTTTCGTGTGGGAAAAGTGACCACCGGGTGCAACATGGAAGGATTTGGAGCAGGCGCAGCATGTATAGCCGCGGCTACGGTTTCCATTGGCGGAGGAACTCCGGAGCAGATGGAAAAAGCAATGGTACTGGCTATGTCCCCCACGATCGGAGTTCCCTGTACACCCCGTGTACTGGTTCCGGCGCTGTGTACAACTCATGTGGGCGGCGCCATCCTGATGGGTATGTATGCCGGGCGCTTGTGCATGAAGGTGGATATGACGGTGAACGTTCCCTTTGACGTTATGCTGGCCATGGCTGCCCAGATTCATGTAGAATCGGGCAAGGCTCTGGTACCGGTCGTTGTGGAATACATGGAACCTTTCTTTAAGCGCAAGAAGGAAGTGGAATCTCTGGTAAGTCCGGAAGTCAGGGACGCAGAGGCAAAGAAGATCCAGGAAACCCTGGAAAAGGCCAGACAGAAGAGCAAACAGCTGGCCCAGGGCACCGAAAGTATTCTGCACACCCTTGGCGATGCCGTCGTCGGAGGAAGCAGCCAGGCGGTCGGAAGTCCCACCAATGCCGCCCGCATCTGCCATGAACTGGCCAGAGGAAAAATCAGGAAAATCCGTATTGAGCTTTATCCTGAGCTTTTTGCACGGCGCTCCATCAATGTCCCCGGCATCCTCATGGGAGCCGTGTATGGTGCTTCTACTTCGGATTATGAGATGTATGGCAAGGCAGTACAGATGGTGAAGAACGATGGAATCGAAGTGGAAATAGTGGAAGGTAAAGAACATGCGATCCAGAAAATTACCCTCTTCACCGATCAGATGACCTGTACCGTCGACACTCTGAACCGGGGCGGCGGACGGCTGGTGCTGCGGGATGCAAGCCCCTCTCTGGAAGAGGCTGCGGCGGCAGCCAGACGGCTGGGGATTGTTTTAGTTTAAGGAAGTGAACGTACTATGCTGCATTTACAGTCTGTTTTACCCGGTCTGCGCCCGGGTATCGCCCTGGACATCGGAACCCGCTTTGGGGAATTCGCAGGTTCATTGTCTGAAGTTATGCCGGAAGGCTCCCGTATCATCGCGATTGACCGTGATCCGGACGTGATCGCAAAAGCACGGGAAAAAACGTCTGACAGGCGTATTGAATTTCAGGTTGGCGATGCCTGTCATCTGGATTTTACGGATGAGAGTGTCGAAGTGGCGGCGATCTCCAATACGCTGCACCATCTGGAGAATTACGGCGCAGTGCTGGATGAAATGCTTCGCGTTCTGACCCCGGGCGGCCTGCTGTTAGTCAATGAAATGTTCCAGGATGGGCAGAATGCTGCTCAGCAGACGCATGTGCTTCAGCACACGCTGGAGGCTGAGCTGGATATGATTTCCGGCGGATATCAGCGGCCAACCTGGAAGCGCGCCGAACTTATTTCAATTTTGGACCGTCTTCCGCTTTCGGATGTGAACATTGTCGAAATGTATGAAGAGCCGGAGATGGATCAGAAACTGGCGGCAAAAAATAAAAAGCTGACAGAACTGGTAGAGCAAAAAGCAGCTGGACATCCGCAGCTGAATGCTCTTCGTTCACAGGCAGAAGCAATTCAAAAGCGCTGTGCTCAGGTGGGAATACAGCGCTGCACGCAGCTGGTCTATTTCGGAAGAAAGTAAGAAACGCTGCAGCCATTCTAAAGCATAAAAGCAAACCATTAACTAAAAAGCAAATATTGTTTATTGTCTGAAAGGAGATGTATGATTGCCATGACAATAAGAGATCCTAATTCCACACCCCAGGGGGGCCGGCAGAACAGCGGCAGTGAAATCGAGTACGCATTCGGCAAGGTCCCGATGAGCGCGAGAAAGTCCCTGAGTACCATTCTTGTTATTCTGATGGGGTACACCATCTCGCTTTCCAACTTTGTTACCGGCGCAACGGTAGGCTCTAAGATGGCCTTCGGACCGGCTGTCATTGCCTGTCTCGTAGGCAATGGAATCCTGGTTCTGGTAGCTACGATTCTCGGTGTCATGGCAGCAAGAACCGGCCTGACTACCTCGGTTCTGGCCAGAAAGTCTCTTGGTAAGAGAAGTTCCGCTATTCTTTCCCTGCTGCTGGCGTTTTCAGCCGTCAACTGGATCGCCGTAAACGCTGACACGTTTGCGAATCTGATTGCATCCAATATCCCGGTATGGCCGATTCCTGTCAGCATCACCTGCATCCTGGTGGTTGCACTGTGGGCGCAGTCCGCTATCCGCGGTGTGAAAGGCCTTGAGATCGTAAGCCGGCTGGGGGTTCCGGCTGCTGTGGCGCTGACCATCGCCTGTGCCATCGCCATCGGCATGAATGCCGGCGGATATCAGCAGGTATTCTCTTATGTTCCCGAGAGCAGCATTTCTTTCGCGGCCGGATCCACTTCTTTCTGCGGTGCCTGGATATTCGGCTGTATCGTAACGCCCGATGTTACCCGCTATGCCGGGAAATCCTCGCATGTGGCCATCACCGCGCCTATCGCCGTCATGGTCGGTCTGTTCGGATTGGAACTGATCGGCATCATGACCGCTCAGGCCACGCGGGAACCGGGCTTCGTTCCGGCCACCCGGGCCCTGGGGCTGGGAGTCCTGGTTCTGATCTGTGCTGTGTTCTGCGTATGGACGACGCAGGATAACAATATATACAGTGCCTCCCTTGCGCTGCAGAACGTTCTGAAGGACACGAAGGCAGAGGGCAGGATGAAACATGCTTACCTGGCCATCATCATCGCTTCCGCTTCCGCAATCTTTGCGGCCATCGGCGCTGTGAAATATTTGCTCCCTGTCACACAGATGCTGTCTGTACTGCTTCCGCCTATCCCCGGCATGATGATTGCCGAATACTGGGTGGTTCGAAGAAGCAAGGCGCACAAAGCCATCAACTGGGTTGCCATCATTACCTGGGCTGCCGGCACCGTACTGGGTGAAGTAGCGCTTCAGCACAACTTCCTGATTCCGGCGATTGTCAGTATGGCGGTAACCTTTATCCTGTATATCATCTTAAGTCTGGTCCTTGATCCTGTCTTAAACAAGGATACCGTAAAGGGTGATTCCGATAGCGAAATTGTCTGATGGACGTCCGGTCCGGAAGAAATCTGGCCTTTGATAACGAACGGGCAGGGTTCACGGGACGGTTTGAACACACAGAACCGGTGGCATGGAC